>Ga0116182_1000952_pt1 | contig 30818 bp, 28 predicted proteins | sample AD_UKC077_MetaG_FD_89805 | JGI IMG/M metagenome (GOLD analysis project Ga0116182, IMG submission 89805) | Active sludge microbial communities of municipal wastewater-treating anaerobic digesters from USA - AD_UKC077_MetaG | ecosystem: Engineered > Bioreactor > Anaerobic > Digestate | place: USA...
CAAATTCCCTTAGCGCGGTTGACAAAGGGAGTAATAGCTTGTATTGTACTGTACGGTTGTCTTTTGACAGGGAGAGGTACCCAAGCGGCCAAAGGGGGCAGACTGTAAATCTGTTGGTTATCACCTTCGAAGGTTCGAATCCTTCTCTCTCCAATTGTAGGCCTTCTTCTACGAGGAAGGCCTTTGTTTGTCATCGCGAAAAAGGGGTGTAGATGAGTAGCTTCTACGACGAAGGTCTGCAATTCTCCTGCGTATCAGGCTGCGTCTATTGTTGCGGGGTCGAACCGGGGTTCGTATTTCTCTCCCAAGCCGACCTCGATCGTCTCTGTACCCATGCCAGACTGGATCAACAAACATTCATCAAGACATATTGCCGCTACGTCGATATGGGTGCGTACAAGATGATCAGCCTGGTTGAGAAAAAGAACCACGACTGCATCTTCTTGAGCCCGTACGGATGTACCGTGTACGAAGCCCGTCCGGTCCAATGCCGAACCTACCCGTTTTGGGGCACGATCATTGAAAGTGAAGAGACATGGGAAGAAGAAGCCCGGTCGTGTCCCGGAATCGGTCACGGGAAACGGTACAGCAAGAAGGAAATTGACGGTTTCATTCGCCAGCGGATCGCCAACGGACTGATCATGATCATATAGGAGACCAGATGGCAAAGATTGCTGAATCCACTCTCCAACAAATCAAAGCCCGCCTGTCGATCAGCGAAGTGGTCAGTGATTACGTCACCCTTTCCTCAAGAGGCGGGCGCCTCTGGGGATTGTGCCCATTTCACGAAGAGCGGACCCCTTCATTCAGCGTCGTCGATCAAGAGGGGTTTTATTACTGTTTTTCCTGTAAAAAGGGGGGATCGGTCTTCGACTTCATCATGGAGATGGAAAAGGTTCCGTTCCATGAAGCGGTAAAAATGCTCGCCCAGCGAACAGGAGTGGAACTGGAAGAAGAAACACCCGCCCAGCGGGCTCAGCGCGATCTTTCGGAAAATCTCTACGAGCTGTACGGGCGGATTGCCGGTTCCTTCGCCTATCTCCTGAAATCCGGATCAAGCGGGTCATATGCCCGCTCCTATCTGAAGAAGAGGAATGTCGCTGTTCCGATGTGGGATACGTTTCTTCTCGGATACGCTCCCCGTGACGGATCGTGGTTGTACCAATTCTTGAAGAAACAGCATTACAGTGATGAGCTGCTCGCTCAAAGCGGTCTCTTCAGCCAAAAGAATCCGACCTATCCGCTCTTCGTGGATCGATTGATCTTCCCCATCCGGAATTGGCAAGGCAAAGTCGTGGCGTTCGGAGGCAGGGATCTTTCAAACACCTCCAAAGCGAAGTACATCAACACTCCGGAGACGGTGATCTATTCGAAGAAGCATAACCTTTTCGGGCTCTATGAATCGCTGGATACGATCAAACAGGAGCGCAAGGCGATCCTATGCGAGGGGAACTTCGATGTGGTTGCCCTCCACCAGGCGGGTTTCACCAATGCGATGGCGCCTCTGGGTACTTCCTTCACCCCGGAACAGGGGAAGCTGCTCCACCGATACTGTGATACCGTCGAGATTCTTTTCGACAATGATCGAGCGGGGCAGGAAGCGACCGCCAAAGCGTTGCTGATCGCTCAGGATCTGGGGATGGTCAACAGAGTGCTTGCTCTTACGAGCGCCAACGATCCATCGGAACTCATTGAACGGGGCTCGGAGGAAGCGCTCAGGAAGGAGCTGTCCTCATCCCTCGACGGATTCCGATTTCTGCTTAACGCTCAGCTGCACAGCCATGATGCTTCCACGGCTAAAGGGAAGGCCCGAGTGTTTAACCGGCTCAAGCCCTACCTGCGGGTGACGCACAGCGAAATCGAGCGGCAGGAGCTGATCAAGACGCTCAGCGATCTGCTGGATATCGACGAGGCATCGATACATGAAGAATATTCCAAGGAGCAAGCCCCGAAAAAACCGGCGGTCGAACAAGACGTGCAACCGATAACTCCATTGAATCCCGCATCGATTTCTCCGGATTATTACCTGATGCTGACCGTGGCGAACAACCGGGAGCTTTACCTGAAGACCCGAACTTCGATCGGCTTTGAAAGTTTGAATGATCCGAAAGCCCATGAACTGTATGAAGCGTTGGAGCAGGCCGCTCGGGAGGATTCCCTCGCAAGCAGTGAATACCTTTTGCAGCTGCTCGATAGTGAACAGGTGAAAAGCGACCTTTCCTCTTCGTTCGGATTGGCGGAGTTTAGAAATGAGCCGCACAAGATTTTAAACGAAGGGTTGCTTCGGATTCGACTTCGGTCCTGGGAGAAAAAGCGCCAATCCAATAAGCGCTTATTGGATATAACGCAGCTTGAGGGCAACGATAGCGAGGCGATCGAAGAATTGTTGAAGGAACGCCTCGAAATTGAAGAGGAAATCGCTAGGATAAAACAGGAGCTGGAGTAAGAAAAAAGGAGGATGCCATCGGTTTTACTTCTCTTGTAAAGGCACGGATAAATCTGTATGATGTAACGACGTCCGTGAAAAAGGTCACCGTCTTGAGCGCGAATGACTCGAGATTGACGAAGTGCTGAAAGATGACGATTATACGAAGGGAGAGAATAACACTGACGTAACATGCCTTTGAGTTCACTTGGTTGTTTCAAACCAAGGCTTTTTATGTGCACGGACTCCAACACGGATTCGGAGTGTCGACAAAGAAACGGGGTAAAGGGAACAGATGCTGGATTACACTATTGTCAACAACATATTTAATGAACTGGTCAAAGAGGCGGGGGACACGAAAAGTGTCAGCAAAGATCTCCTCATGAAAAAGGTTGGAAACCTGGGCGAAGAATATGTAGAAGCGATTGAAGAACTGTTGACCGACAACGACATTGAACTTGTCGAACCGCTTGATACTCATGAGATCAACGGCTTTGATGGTGAACCTGATGACGATGAGATCGATGAAGTCAGTGATGATGTGTTCAGCTTGGATTTGGTGGAGGAGGATGACATTGACGATGAAATGGACGTCGATGTCGAGCCGATCAGCGTGGAAGACTTTCACGAGCCGGAAGAGGAAGAGGACGATCCCCCGAAAAAAGCGAAAGACGATGACGACGATGATGATCTTGATGACGAGGATGAAGAGGACGAGGTCGATGGGCTGAAATCATGGAGCGGCATCAGCACCGACGACGACTCGGCCGGTGGAGCCCACTATGTAGATATCTCCAAGCTCGACGACCAGGATGGGGAAAGCGAGTCTTCCCGCCATCCGACGATCCTTGGAACCGATAAAGGGGAGGGCGGCGGGGACGACCCGATTCGGCTTTACCTGCGAGAAATCGGACGGGAGAATCTTCTTACCGCCGAACAGGAAGTCGAACTCTCCATGAAGATGGAAGAGGGGGCGGCGATCATCACCGAGGTGATTCAGGAAAGCGGGATTCTGATCACCCGATTCAAAGACATTCTCGCGGCGCTTACCACGAAGCGGGATGAAAATGACGATGAATATACTCAAAAGGATGCTAAAGAGTTCGAAGTAAACCTGAAGCGATACAACAATTGCTACCGTGAACCGTTGAAGGATGTTCAAGCCGCTTTAAAGACCTATATCGTAAAGAAAGACCAGATGATTCTCTCCGGAGAAGATATTCTCGGCGATGCCGCTTTGGATAAGAGTCGACAGGCGTTGCTGAAGAAGCTCTCGGCGATCGAATTGCAGCCGGAAGAGATTCTAGCGTTCACCGATGACTTCATCGAAGCGGAATATAAGATTCGTTCCTTCAATGAAAAGAAGCAACAGCTTGAGAACAAGCTGAATATCCGGACCGCCCGCGATCTTCGTCAACTCGGAAAAGATCTGGCGACCCAGTCAAAAGCCGCCTTGATCGAAGAAGAGCTGCACCTTTCCAGTGATACGATCAAAGATCTGATTCGGGAGCTTCAGATTACTCACAAAGTGCTCAAGCAGATCGAGTTCGAGTTCGAGGAACGAAGCGATGCCATTCTGGAGCTGGCCGATCGGATCAAGTACGGTCAAAAGATGATGAAAGACGCAAAGGACCGGCTGATTCGGGCGAACCTGCGGCTCGTCGTCTCGATCGCCAAGAAGTATACCAATCGCGGACTCCACTTCTTCGACCTTGTCCAAGAAGGGAATATCGGTCTGATCAAAGCGGTTGAGAAGTTCGAGTACCGCAAAGGCTTCAAGTTCTCCACCTACGCCACGTGGTGGATCCGCCAGGCGATCACCCGTTCGATCAGCGACCAGGCTCGGACGATCCGCGTTCCGGTTCATATGATTGAACAGATCAATAAGGTGGTTCGCGAATCGAGGATGTTGATGCAGAGCCTCGGGCGCGAGCCGACCGATGAAGAAGTTGCCGAGAAGCTCGGTTGGACGGAGAGCAGGGTGAAGAGCGTTAAAAACGTCGCCCGCGAACCGATCAGTCTCGAGACGCCGGTCGGTGAAGAGGAGGACTCCCTCCTCAGCGATTTCATCGAAGACAAGGATGTCGAGAATCCCGCCCAGCAAACCGCATATTCGCTGCTTCAGGAGCAGCTGAAAGAGGTGCTCGGTACGCTTCCCGCTCGTGAACAGGAAGTCTTGAAGATGCGGTTCGGCTTGGAGGATGGCTACTCGTTGACACTCGAGGAAGTAGGATTGTATTTTGAGGTGACTCGTGAGCGCATTCGACAGATTGAAGCGAAAGCCCTGCGAAGGCTCCGCCACCCGAAACGAAGCAGAAAATTGAAGGATTTCATTTAATAGCAGAGGAAGATGATGATGAATGAAGCAGCGGTATTTTCACGGCTTAATCAATTGCAGAATGATTTGAGCATTCGATTCGCTCTCGAAGAGGAGATCGCGAGGCTCCCCCGCGACTTGAAAGTCAAACAGGAGTTGTTGGACACGATCAACCTCGACTACATCGATGAACACACTCGAAGCGAGGCGGCGAAGGTCGAGCTGAAGAATCTTGGCTACCAATATGAAGACGCCGTACAGGCCCGTGATAAAAGCGAACGCAACATGGAATTGATCACCACTCAGCGCGAGTTTGAAGCGCTGGAGAAAGAGATCAAAGATGCCGCGGCAAAAGAGCAGAGCTTGTTGAAACAGCTTCACGTCAAAGAGAAGCAGGTTCAGGAGTTTGAAATCCGGCTCACCGAAAAGGAGGAGCTGATGGCTCTTCAAAAAAGTGAAGTCGATGCGGAGGCGAACAAGATCGATGCGCTCCTTGCCGAGAAGAAACAGGAGCTGGCCGAAGTCAGCGCGCGATGCGAAAGCTTCATCGGCGAAGAGATCACCCACGATCTGTACAACAAGTTTTCCAATATCGTGAAGAACAAGAAAGGCAAAGGAATCGTTCCGGTCCATGGCTTGGTTTGCCAGGGATGTCATGTTATTCTTCCGGTGCAGTTCGTAAACTCGGTTCGTGACGGCAAGGACGTTGAATTCTGTCCGTACTGCAGCCGAATCCTCTACTGGGAGGACGTTGAAGGAGCGGATGACAAGTTCATCGCAGGACGAGTCGATCCCGATGCCGATTTGGGTGAGTTTGTCCAAGAAGGTGAGTTTGACGACGTTTTATAGGATTTTTGACAAGGCAGGCTAGATGATCGCGCTCGGTATGCCGAGTGAGGAAAGTCCGGGCTCCACAGGACATGACGCCGGATAACATCCGGGAGCGGTAACGCTACAGAGAGTGCCACAGAAAATATACCGCCGCCTTTGCGGTAAGGGTGAAATGGTGGGGTAAGAGCTCACCGCGATGATGGCAACATCATTGGCAGGGAAAACCTCGTCAGGAGCAAGACCAAGCAGCAAATAGGGTTGTCCGCCTGATATTTGCGGGTAGGTTGCACGAGTGGTTTGGCAACAAACCACCTAGATAGATGATCATCTTCGACAGAACCCGGCTTATTGGCTGCCTTGTCTTTTTTTACATGCAAGGGGTGAAGCTATGCAAAAGACAGTTCGTGTAAGCATACTTCTCTCCTTTTTTTGTCTGTTCGTCTCCTGTTCAAACAACTACCAAGCCCTGGACCGTTTACTCGAATCGGGAGCGTACCGGGAGGTGCTCGATTATACATCTACGCGCTTTCGAAGGAATCATGATCCAAAGCTGCTGATCTACCGGGCTCAAGCGCTCGATCGCCTCGGCCAATCATCAAAAGCCTTGGATACGATCAAGCTCTACAACGCCTTGACTCCTCTTTCCAAGCAGGAGCAGGCTCAGCTGAGTTTTGAGCTTGCCTTGAAAAATCGGGATTGGATCTATCTCATCACGCAGGCGGAGATGCTTGAAGCGGACAATCGCTTGACGATCGATCAGGCAAAAGGGTATTACCGGGCGTTGCTGAACACAGGCAGAACGGAGGACGCAAAAACGCTCTTTTCTCAAACGATCCAAGGAACCTCTTCACCATCCGAAGAGGTCGGATTTCTCATTTCCACCGAGGTTGATCCAAAAGCTCTTGCAGCCTATCTGAGCATTCTTTCAACAGAGGAGCAGATCGCTCTTGTCCTGAAGCTGGTTCCCATCGGACTGGATCCTTCGATCGCCGATGCGTGGTTCATCTCCCTACGAATGCAAAAGAGTGATACAATCGAACTCTATCGCGCTTTGGCTCTGCTTGCCGGTCAAGCTGGACGGCGATATGAGGAAGCCCGGTATGCGCTGCTCTACCAGACAAGCAAGGAAGCTCATGAATAACACGTTTGATCGGTTACAAGACGATTTGTTGATGATAAGCAACCCCGCCCGGTATATCGGCGGTGAGTATACCCGGAACAGGAAGGAGCCCGAACCGGACGACCTTCGTTGTGCGATCTGTTTTCCCGACCTCTATGAGATCGGCATGAGCAATCTGGCGATCAAGATCATCTATGACCAATTGAACCGCATCGATGGTGTTCATTGCGATCGCGTCTTCTCCGTCGCTCCCGACTTCGAAGCATTGCTGAGAGCGAAAGAAATTCCGCTGTACACTCTCCAATCCCGTCTCGGCCTGCATGCCCTCGATCTTCTCGGCATCTCGATCGGATATGAATTGACGGCTACGAACATCCTTCAAGTCCTGGATCTGGGCAAGATACCGATTCGAGCAAACGAGCGAAGCGACAAGCATCCGATCGTCATCGGCGGAGGGCCTGCGATCGCCAATCCGCTTCCGTTCGGAGCATTCCTGGATTTTGTGTATATCGGCGAATCGGAGGGAGGCCTGGATGAGGTCGTCGCCATCTTGCAGCGAGCAAAGAAAGAAGGGTGGAGTCGGGCACGGAAAGTCGAAGCGCTAGGGAAATGTTCTTTTCTCTGGCACTTGGGCAAACAATCCGCCGTACTACGGCATATCGATCGCTCCTTTCCGGAAAAACGGACGTTTCAGCACTTTGTCGTACCGAATATCAAAGTGGCTCAAGACAACGGGGTGGTGGAGATCATGAGGGGGTGTCCCAACGGCTGCCGGTTCTGCCATGCCGGTCAGTTCTACAAACCATACCGCCAGAAAGATCTCGCCTCGATCGTCGAAGAGGTCAAGCAGTTCATTGATGAGTATGGCTATCGGGAAATCACCCTTTCCTCGCTTTCCAGCGGCGATCATCCTCAGATCGAGGAGATGATCGACTTTTTGAACGCCACCTACGCCCATCGGAACATCTCCTTTTCTCTTCCTTCGTTGAAGGTGAACACCTTCAACCTCGGAATCCTGGAAAAGCTCGGCGAGGTGAGGAAAAGCGGGCTTACCTTTGCCATCGAGACGCCGAAAGAAGCATGGCAGCGCGCGATGAACAAACCGGTTCCTCTACAGCAGGTCATTGAAATCATTCAGGAAGCGAAGAGCAGGGGATGGCGGCTCGCAAAATTCTATTTCATGGTGGGTCTCCCGTTTGTGGACCGGGAGGAAGAAAACCGGGAGATCGTCGATTATCTTGGCGCGATCTGGGATGAAACGAAGCTCAATATGAATATCAACATCGGCACCTTCATTCCGAAAGCCCATACGCCTTTTCAATGGTGTGCTCAACTTCCGGCCAAGGAAGCCCAGAATCAGCTGCATCACCTCAAAAAGATGATCATCGCTCGAATCAAGGGAGCCCGGGTCAACTATCACGATCCGACGATCAGCTACATCGAGGGATTGATCAGCCGGGGGGATCAAAACTTCGCCGATGTCATCGAGAGCGCCTACGATAAAGGCTGCAGGCTTGATGCATGGGACGAATACCTTGATAAGGAGAAATGGTTTGAAGCGATCGGAGAGGCGTCCTACGACGTAAATGCCGCGATCTGCGATGAATACGGCCTTGATGAACCGCTTCCCTGGGATGGAATCAATCTTCGAGTCAGCAAACCGTTCCTCGTCGAGGAGTATAAGCGGGCAAGCAGGCTTCTGCTTACCGGACGGTGCACCGATGAGTGTACTCATCTCTGTGCCGCGTGTACTCCCTCAAACAAAGTAGTTGATGCCAAGCGACTTATTTCCATCGAATACCCGAAACCGCAGGACCGGCCCAGTCCGCTTTCCTATGTGCAGGCGCTCGTTACGTACCGACGGGTCTTTCCCGCAACCTTGATCAGTCACATCAATACGATGAGAAACGTCGAGATGGCGCTCCAGCGATCGAACTTGCAGGTGCAGTTCACCCAGGGGTACAACCCGACGCCCAAACTCGAATTCGTGAATCCGCTTTCGCTTGGAATAACCGGGGAGGCGGAAATCCTCCTGATCGAGCTCGTCGACGACCCGTCGGTAACCGAATCGGTCGTAAACGAAACCTTGCAGAAGAATCTCAATGAAGGCTTTGAGATCACAAGCGTCGTGTTTCTGCCCAAAGGAAAGAAGCGAACCCTTGCCCGGCACCTCGTCGCCAGCCGCTATGAGTTTGACACGAAAGGAAACGTTGAGGCTCAAAACGCTCTTCAGGCACTTGTTCAAGAGCCTAAAGAAGGCGCCACGGTGAAAGAAATCAGGGAACATCGCTTCGAAGTGATCGTCTGCGGCGAACGCAACATGATCAAGCTGCTCTTCGGAAAGGATGCGGACAAGTTCCTGGTCGCCTCCAAATACGAGATAACCCGGACGAATCTCTATGCCGGGGAGATCGGGACTTCCTACAGCGAGTTCATGCTTCGTCCTTAGCTCGTTGCCATAGCGCTTCCATCTGATCGAGGTTCGCAGTTTTGAGTTCCAGACCCTCTTCTCGTGCCTGAGCGACCACCCGGTTGAACCGTGCCTGAACCTTTTCATTCGCCCGGCGAAGCGCATACGAGGGGTTGTAGCCAAGAAAACGGGTGAGATTGATGACGCTGAAGAGAAGATCGCCCAGTTCCTCCTCGGTATCACCGCCTCCCTCCAATGATTCACGCACTTCCCGTATTTCTTCTTGAACCTTCTCGAAGACTCCGTCGGAATCCGGCCAATCAAAACCGACCTTCCTCATCTTTTGCTGGATTTCAGCGGCTTTCTCAAAGATGGGAAGAGCAGGGGGAATCCGGCTGAAAAAGTCGTCTTCCTTCGGCATTTTTCCTTCCTTGACTTTCATCTGATTCCAGAGCACAAGGACATCACCGGGACTGTCCGCCGAGGCTGAGGAGAAGACATGGGGATGGCGACGAATCAGTTTTTCACTGACGGCGTTCAACGCCCCGACCACGAATGCTTCATCGGTCTCTTCCTGAATGTGGCCAAGCATCAGGACGTTCAGAAATACATCTCCAAGCTCTTCCATCGCATCGCTCTTGGATTCATTTCGTAGGGCATCCAAGTACTCGTAGGCTTCATCGATCAGATTCAAGGTGATATCTTCACCGGTCTGTTCGCGATCCCATGGACAGCCGTTATCGCTGCGCAGATGAGCGATGATCGTCCTGAGCTGATCGAGCGCTTCTTCATAGTTCTCATGACGGGTAAATGTGTAATCAATCATGAAAAAAGTATACTTGAATCTTTGGATATGGTACACTGTGTATATTGTATGGACACACCAATGTATATGGCGATCATCGAAGAGGTTCGTTTTCAGATCGCAAACGAAATTCTCAAAGAAGGAGAAAAGCTTCCTTCGATCCGAAATCTTGCAAAGACGCTTGAAGTCAGCGTGATCACGATAAAGCGTGCGTATAAGGAACTGGAAGAAGCAGGATATATCACCACGATTCCCGCAAAAGGCTCCAAGGTCGCACTCGGTGCAAAGGACCGGATCAAAGAGGAGTTCCTCGCCACCATCAAGGATCACGTGACGATCGCATATCGCTTGGCGCAGAAACTGAACATCTCCGATGCCGAATTCGGCATGCTCCATGAACTGATCAAAGCGGAGCACAACGGATAAGAACAAGACAGGGGAGAAAAGAAGAATCAAATCAATAATTTCTAGTTGACAGAATATATATTATTTAGATTTCCATGCTTCCTAAATACTTCAGGTTTGTCCAGTAGATATTGTTGAAATCGCCCTGGGAAATATTGATTGCAGCAAAGAGATGAACGTACAGACCGCCGGCAACAACATCTTCATCTTCAGGTTGGATCGATGAAAACGGCTTCTGTTGTATTCGGGCGAGTTTGTTATTCGTCTGATGTTTATACGAAGGGTTTGCTGGTGTTACGGAAAAGGTGCCATTTGCTTTGTCATATTCAACGGCAAAATCGGTTTCAATGTGGTCATCCAAGGAAATAGCGGTTGGATCGGTATACATGACATGGTAATTTGGCGATGTATAGACACCGCCTGAGGTGTCACTGAACGGATAGATCACATACAGAAGATTCTCGTCATGAGCATCTTTGATTGAAAAGATTCCTTCGTCAGCTTCGTATGCGTTGGCTCGGATATGACGTCCGTATGGCGCTTTACCGGCTTTTGCTTCAAATGCCGTCTGGAGCCGTGACGCGGAATACCCTTCAAATGTCGTGGATGAACCGGTAATCGCATATCCGAGGAAGATCTTCGGTCCGTTCATCGGATCGATTTTGCCAAGATCATCCAACGTGCTTTGATCCACCACATACTTGGCGGTGATTTTCGCATCTGTTTTGGACAGGACACGAATTGAGCTGTCAATCGTGAAAATAGTAGGTATTCCGCACCCGATAAAGATAAAAAAAGCAGATACGATGAGAACAAGGGTAAGCCTTTTCTTCATGGTATCTGCCTCCTAAGGGGCCTTATGACGAGATCGTCTATAAGAATGCGATTCGATTCAAGGCCAGTTTTGCGTACTCTGAGTTCGGAAATTGGTCGGCAAGCTGTTGGAACGTCGCTTTTGCAAGGTCGGTGTTGCCCCTGCCCTCTTCAAGGCGTCCTTGAGCGAATAACGCTTTTGGCGATTCAGCCGCTTCAAACCCAAACTCGTCGATGATTCTCGTATAATATTCAAGGGCTTGTTGAACATCACCCATATTCTCGGCGCACGCTGCCGCATTGGCAAGAGCAAGACTTTGGAAGTAGGTGTTCTTACCCATCTGATATACGCCGTTGAAATAATCGATCGCTTCCCTGTAGGAACCTTCGGTGAAGGCGAATAATCCAAGAAGATACTTCGCTTTAAGAGCGGGATACCCTTTGCCGTTGGCGGCGAGCGAATTGAGGCCGGAGAGCAACGCTTCCCTGCTCTTATCATACGATTCATCATCTTCGCCAAGACTCTGGAAGGTCAGATAATCACTTTCAAGGAGATCGATCTCATTGAATTGCTTATTCAGTTTCTTGGACTCGTAGATACCGATACCCACCAATGCGATTGCGGCAATGAGGATTACCACGGAAATATAGGCGATCACGATGCCCCATTTCGAGAAAAATCCACTCAACCTTACTTCAATTCGCTGAGCCAGGGTCAGTTCTACATCACTTTTTCTATCACTCATATCCTATCTCCGTGTTGACAAGGTATGCGCACAGGCGACCTGAGCCGCCTCTGCCGTAAAGAGGGAATCAATTCCCGTCCTTCTCTTCATCCTTGTAACGCACCATATCTGCAAGGGAGAAGGTATCGCTTTCATCGTCATCATCGTGGATGTACTTGGCGATCTCGGATTGCTGAGAGCGCTTGATCATCTCCTTGATTGAAAGAGAAAGCTTCTGAGTTGAGGGGTTGAGTTCGACGACCATGGCGGTGATCGGATCCCCGACTTTGAACTTCTTCAACACCTCGTCGGTGTACTCTTCATCCGGACCGACAAGATTGAACTTGCTGATCAAGCCTTCGATTTCACCGGGAACTTTCACGAAGACGCCAAAATCGGTAACGTTCGTAACGGTTCCGCTGATTGTCGAGAACTTCGGATAGTCGTTGCGAAGCGTCTGCCAGGGGTTGCCCTCAAGCTGCTTCACACCGAGACGGATCCTGCGAGCATCCGGTTCGACGCGAATGACCTGGACGTCGATCACATCGCCCTCGCTGCAGAAGGAGGACATCGACTTCACTTTCTTCGTCCAGGAGATATCATCGAGGTGGAGGAATCCATCAATACCCTCTTCAAGGTTGATGAATGCTCCGCTGTTGGTGATCTTCACCACCGGCTTGGAAAGAGTCATACCGACCGGATAGCGCTCGGCGATCGTATCCCAAGGGTTCTCATCCAATTGTTTGAGGCCCAAGGAGACCCGCTTCTTGTCCAAGTCATATCCAAGAATCTTCGCTTCGACCACATCGCCTACGTTCAACACCTCTTTCGGATCGTTGATCCGGCGGGTCCAGGAAAGCTCGCTGATATGAGCCAAGCCTTCGATTTCGGGCTCAATTTCAATGAATGCGCCGAAGGTGGTCAACTTCGTGACCGGCGCCTTGATGACATCATCGACTTTATAACGGGATTCAAAGGTGTTCCAGGGATCTTCCTGCATGTGTTTGAGCGAAAGGTTGATCTTCTGCGTCTCCGGATCGATGTTGATCAGGCGCAGATGGATGACCTGCCCTTTCTTCACGAAATCCTTGGGACGGGTAACATGGCCCCAGCTCATGTCGTTGATATGAAGCAATCCGTCAAAACCGCCGAGGTCGATGAAAGCACCGAAGGACGTGAAGGATTTCACGACACCTTCGACGACGTCACCGATTTGAACGGAGGAGAAGAATTTTTCCTTATTCTCCTTGATCTTCATTTCCAGATACTCGCGACGGTTTACGACGCTCTTCAGGCGGCTACCGCTATGGAATTTATCAATGATGAAATAATCTTCTATACCAATGAGGGTTTCGGGATTCTCGACGCGCATCACGTCCGCTTTGGAGAGAGGGCAAAAACCTTTGTACTCTCCGCCGAGATCGATCTCAAATCCACCCTTGATGACCTTTTCAAACTTGCCCAACACGGGTGAGCGGGCTTCTGCGGCTGCTTTCAGCTCTTCGGTACGCTCTTTATAGTCTGCTCGTCGCTTGGAAACAATGATTTGCCCACCCTTGCCTTCTTTGTTGACGATGACGACTTTCACCTCGTCACCGACTTCCGGCATCGTGTCAAACTCTTCGGTAGAGATCCTACCCTCGCTTTTGTAACCAACATCAACAAACACATACTCGTTGTTTATCTGGACAACAGTACCGGCTACGAGTTGGCCGTCTTCAATTCCATCAAGAGATTTAAGATACTCCTCCTGCAGAGCCTCCTGCATCAAGTTTCTCTTTTCATCTAATACTTGTTCTTCAGCCACTTCCTTTTCTCCTGATCCAAAATGTATCTATTTATCCCATTTTCAGGGCAAAAATAGCAGATAACACTTTCTCACAAACCTCTTCCATAGTCAAGTATGAGGTATCGATGTACAGAGCGTCCTCAGCTTGTTTTAACGCGCCCACAGCCTTGTTTCGATCGATTTCATCTCGAGCCTTCACCCCCGCCATAACCTCTTCGTATGTCGTGCCTTCGGGGTTTTGCTTGAAGCGGCGTTCAGCTCTGATTTCCGGTTTTGCGTCGAAATAGATCTTCAGCTCGGCATCGGGAAAAACGACCGTGGTGATATCCCGTCCTTCGACGATCATATCTTCGCCGTGAGCGATCTCCTTCAGTTGTTCATTTACATAGGAGCGCAATGGAGGGTATGCCGATACCCGGGCGACGACCGCATCAACTTCTTTAGTCCTCAGCTTGTCTTCGATATCGATTCCATTGACGTGGATATGTCCGTCGATCAACCTAAGCTGTACTTCTTGCGCAGTGGCAAGAACTCCTGCCAAATCGGTGACATCCTTCCCCGTTTGTTGATGGAGATAGGTATAGGCGCGATAAAACGAACCGCTGTTCAGATAGGTGAAAGTGCTTTTTTCAGCAAGCATCTTCGCGATTGAGGATTTTCCGACCCCGGCGGGTCCATCGATCGCCACTATCATCGCTGCCGCCTTTTTTTGTCGGGTTCGGTACGGAGGAGGCGAACCTCCTCCGCGGTAAGCCGGCGCCAGTGTCCTGTTTTCAGGTCTCCCAATTCAACCGGTCCCACCCGGACTCGAATCAGCTCGATGATCCGGTAATCAAAGTACTCGAGCAGTTTTCTGATTTCACGGTTCTTTCCCTCGGTAAGGATGATCCTGGTCCATTTTGAACCCAATATCTCAAACCGGTGGATTCGATATGCAAGCTTGTTGTCGGGCAGATATACTCCCCGGCGCATCTCTTCCAGATCCCCTCGAGCGATTGGTCGGTTGGCGCTGACGAGGTACTCCTTTTCCACCTCATAGGAGGGATGGCTCAGCTTTTGAGTCAACTCTCCGTCGTTTGTGAACAGGAGCAGCCCGCTGGAATCCTTATCGAGGCGACCGACGTTGAACAGCAACGGTTTTTGCGGGATATCCAATAAATCCCTGGCGAAGTTCTGTTCATTGGGATCGTAGTTGGTGCTCACATAGCCACGGGGCTTGTTGAGGGCGAAGTAAAAAAATCGATTGACCGGTTCGATCGTCTGACCGTCAACCATGACTACGTCATCCTCATCGACCTTCGTTCCGAGTGTCGTAACGCGCTGCATGTTCACCATCACCCTTCCCGCTTCGATGAGGGTTTCGCAATGGCGGCGTGATCCGCACCCGCTTTTTGCCATGTAGACCTGTAGGCGGACAGGATAATCGATCATGCTTCTTCCTCGCTGACTTCAAAGCGTTGTTGGTCGATTTCACTCAATTTAGGCAACGCGGCGATCGAATTCAGATTGAATTCAAACAAAAACTTCCGACTCGTCCCATATAAGCACGGGTGACCGGGCACATCTTTGCGTCCGACGACTTTGATATATTCCCGATCCCGGAGAAGCCGGATGATCGAATCGCTGGAGACTCCCCGGATATTGTCGATTTCACGGCGGGTGATCGGTTGGCTGTATGCGACGATTGAGAGCGTCTCCATCGCGGCTCGGCTGAGACGGCGGTCGACTCGCCTGCCGTAGCAGGAACGAAGTCGTTCATGAAGATCCGACGAAGGCAGGAATTGAAAGGCTCCATGGTTCTCAAAGAGACTCATTCCATGCCTGTAGGTATCGTAATACTCTTCGATTTCCGCAAGAGCTCCCATGACTTCATCTTCGCTCAGATCGGTCATCTTAACAAACTTCTCAACACTGACCGGCTCATTTTCCAAAAACAGAATGACCTCTATCAGGCGGGCGTCCTCACTGAGGGATCGGATTGTATCACTCACGACTCATCCTCCTCATCATCGTCAAATATGATTTCTTCCACATCTCCAAACATATGTTCCCGTTCATGGTCATCGCCAAGGAGCACGTCCTCCTTGTAGAAAGCGGCTTCCTCTTCATTGCTGATCGGAAGGGGTTCGATTTCCGCCGGGATGAACTCATCATCTTCATCATACGCATCGGAGTAATCTTCTTCAAAGTATTCATCCCGTCTTCGAATGACTATCGTTTCAAACGCCCGCTCCTGCAGGAGATAGATCATCCCCTGTTTGGTCGCATCCAGGATCGCCATGAATGCGCAGATGATATGAAGCCTGCTCGTCGGATCGACGATGAGCTCTTCGATCGTCATATATTCCCGAGTTTCAAAGGTCTCCTGCATCAAGGCGATTTTTTCATTGACCGTTACCGATTCATAGACGTTGAACACCTTCGACGGTGCAATCTGCTTTATCAGTTTTCGGAACGTCCGCAAGAGATCGTCGAGCGTTACCTCGCCGAAGAGCTCCTCGTCCCCGAAAGGAAGGCGGAACTGGCTTGCTTTTCGGGAGATGAAGAGTTCTCCGCTTGTGGCGGTTCCTGTGAGCAGGTCTGTGTACTTCTTGAAGCGCTGGTGCTCCAGAAGGCGTTCGACCAGCTCCTGACGGGGGTCTTGATACTCTTCATCGAACTCCAGTTCAACCGGAAGGAGCATCCGGCTTTTTATGAAGAGCAGATCCGCCGCCATCTTGTAGAATTCCGTCAAATCGCCGAGAAGAACCGATTCTTCACTCTCCAGATAGGAGATGAATTGCTCGGTGATTTCAGCGATAGGAATGTCGTAGATATTGACTTCAGCTTTTTGAATCAGATGAAGCAGCAAGCCGAGCGGACCTTCAAAGCCTGCTGTTGTATACACCAAGCCGAGATTCTCTGAAACCTGCTGCTCCGTCCGTTCCACGTTCCTACTCTTTTTCGACGCTGGAGTGGCCAAACATCGTTTCGCGGAGGCGTTTGTCCAGATCGGCGATGATATCGGGATTCGATTTCAAGAACTCGATCGTTCGATCCCGGCCTTGGCCGATCTTCTCGTCGTTATAGGAATACCACGATCCGGCTTTAACGATCATCTCGTATTTGAGCGCGGCATCGAGCAGGCTCGCTTCATAACTGATTCCTTCTCCAAAGAGAAGGTCCAATTCCACCTTCTTGAACGGCGGAGCCACCTTGTTCTTCACGATGCGAATCCGGATCCGGTTCCCATAGACGTCGTCCGCTCCCCGACTGAGGGTTTCAATCTTGCGGACATCGATCCGAACCGAGGAGTAGAACTTCAGAGCGTTTCCTCCGGTGGTCGTCTCGGGGTTCCCGAACATGACGCCGATCTTCATCCGGATCTGGTTGATGAAGATGATTGTCGTATTGGATTTGCTTAAAAGACCGGTGAGTTTACGGAGAGCCTGGCTCATCAGCCGCGCCTGGAGACCCATGTGGCTGTCGCCCATGTCTCCGTCGATCTCCGCTTGAGGGGTAAGAGCCGCCACACTGTCAATGACGATCATATCGACTGCACCGCTGCGAACCAGCGATTCGGTGATTTCAAGCGCCTGCTCACCGCTGTCCGGCTGGCTGATCCAGAGCTCGTCGATATTTACTCCAAGTTTCTTCGCATAGGAGGGATCCATTGCATGCTCGGCATCGATGAACGCGGCGATTCCTCCCGCCTTCTGCGTCTCCGCGATCGCATGAAGGGCGATCGTGGTCTTTCCACTGGATTCCGGACCATAGATTTCGACAATTCGGCCGCGGGGATATCCGCCGATTCCGAGAGCTTCATCAAGCAGCAGCGAGCCGGAGGGAATCGATTCGATATTCAGCGTTTCATCGGTATCGCCGAGTTTCATCAGCGACCCTTTTCCAAACTGCTTGTCTATTTGAGCTCGAGCCGCCTCGAGGGCATCCTGCTTTTGCTTCAAATCCAAAGGAAACGAACTGTCTTTACTTTTTGCCATGGTAACTCCTCTGGTTCCTTATGGGCAGTATAGTATCATATTGCATCAACTTATGCATCAAGGGTGAAGGTAACCGGACCGTCATTTGTATATCGGACATGCATATGTGCGCCAAAAACTCCGCCGGAGACGGTGATGCCCTGTTCTTCGAACAAGAAAAACGCTTTGTCGTACAACGCTTCGGCGATCTTCGGGTCCGCCGCATGATCATAGGAGGGACGATTGCCTTTGCGGAGGTTTGCCAGCAGGGTGAACTGACTGACGAGGAGAATCTGACCATCGACCTGTTTCAAATCAAGGTTCATCTTGCCATGTTCGTCCCGAAAACAGCGGATTTTAGGAATTTTTTCACATATCCACTTCAGCTGTTCTTCGGTGTCCCTCTCTCCTACTCCCAGATATACGAGCAAGCCCCGTTCAATGGAACCGACGACTTCGCCATCAACCGTAACGCTCGCGTCATACACGCGCTGAATGACCGCTCTCACGATAGACCCTTCATGCGTTGAACAAAACGAGTACGGTCTTCGGCACCGAAAAATGCGCTGCCGGTAACGGCGACATCGACTCCCGCATCAACGATGGAAGAAACGGTCTCGAGGTTCACCCCCCCGTCGACGCTGATGAGGTAGGTGTAACCAAGTTCCTCTCTCAACGTTTTCAACCGGGTTATTTTTTTCAGGGTGGAAGGAATCATGCTCTGTCCCCCGAAGCCGGGATTCACGCTCATCACCAAAATCAGGTCGACGAGATGAAGAATCTCCTTCAATGCATCGACCGGCGTGGAGGGAACGATGCTGATCCCCGCTTTGACCCGATGTTCCTTGATGAGGTTCAGCGTGCGGTCGAGATGGACGTTGCCTTCATAATGGACAGTGAGATAATCACTGCCGGCGGCAGCGAAATCTGCGATATAGCGTTCAGGCCTCTCAATCATCAAATGCGTGTCGAAGGGAAGGTCGCTATGCTTTCTCAAGCTCTCAATGACGACCGGTCCAAAGCTGATATTCGGCACGAAGACGCCGTCCATCACATCAAGGTGAACCCAGTCCGCCCCATGGTTCTTAATCGAAGCCACCTCGGCCGCGCCCTTTGAGAAGTCGCTGGCGAGCATGCTCGGTGCTATAATCAATGAGGGTACATTCATATCCTAGTTATACCAAGAAGCGGACCGTTATGCAACGATTGGTTGAGGAAAGAATCGGCGCTGTTTCGACAAATCAATTGCTAAAAACGCAAATTCTATGTATACTGACCATGATAGATAGAGATACATGTCGAATTCGAGCAGACAGGAATCCATGTCTGCACGATTTTCTTTTGTCTATTTAGACGATATATTTTCGGAGGCAAAATCATGGGAATCCAAGAGATTGAACAAGTATTAAAGGAAGAGCAATGGACCAGAGCCTCAGCTTCCGCCTTCACAGTAGCCAACTTTGAGGCATTTGACCGTTTGATCGAACATTTGGATGATGAGCAGAAGATAGAGGCTCGGGACATGTGCGAGCGGCATATCCGGGATCGCGAAAAGAACTCGGTGGTTGCCCACTATATCAACGGGATGCTTTCCATCCAACGAAAGGGTTCGGAGAACTTCCTTCCTCTTTTGAATCTCATCGAGCTTTTCAGTGAACACAAGCGCTGGAATATCGTGGAGTACCTTGCTCAGAAAATCCTGAACAAAAGCGAAAATCGTCACGCCTTGAGGTTGCTTGCTCAATCATATGAAGCGACCGGCAAGCATGAGAAAAAGATCGAGCTGTGGGAGCGGCTCGTCAATGTCGATTACGAAGAGGTTGATATTCTCAAGCAGCTCGGAACCTACGCTCTTGAAGCCGGAAAGACGGAAAAAGCCGTCAGTTACTTCAAGAAAACGATCAATCGGCTGTTGAAGCGGAAAGACTTCACCCCGATCAGGCAGATTCATGAGATCGTCATCGCCAACGATCCTCATCAGTTCGATTACTCGATGAACCTCGCCGAGCAGATCGCCGCTACGAGCAACTCATCTGCCGTGGCGATCCTAAGGGATGCCGCCGAAGCGTATAAAGACGATGTCGATCAGATGATTGAAATCCAAAAACGGATTCTCACGCTGGATCGGGATGATGCGATCGCCCGCGATCAGCTGATCAAGAGCTATCGGAAAAAGTATAAAGAGCACTCCCGCCTGGAAAGCTGTCTTGAATCCTCCGCTCTCGTCGGGATGATCGCCCGTGACGTGCTTTTGTCGATCGAGGATTTTGAAACGAATATCGCCTTCGATAAGGGAACGTTCGTATTCCAGAATTCGACCGGGCGAATCGGACGAATCCGATCGATCGATGAAACCGATGTGATCGTCGACTTCGCCGGACAGGCAACCACCCAAGGTTCCCGCTTGTCAACCAATATGGCGTTCAAGAGCTTGCAGGCGCTGCCCAAGAGCCATATCTGGGTCCTGAAAAGCGCTCTTCCAAAACAACGGCTCTACGACAAGGTCAAAAATGATATTCCTTGGACGTTGAATATTCTCATGTCGAGCAATGGGGGGCAATCGAACCTTCGGGATATGAAGGCGGAATTGGTGCCTTCAATCCTTGAAGCGAAAGAGTGGACGAGCTGGATGAACCAGGCGAAGAAAGAGTTGATGGCCAATCCTCTCTTCGACCTCTCCCCCACCGACAGCGATGTGTACCTGCTTCGATCCACCCCGATCAGCTACGAGGAGAAACAGCTCTCAATCTTCCGAAGCGAACGCGATTTCTACGATAAGATTCGTCGTCTCAGAGAATTTATCTCCAACAAGGGCGATGTCGAAAGTGATTACTTTCTCGAAATGGTCGGATTCTTCAGCGAGTTCTTCTTTGAAGAAAACGGAGTCTCAAAACCGATCGTTGTGACAAACGATGTAATCATGTCCTCCTATCTTCTCCTTGAAGAGCTGGTGAAGAAGCAAGGGATGCATTTCGTCGCCCTTCCCGAAGCGATCGGCTTTGTCGATCTCTTCGAACGATCGGAAGACATCTATGAAGTCTTCGTCCCGATCAGGGATTCGGAGCTGAAGAAATCTTTTATCGACCACATCGTTGATGAAATCCCTTCGTGGCCAAAGGTCTTGATAGAAATCTTCCCCGGCTATCTGACAAGCTATATCCCCGATATCTTCCGCCAAAACAAGAAGAACGCCGATCTGCTCAAGCTGTATAAGGATGCAGTGGAGAACTTCAAGGATAAGGGAGCGACGTTGATCTATCTCCTGAGGAACGGCGACAAGAAAGTATGGGACAAGAGCGGTTATACCAAGGAGCAGCTGCTGTATATCCAGCTTCAGCTGCTTGATGCGGTAAACCGCTACATCGATGCGAAACGCGATGCACCGGAAAATCGCAAGAACTCGAAAGCGTTGATGAACCTGCTTTTTGACGATAAGCAGATCTTCACCTGCATTGAAGAAGGTGATGAAGAGAACGCCCAGCGAATCTACTCGCTTGTGGCGAATGTCTTCAATCTTCCCGGTGGAAAGAAAATCGAGGTCAAGCACGCAATCAGCGTCAGATTCCCCGGTTTCAAGTTCTTTGATGAAGCCCCGGTCTCCCAGCGCGAAGCGTTCGTTCCCACCGGATTGTTCTGTACCGCAGCTTCTTTGGAGGCAAAAAAGAAGGAGTTGGATTATATCCAGCACGTTGAACTGCCGGAAATCGCCAAGGAAATCGGTGCAGCCCGCGAGATGGGCGATCTGAGGGAGAACAGCGAGTATAAGTACGGAAAGGAAAAACAGACTCTGATTCAGAACAATCTCCGCCGGCTTTCCGAAGAGATCGACCGGGCCTCGGTCGTCACCCCGGACATGGTCGACGGATCGAAAGTCGGATTCGGCACCAAGGTTACCTTGATGGACAATCTGAAAGGAGAAGAGGTCACCTACACGATCATGGGTCAATGGGAAGCGAATCCCAACGAGAACATCATCAATATCTCCGCCCCCTTCGGCCGGGAATTGGTGAACCATGAAGTCGATGAACGCTTCACGTTCACGATCAACGAGCAATCGTACGACTTCACGGTCAAAAAGATCGAAAAGATCGATTTTTAAGGAATCTTCAAACAATCATTCAATCGCCCCCAAACGGGGGCGATGACTATTTTGTTAAGTGCATTTAACAAAAACATATCAAAATTGTTAGATGGACTTTACAAAAAGGCCATGTGCATTACACTTTTCATTGAGTGAACTGATGAAAAAACGATACATCAGGACGCTCATCCTGTTGGAAGACGAGATTTGCTCACGGGGAACCGGGAAAACAGCTTATGTTCTTCACCATATATTAAACCCCTTCCCCCAAATTTTTATTGAAACTTTATGGGAGGATGTGAACAATGGGTTTTGACTTAGAAAAAGTAATTATCGAGCTTCGTAAAAAGAGACCGATTTTTCATTCGGAGGCTGATTTCCAGTTTGCTCTTGCGTGGGAGATTAAAACAACATATCACGAATCAAAAATCAGGATGGAATATCCTCAAATGGTATCCGGTAAGAATTTTACTATCCCTGCTGATAAGACAAATACCTCTGAAAATAAGGTTCTCATTAATGTTGATATCCTCGTCCTCTACGAAGGTTCTTTCTATCCGATTGAATTGAAATACAAAACAAAAGAAATACCTAACTTTGAATGTAATAAAGAAATATATGAGCTGAAGAATCATGGGGCCCAAAGCTTAGGAAGATACGATTTTATATTGGATATCTGCCGTATCGAGTCTTTGGCCGAAGCTCTTGATAATTTCAAACATGGATATACCCTTTGGTTAACGAATGATTTGAGTTACCCTGATATTGAGCCAAATCCTATCGTTGGCTACTACGATTTCAGAGTAAATGAAGGAGTAGTAAAGGAAGCTAATACTCCTATGAGATGGGGAGAGAACTTGAGTGCAAACACAATTAAAGGAAGGAATGCCCCATTGACTCTCAGGGACAACTATGCCATCAACTGGAAAGAATATCACGATTTTGGTAATAATAACGGCATGTTCAAGTACGCATTGCTTCAGGTGAATAAGCAGTCTTGAATCTCCTGTACTAAATTGTAGATTCGTACCATCCACTCGCGGAAGCGACCGAAGAATCCCGCTTTGGCTCTTCGGCTTTCTCTATTAGCGGGAAAGGATCGTGAAGAAATCGATCTTGAACCGCTTGTAAGATGCCAGCCACACGAAAATGGATGAGAGCCCGATGACGATGAGGATGCCGAGGTTCTTCCAGGTGGAGCCGTCTGTGTACCAGGGCGGAGCGAGGAGCTTGTAGAGGATCACTCCGACGAGGATCGGGATGTTTGCGAGGATGATCTTCCCGACCTCCTTGAAGAGAACCTTGTCGGTGAATGGGTTGTAGAGGTCTTTCACGATGACGAGGATGATGATCAGGGAAAGAAGATACGAGATTCCGTTGGCCAAGGACAGCGATCGGAGACCAACATTTCCTTGGATGAGAAGAAACATCAGAAGCATATCGAGAACGTTCTGGACGATCTGAACTGTTGTCATTGCCTTGAAACGCTTGGTTGCAAACCCGAGCCGCAGAAGCAGGGAATAGAACGCGGTGCTCGTCATGAAGAGCAGGTAGGGACCCAGCACCGCCGCTGTTTGGATCTAGTCGGTGTGGGTGAACTTTCCTCCCTGGAGAATCACCGAGATGATTTCGAGTCGGAACGCATAGATGATGATCGTGCTCGGCAGAAGCAGGGAGGTCAGCTTGGAAAGCGCTTCCCTGCTCTGCCGTTTCAGGGCGGCATGATCGTTTTGAGCGAACGCCATCGACAGGGCGGGAAGGCTTACCGCAGCAATCGCATTGAAGAAGATTCCATAGGGGGTCTGGTAGAAGATCAGGGAGTTTGCAAAAGCGGTTACACTCCCCTCGCCCAAGGTGGAAGCAAGGTAGTAGCTGACCATCTGGGTGATGATCTGCATCCCCATTCCGATCGAGACGAAGCCCCACGCCTTGAGGGTGGGCGCAAAGGTCGTGCCTTTCGGGTTGAACGTAAGTCTGAATCGATACCCTTCCCTTCGAAGCGCCAGGTACGCATACGATGCTTGAAGAAATCCCCCTGCGATCGTGGCGTAGGCCACGCTCATCGCACCGAAGGAAGAAGAGGTCAGGAGCACTCCTGAAATGACCACGACCGAATAAAAGAGCGGACTTGCGAACGCATGGAAAAACCTCGTGTGCAGCTGCAGCAATCCGGTAAAGGTGGCGCTGAGGCTTATCGTTCCCAGATACGCGATGAAGTACGGCAGAAGCCTGGAGCCCATGAGAACCTGCTCGGCCTCGAAATCGCTTAGGAAGGCGATGATCTCCTGCCCATAGACGTAGGTGAGCACCGTCAAAGGAATGAAGAGCAAAGTCTGATAGGTAACCAGCAGCGCAAAGAGCTTTTGCGCTTCCTTATTCCTCTTTTCAGCCAACAAGTGAGAAAAAGAGGGAATCAACGCGGAGTTCATCGCTCCTTCGGCAAAGAGCTTGCGGAAGTTGTTCGGGATATTGAAGGTGAAATTGATGACATCCCCGACTGCGGTAGCTCCGAAAATGGTCGTCAAGACCCGGGAGCGCACGATTCCCAGCAAGCGGCTTGCCAGCGTGCAGATCATCACCGTGAGGCTTTGTTTGTTATGCTCCGTAGAATCGCTCAAGGCAGGCTCGCTTAAAAGAGGCAAACTCATTGTTTGCAATCGCGGTTCGGATCCGCTCCATCAGGCGATGGAAGTACGTAAGATTGTGTTCGGTGGCCAGCATGCCCCCCAGCATCTCCTTTGACTTGATCAGGTGATGGAGATATCCCCTGCTGTAGTGCGTGCATGCCCGGCACGTGCACCCTTTTTCGATCGGACCCTGGTCGAATTTGAAGATGGCTTTCTTCATCACCAAGATTCCGTCATCGGTGAACAGAGCGCCGTTGCGGGCCATTCGGGTGGCAAGGACGCAGTCGAACATGTCGATACCCTGCTCGACCGCCTCGAGGATGTAGTCGGGAGACCCTATTCCCATCACATAGCGCGGTTTTTCCTTCGTCACGTATGAAGCGGTATGGGCGAGAAAGTGGATGAACTCCTCCTTGGGCTCTCCAACGCTCAGGCCTCCGATCGCTAGGCCGGGAAAGTCCTGCTCATTGAAGAATTCGGCGGATGCCTTTCTGAGGTCCTCATAGAAGTTCCCCTGTACGATTCCAAAGAGATTCCCTTTCATCGTTTCGTGTCGGTTTCGATGGATGATCGCCCGTTGCGCCCAGCGATGGGTAAGCTCCATCGCCTCTTTAGCCGCTTTATAGGAGATCTCCGGCGGAGTGCACACATCCAGGCACATCGCGATGTCGCTGCCGATGACCGCTTGGATATCGATGACGCTTTCGGGGGTGAAGAGGTGGCGCGAACCGTCGATATGGCTTTGAAAGCTGACGCCCTTCTCCTCGATTTTACGCAATCCGGAGAGACTGAACACTTGAAACCCTCCGCTGTCGGTCAATAAATTATGATTCCACGAGGAGAACTTGTGCAATCCTCCATATTGCTTGAGGACTTCCAGACCCGGCCGAAGATAGAGGTGGTAGGTATTCCCTAAAATGAGCTTGTATCCGATTCGCTCCACCTCTTCATGATGAATCCCTTTGACCGTCGCGGCGGTGCCTACCGGCATGAAGACGGGAGTTTCCACCGTTCCGTGACCGAGGTGCAACAGCCCAAGGCGGGCATTGGTCGTGGTATCCCGGTGCGTTGTTTCGAATATCGTCATGGTCATCCCTGTTTTGAAAGCGTGCGCTGAAGCGCTGCGAGCAATAGTACCACAACCGAGGGAATTACCATAGCCCAGATGGGAGAGAGAACCCCTTGGCGGGCGGCGATCATCGTTACCATCTGAACGACGTAGTAGACCACCGCAACGATCAGACTGGTGATGATTGCAAAGAGAAGGATATTCTTTTTCAATGAGTATCGGATCGTAGCCGCGATGAAGATGAGGACCAGAGGATTCAGCGCATCCAAGATCCGTTTGGCAAAATCGGCGGCAAGCGGAGTGTAGCGATTCGGGTCGAGGCGCTTCATCCAATTCAAATAGTTGCGGGCAGTTTGAATATCCATCTGATCGATATCACCGCCCGAACTCCTGAAGTAGGAAGGATCGAGATTGATCCGCGGGTCGTCATAGGTTTCAAGAGTCCTTGCCGATACCACCTTTCCTATCTCTTGGCTTTGCACTTCGCGGAAACTCCATTGTCCGCGTTCTTCATCGTAACTGCCTTGCCGGGCATCGAGGCGTTGGGTGAGGTTCCCTTGTTCATCGAAGAGAAGAAGCAGCACCTCCCGCAACCGGTTGTCCTGGGCGCGGTAGTGGCGGGCATAGAGGACATATCGTCCCTCGGGATCGTGCACGGTGATGTTCCTGTTATCCTGAGTCGTTCTCAGTCCGAACAGCTCCTCTTCGAGAATGAGCCGCTCTTTAGCGAGCGGAAGCTTTACATATTCGGCAAAAGCGAACTGGAGGATCGAAGCGAGGAGCCCGACCGCGATGATCGGGAAGACGATCTTCAAAGGCCGGATTCCGCTGCCGATCAGACAGATGTACTCGTTGTTGGCATGAAGCTGGGAGAGAAAGAAGGTCGCACTGAACAGCAGCGAGGGGCCGAGGGCGAAGATCACCGCTTGAGGGGCGCCGAGAAGCGTGAGATGAACGATCGTGGAGAGCGGAAGCTCGTGGGAGAGATAGGTGTCGAGGTTGGCGAACAAATCGACGCTGATGAGCATCAGGGTCGTCAGGAAGAGCGCGCCAAGACCGACGTTGATCGTGCTCCGGAAGATATAGCGGCGATAGAGCTTCATGAGCGCCTCATCACAAGAAGCAGAAGAATTCCCAGCGTGCCGAGGATGATGTTCGGAGCCCAGATGAACAACGCGGCGGAGACGGGATAGCTGAAAATCTGCAGCTGAGAAAAAAAGAGAAGATACCAGTAGATGACCGCGGTGATCATGGAAAGGCCGAAGCCGATCAGCTTGCCGTGGCGAAGACGAAGGTAGCCCAACACGAAGGTAAGGAAAAGCAGGATCGTACATGCGGTGCTCAAGGCATATTTCTTATGCAGCTCCGCCGTATAGTATTGAAGGTAGAAATTGATCGGCTTCTGCTTTTTGAATTCGTTCAGTTCCGCTTTGCTTTTGGTTCCCGCTTTGACCTCTTCCTGGAGAACGCTCAATGTTTCTTCATATCGCTTCATCTCTTCATCAAAGCTGATCCGGTATTGAGCGATCTCCGCTTGAAGCTGTCTGCTGCTTAACTGGCTGGGCAGAACGGTGCCCAACGAACCGACCTGTTTGGAGAAATCCAGAAAGAGCTGGGCTCGCTCGGCATGGGCAAGCGCCCACTCGCCCCCACCCCGGGTGTAGAGAATCCGGGGTTGATTCAGTTCAAGAAGATAGACGAAACGGAGCGGATCATCCAAGGTTACGGTCGCCGAGGGTGCGGTAAGGATTTTTCCCTCTTCCCGGGATGAGGAGTCGAAGAGAATCAACTCATCGACTCTGTTTTCATCGACCGTTTTATTGATGAGGGTCTTTGTGCCGATTGTGTTGATTCCTCCATCCACCAATTCAAGAGTGGGCAGATTCTGCATCAGCGAGGTATAGAGCTCCCGATACCGGGCTGAAGAAACAGGCAGGATATAATCGGCGGTAATAAACGTGGCGGCGGTAATGCCCAATGAAATCAGGAGAATGGGCAGATAGAGACGGATCGGAGAGATTCCGTTGCATCGCAAGGCAAGAATCTCCCGGTGCTCGCCAAGGTCTCCCAAGGTCATGCTCGAAGCGGTGAGGCTGGAAAATGGAAAGGTGAAGAGGAGGAATTGGGGAATTGAATAGAGAATCGCTTTGAAAACCGAATAATAGTCGACCTGTTTAATGAGAATTCTTTTAGCCAACAAGAGGATCTGGTTGATGAAAAAGATGAAGAAGAAAAAAAGGAACGCCACGAAGAAAGAGAGCAGATACTCTCTTGATACGTGGCGATAGACAAGGGTATGCCTTCTAGTCATCTTCGTTACACTCCCGTCGAACCAAACCCCCCGCTCCCCCGCTCTGTTGAGTTTAGCTCATGCGTCAGCGAAAAGGAAGCTTGAACAACCGGTGCAATGACGAGTTGGGCGATCCGATCGCCGTTTTGGACGATTGCCGGCTCGCTGCCGTGGTTGATGAGAATGACAGTGATCTCTCCTCGGTAATCGCTGTCAATCGTTCCCGGGGTGTTCAGCACCGTCAGGCCGGATTTCGCCGCCAAGCCGCTGCGAGGCCGCACTTGCGCTTCATAGCCGATCGGCAGCTCCAAGGCGATTCCCGTCGGAATGAGAGTACGCTCACCCGGTTCGATCACCACCGGTTCATCGAGAAGCGCCTTCACATCAGCTCCGGCGCTTCCCTCGGTCTGATATACCGGCAAGCCTGCCCCCGCTCTGAGGGCAAGCACGTTGACTTCGATCATTTTGATCCCTTCGGATCGATCGCATCGATGTAGGAGAGATTGAGTCGGTTCTGCCGGTCGATCTCCATCAGCTTGACCGGTACGACCTGACCGAGCGTAAGAACATCCTCGACATTCTGGACTCGGGATCGGGAAAGCTTGGAAATATGGCAGAGTCCTTCCTTTCCAGGAAGAATTTCGATGAACGCACCGAAATCCATGATCCGCTTCACCGTTCCTTGGTAAATTTTCCCGACTTCCGGTTCTTCGATGATCGAGGTGACCAACTCTTTCGCCTTTTGGGCGGATGAGTTGTTTCGGCCATAGATCATGATCGTACCATCATCTTCGATATTCACTTCCGCACCGCTCTGGGCGGCGATTCCCTTGATCGTCTTTCCTCCGGTTCCGATGATCGCACCGATTTTGTCTTCATCGACTTTCATCGTGAGAATTTTCGGAGCGTACTCGCTGATCTCCTCACGGGGATTGGCCAACGTTTTTTCCATTTCACCGAGGATATGAATTCGACCGGCTTTCGCTTGCTCAAGCGCTTCGGCCATGATCTTGGGAGTGATCCCGGCAATCTTGATATCCATCTGGAATGCAGTGATTCCGTCTCTTGTTCCCGCGACTTTGAAGTCCATGTCTCCGAGGTGGTCCTCTTCACCGAGAATATCGGAGAGGATGGCGTATTCGGAATAGTCGGAATCTTTGGTGATCAGGCCCATCGCGATTCCGGCGACCGGCTTGGCGATAGGAACACCGGCGTCCATCAAGGAGAGAGTTCCGCCGCATACGGAAGCCATCGATGAGGATCCGTTGGATTCGGTGATCTCACTGACGATTCGAATCGTATAAGGGAACGATTCTTTTGGAGGAATGACGCTTTCCAACGCGCGTTGAGCAAGGTTTCCGTGACCGATTTCACGGCGACCGGTGGAAAGACGACCCGTCTCCCCTACGCTGAAGGGAGGGAAGTTGTAGTGCAGCATGAAGGAGGAGAAGCTCTTCTCGCCGTCGATCGTATCGAACATCTGCTCATCGCTCGTCGTCCCCAGCGTGGTAACCGCCAAGCTCTGCGTCTCACCACGGGTGAACAGCGCCGAACCATGGGTTCGGGCAAGCAATCCGACTTCGGAGGTGATCTTGCGAATCTGCGTCGTCTTTCGGCCGTCGGTCCGAACGCCGTCCTTGAGAATCGAGGAACGCAGGATCGTGTACTCCATCTCCTCGAAGAGAGCGCGAACTTCTTTTTCCCGCTTCCCGTCTTCTTCCAAAACGTCGGCAAAGATTTCAAGGGTCTCCTCAAGAACCTGAGCGATCGCCGCATGGCGTTCCATCTTTCCCTTCACAAAGGAAGCTTTCTCGAGCTTCGGCTTGGCAAACGCTTTGATCGGTTCGAGGAATGAGAGGTCTTTCTCGAATACGGGTATCGGAAGTTTTTCTTTACCTGCGATCTTTGCAAGTTCAAGCTGTGCGTCAACGATCGATTTGATCATCGGAACGGCGGCGTCGATCGCTTCGAGCATCAACGCTTCATCGACTTCTTTTGCCGCGCCTTCAACCATCGTGATTCCGTCGCGGGTACCGGCGACGACGATATCAAGGGTGGATTCATCAATTTGACTGAACGTCGGGTTGATGACCAGTTTGCCGGCGACTTGGCTTACCCGAACCGCGGCGATCGGGCCGTTAAAAGGAATATCACTGATCGTAACCGCACATGAAGCGGCATTGATCGCGACGATATCGGGAGTATTGTTCATATCGCTGGAAATGACAGTGGGGATGACTTGAATTTCCCGACCGAACGCCTTGTCGAAGAGCGGACGCATTGGACGGTCGATGAGTCGGCTTACGAGAATTTCCTTATCCCGGGGTCTGCCCTCACGCTTGAGAAAACCACCGGGAATCTTTCCGGCAGCGTAATACTTTTCATTGTATTCGACGCTTAAGGGTACATAATCAAGCTCCTCGGTCGGAGCGGGGCCACTGCAAACGGTGGCGAGAACGGCGCTTCCCTCATAGGACGCATACACTGCGCCATTGGCTTGTTTTGCGATCTTTCCAGTCTCGAAGACTAAATCGGAGTCGCCAATCCGAACACGTACTGTTTTACTTTCCATTCATTCATCCCTTCTTTCGTTCTTTATTCTCTTCTTTGACGCAAAAGAGCTCCAATGACCTGGTGCGTCACCGGAGCTTCTTGCTATCGATTCCCCATCACCTACTTTCTCAAGCCGAGTTCGGCGATCAAGGTGCGGTAAGCTTCAATATCGCGGTTTCTCAGATACTTAAGAAGACGGCGGCGTTGTCCGACAAGCTTAAGCAGGCCGCGGTTACCGGCATGATCCTTGGGGTTGTTTTTAAAGTGATCCTGAAGATCGTTGATTCGGGCAGTCAGGAGGGCGATTTGCACCTCGGTCGACCCGGTGTTCTTCGCATCGCCACCGAACTTGACGACGATCTCTTCTTTCTGTTCTTTCGTAATCATGTACGACTCCCCTTAGCATGAATGCTAAGACATAGTATACCTTCCGCATTCAATTCAGCCATGCCGCTGAGAAGAACCCCTTCTGCCGTAACCCGGGCGACAAGGTCGACCTCATTGGAATCGGCGTATGCGAGCGTGGCGTCATAGACGCCCTCTTTCGGCAACAACTGGCTGAAGGATTCGGTACGGTACAGCAGACCTTTTACCGTGGA
>Ga0116182_1000956_pt1 | contig 30758 bp, 26 predicted proteins | sample AD_UKC077_MetaG_FD_89805 | JGI IMG/M metagenome (GOLD analysis project Ga0116182, IMG submission 89805) | Active sludge microbial communities of municipal wastewater-treating anaerobic digesters from USA - AD_UKC077_MetaG | ecosystem: Engineered > Bioreactor > Anaerobic > Digestate | place: USA...
AGCCTGGATATCGTTCTTTTTCTCTATTGTCTGAACTTGGTGATGGTAGGAATCGACGGTACGTTGCTTCTTTACTACAAGAGAAAGGAAGCCTGAAAAAAGATAGGGAAAATCCCTTACAGTACGCGTTTTCCTCTTACGAACACCCCTTCGATATCAATATTGTCATTGAACAGAAGAAGGTTGGCTCGCTTCCCTCGGGCGATGCTGCCTACATGCCGATCGATGCCGATGATTCGCGCCGGAGTCAGCGTCGCCATCCGGATGGCATCGACCAACGGAATTTCAGCGATCTTCGTCGCCGTGCGGATCAGGCGATCGGCTGTCGCGATGGAACCCGCGAAGCAGCTCTTATCCTCCACCAGCGCCACTCCGTTCTCAATGTGGATAACGCGGCTTTCGGCAGCATCGGCAAAGGTTTTCGTCCCGTCAGGCAGCCGGGCTCCTCCCCACCGGGTCGCATCGGTGATGAGAGAGATGTGCTCAGGACCCTTGATGTTATAGATCAATTGCAGGAACTCTTTGGGAAGATGCACTCCATCCCCGATCATTTCGACATCCATGCCATCTATCAGAAACGCGGCCTCGACGATACCGGCCTCACGGTAGGCTCCTTTTCGATGGTATGAGGAACACGCCGAATAAAGATGGGTTATATGACGATAGCCGTTATCGTACGCCTCGAAGGTCTCTTGAAGCGTCGCATCGGAGTGGCCAATGGAGGCGACGATGCCCTTTCGTTCCAAAAACCTTCCGAATCCCATCCCCCCTTCCAGCTCACAGGCGGCGGTCCACTTTCGGATGTTCGGATAGATTTCCAGATAGGCGTCAACCTCACGGTAATCCACGGTGCGATATGTTCTGACGTCCTGTGCCCCCAGCACGGCCCCCGAACAGTAAGGCCCTTCCATGTGAATGCCCTCTATTTCGGGAACGGCTTCACCGCTGAGATCCAAATCGGCGAAGAGAGGAAGAATCTGAAGGTAGTTTTCATGGGTGAGACTGGTCAGCGTAGGAAGAATCGAGGTCGTTCCCCCCTGCAGGTGGATATCCAGCACATTCCGGATCGCTTCCACGCTCCCATCATGAAAGCACGTCCCGTTACCCCCATGGACATGGGTATCAACGAAACCGGGACTCAGATACGCCCCCTTGCCATCGATGATCTCGGTAAAATCCCCTTTCGGATATGCTCCGGCGCCAAAATCATCAATCAAGCCGTCACAGATGACCAAATGCGCATCACGAATCAATCTGTCCGGCATGATGAGACGGATGTTTTTGATGAGTGTCTTCACCTGATTACCCCTTGATGGCGCCTTCAACCATACCTTCGACGAGGCGAGTCTGGAAGATCGCAAAGATGGTGATGGGAGGAATGATCGACATCGTGATCGCAGCCGCCAGCACCCCGTAGTTCCAGTCCTCACTCTTCAGCAGAGTCAAGGCGACGGATATCGGCATGATCGAATCTTTCGTCGCCAACGACTTGGAAATCGTATATTCGCCCCATACGCTGTAGAACCCGGAGACGAAGACGATCACCAATGCGTTTTGAGCAAGGGGGAGCATGATTTTCCACCATGTCTGCAGAACGCTGCAGCCATCTATCTCGGCGGAATCTTCAAGCTCGCGCGAAAGGTTGATGAATGTTCCTCTCGTGATGAAAATGGAGAAGGGAAGAATCAGGAGAAGGTTTGGGAGAATCAGACCGATATACGTGTTCAAGAGTCCGAGATTGTACTCCATGATGTAGATCGGGATGAGAATCGCCGCAAGCGGAAAAGCGAGAACGAAAAGAATCGAGGCCAACAGCGCGTTGCTTCCTTTGAAGGGAAGCTTGGCGAATGAGTATCCCGCCAGCGAAGAGAGAAGAAGGGTCACAATCACCGAACTCATCGTGATGATGATCGTATTCGTATAATATTTGAGATACTTCGCACCCCGGACGAATACGTAATCGTAGTTGACCAAGGACCATTTCTTGGGAAAGAACGTCACTTCCTTGATGATCTCGATTGACTCTTTGAAGGAAGTGAAAATACAGAACACGATCGGAAGAACAAAGAGCAAGGAGATGAACAGCAACGCCAACGATTGGAGTACGGAAGTAAGGAGTCGTCGTCTTCTAGCCATATCACTCCTCCCTCCTGCTTATTTTCAAATTCAAGATTGAAAAGATCATTACCAACGCGGTAAGAATGAATGCGATGGATGACGCGTAGCCCATCTCATAGTTCATGAACGCTTCATTGTAGATCTTTTGATAGAGGACGATCGTGGCATTGCCCGGTCCTCCCTTTGTAAGCACGTTCGGGGTTACAAAGAGTTTGAGACACTGCAAAACCGCCCATATGCCTACTACGGCGAATGTTTCCGACAAGTTCGGAATGATGATGTACAAGAGTTTTTTAAATCCGACGGCGCCATCAATTTCGGCTGCCTCGAAGAGCTCCGAGGATATGCCCTGAAGCCCTGACAGGAAAAGAATCGTACCGAAGCCGACCTTTCCCCATATGCTGACGATGATCACCCACCACCGAGCCGTCTTGGCGTCGGTAAGCCAGTTGTGGGCATATTTGGAGAGACCGATGTTGATCAGAAATTTATTGAGGATACCGAAGTTGTCGGCAAGCATCCATGTGAAAAGCAGACATATCAGGGAAGCGGGAACTACTATCGGCATGAAAATCGATGTCCGATAGAACCAGCTTCTTTTCTTTTTATAGAACAGGAGCAGTGCAAAAGACAACGCAAGAACGATGAACAGGGTAAACATGATGACGGTGAATACCAATGTATTCGATAACGCTCGGACAAACTGGATATCCTCGGTCATTGCTTTAAAATTGTTGAACCCATTGAACTTCGGTCGTTTATCAAAAGCGAAGTTGTAGTCACAGAAACTTAGTATCCCCGTATATGCAATCGGATATACGACAAATAAAAACAGGACAAGGCACGTCGGAAGCACAAACAGTATTCCCCACAGTTCCTTTTCCCTCTTTCTTCCCCTTATAGTGTTTTGCATAACCATCTATCCCAACATGTTCAAATGGCCGGCAGGCTTTCGCCTGCCAGCCTCAAATCACGTACCGAATCCTACTTTTTGAGAGAATCGGAGAGCGCAGTCATCTTGTCGACGATATCCCGAGCCGATGTTTTCGGATCGACCAATCCTTCCTGGAAGATGACGTTCAAGCCCGTGAGCCACTTCGCCTGATCCTGCCACTGTGGAATTCTGACGCCGTTTTCCATGGACTCGCTGAGTTTTTTCCACATCGGGGTTTCATCCAAAGCTTTGTTGAAGTGTTCCCTGATGACGGACATCTTACCGAACTTCGTGAAGGTGTTGACCTGTACATACTCACTGTACACCCCCTCCTTGATGAACTGCATCGCCAAGTCAGCGTTCTTAGAAGCTTTCGGAATCGCCATCTGACAGCCGAACGCGAAGGTTCCCTTTCCTCCGGGAATGGGAGCGAGTGACAAGTTCTCAAGTCCGATCGAGTCGATGGCTTCCATCCATCGTCCTGCCGCCTCGTAGACCATCGCAATCTGTCCGGCCTTGAAGCCGTTGCGTCCGCCTGCGTTGTCAACGAAGGTCGATGCGGAAATATATCCGTTCTGAACTCCCTTCTGCCACAGATCGACCATATGGACGAATTCGGGGAAGTCGAAGTCATACGTATATCCATCGGGTTTGGTTATATGGCCTTTTTGAGCGACGATCGCACCGCCTATGATTCCGGTAAGGTTGTTTCCGAACTGGACTGAAGCGCCTACCTGCGTAACGACTCCACCGGCATCCTTTTTGGTAAGTTTCTCTGCGAAGTTGTAGAAGTCGTCCCAGGTCTTCATGGGAAGCGGTTCACCGTTCGCATCAACAAGACCTGCTTCTTTGAACATCTTTTTGTTCAAGGAGATTCCATATACCTCGTAGATCGCCGGAACACACACCTGAACTCCTTCATAGACCCCGGTTTCAAGAGCACCCGGCTGATAGTTTGATTTGGGGAAATCTTTGAAAAAGCCGAGTTCCTTGTCAAAGTCGTAGATGAGGTCCTGGGCAAGGTAGGTCTTTGCCATGTATCCGCCGTCGAGGAATACGAGGTCGGTCTCGGTATTCCCCTTCGACCAGTCGATGACGTAGTTGGCCAATACGTTCTGGTCGGCCAACGTGATGATCTCTACATCGACATCAGGGTGGTTCTTCTCGAAAATCTCTTTTGCCTTCTCCAGATAGATCTTGCTGATCTGCCAAGACTCCGCTGAAATCCTCAGCGTCCTTCTGCCCGTGGCTTCCTTCTCGCCCTTTCCCTGAGCAAACACCATGCCCATCGCAAGAATGAGAACAAGCAATACGATTCCTATTCTTTTCATCTTTAACCTCCTTAAGATGAACGTTGAAATGCATCGATGTGTCGGAGCTCAACCAAGTCGCTCCTTCCATCATCGAACTATCACCAATTGATCTATAACGAAAATTCTTAGCCATCGTGGTGGCGACAATCTGGCACAGGCGTTGCCGGCTAGTCGATTGCCTCATGCAACCCGGGGAAGCTCTGATGCGCTACCCATCGGATTGCCGCATATACCCCTCCTTACTCCTATACAAACAATATCATGCGTATCAGCCTGCCAACCATATCGCTTTGTTGCAGGAGCATATCATTTTGTTGCATTTGCTCGATGGTTTCTCGAATCCCGGTGGAAATGGGTTTTTACTAAAAGCATGCATGACAAAGATTAAGGTTTAACCATTCACTCGTTAAAACACATTTGCTCTCACTTCCTACCATCTACGTAAAATCGACCGATCCCTTCGACAGCACATTGCAACAGTCTAATAATGCTAGACCCGTATGATAGCCGGGGTCAAGGTCCGGAGTGGCGGGAATGACGTCCACAGGCTTTCCGCTGCTGTCAATAGTTTGCACTGCGATGGGACAGGCCGACGGTTTGCGGTAATTCTCCACAAACGCGTTGATGCAACGTTCAAACCATTCCGTTCCGAATGTCGACCATGACCCTTTTTTAAGATGTTCAGTCAATGCGATGGCGCGCAAGGTTTCAGGAAGAGACCACCACGGCATCGTATCGTAAGGAATCGCCTTGCTTATCGCATCAATTCGTTTGACGATCCCCCCTGTCTTACTGAAGCCCAGCTTGAGATTAGGTTCGATCAGCGAATCGAGGGTTTCGATCACGTCGACCATCCACTCATATTGGACCTCTTCCTTCCCGTAGTTCTCCAGGAACACAGCAACCATCTGGGCGGCGAGACCGATGAACTCCAGGGAGTGGCCGGGATCAACAAGCACTCTTCCTTCTTCATCAAAGAACACATTACCCTCAGCATCCAGCATTTCAACGATGATGCCTTCCTCGATCGAAGGCCATCGGCTATCCGTGTTCACGTGCTTCGAAAGTATCTTCTCGACAAACCGCCGCCCGATAGCGGGGGCGTTTGAATCCCGTTCGAGCCGCATGAGAAGCGTTACCGCCCCGAGACCCAGCATCTCCGTCCCGAACCCGGCAGCTTTTACCTTTCTCCCCTGATACTGGGATGGGTGGAATCCAATCTGGTCATTTACCAGCTTTTTCTCGATAATCGCCTGCAACGTGTCGATGATGTACGCTCTTGAGACCCGCCTCTCCTCTTCCGTTCCCCAGTCGTGGTTGAATGCATAGAGCCCCCGTGAACAGAAGAGGTCGCTCATGGTGAACACACCGGCATCCTCTGTCGGGTTTGACCGGTCCGTCGCAAGGAAATAGAGGTGCCCGCCATTGGATCGTCGCTGCCGTTGAAGTTTCTCGCTCACCGAACGGCCAAGAGAAATCAACTCCTCCTTGGCATCGTCAGAAGGCCAGCCTATCCGATCATACCACCTCAGGTGAGTCGCGATCGCCTCGAGTCCTCGACCTTGAATCCAGCTGTAGACATGATTCTTGTCACGGATACCGTCGCTCTCGAAGGCATCCTCACCGCTAATGGCATCAAGCTTCAGGTCGATCCATCCATAATCAGGTCGAAGCGCCCTGCGTTGAAGTATCAACATCATCGTGTCGTCGATGATCTGCTTCATGACCTTCAACTGCGTCTTCCTGTCAGCCAGGTATCTGATATGGCCCACGACAATCTCCTCCTGTCTCATCTTCCTACCGGGAACTGCACACTCGATGGGTGACATCAAGAATCTCCTGCCACGCCTCCTTGCTGAAATCAACGGAGGGCTGCCCTCCCATGTAGATATATCCACGCTCCGCGAGATCGCGTAAATTGCAAGCTCGGACGATGATCTCTTCGCGTTCCGCTATGGGCAGAAGCTGCTGGTCGTGCATACTTCCTCCGCAAAAAACGATTTTGTCACCATACTCCGCAACCAATGAGGGAAGATCGGGATTCTCCGACCAGTCAAAGGGGTTTATGATGTCGATTCCCGCAGCGGCGAGATCGGGAAGAATCGTGGCGATGTTCCCATGGGAATGAAAATGTACATATCCTCCCTTGCGGTGAACACGATGGGTCAATTCCGTGTACCAAGGAATGAAGAACTTGCGGATCAACTGAGGGGAGATCAGCAATCCATGCTGATTGCCGAAGTCGTCGCACACATCGATGACCTCGACCCCGCGATCGAGCAGCATCTCCGCCGCATCCAAGCTCATGAGAGCAAGCCGTTCGGTGAAGCGCATCATGAACTCCTCTTCCAGTAGGAGGTTCACCATGACATCGGCAAAGTCCATAAACGAGTTATGAAGACCACTGAAGAACCCTTGAATCGATCCGGTGGGGACAAACCCATGTTCTTTGAAGTAATTGCAATCATCGGCAATATCTTCGAACCGCTTCGGATCTTTCATATCCGGGAGTTCAAGCCGGTCCAAGTCCGCCTCCGTCTCCACGGGAAAATCGTAGTAATGCACAGAGTGGGGGTTGTAGTGAATGATTCGCTTATGACCACCTTCGTACTGCAGAATCCTATGCTCGGCGGTACGTTCAATAATGTGGGGCTGGATTTCTCCCGGTCCCCCATGACCGAAAGGCAATACTCCTCCCTTTCCTACGCCTATGGTCGCCATGCCGAGATGCCGAGCAAGTTCGACCGCTTTTTTTCGGCTCTCATCCGTTCTTTTTTCCGATGAATATGCATCTTGGCCAAAGTAGTCGCTCGGATAGCAGTACGTGTTCTCATCGATGCTTCCTTCGGGAGCCAGCTTATGCATCGATTCTTCATCCCAATATCCCATGAATATAAAAGGGGTGCGATCCGGTCTCTCTCCTCTCAGCACCCTGAAGAAGTCTTGCCTATAGTCCATATGATCACCTTCGCTTACCTAAAACCCGCTCAAGGGATTTGATCACATGCATGAACGCTCTGGTGATGTGGTATGGGTCTTTCACCGGCAGTGCAACGACCTTATCCTCAGGTCTTCCCCATTGATCCCGGATCTGGATCCACTCTCCCTTCTCCTTGTTGGGGTTGGGGAAAGTGGAGAAGACATATTCATGAAGTGGCCAATATAGATCAAGATATCCGTCATCACCGCTCAGCTCATATGATAAGAGCAACGCGTAGAGCGCCTCTGAATGGACCCACCACAAACGATTATACCAATTCTCCTTGATTTCAGTTACGACGGGACTCCCTTCATGTATCGGCAACACCACCCCCCTCGGCTTCCCTCCGTCTTTATGGATGAACTGGGGAATGCCGCCCTCTTCGTTTGCCACACCGATTTCCGTCATCCATCGAACGACCTTCAGCCCGGCATCCAGAATCGTTTGGTCCTTCGATCGCATCGCCCAGTGGAGCATGAACCATGCATCTTCAAGAGAGTGCCCGGGGTTGACCGTTGAAGCGAGCAGCTCATCAAACGCGGCGGCCCCGCTTTCCTTGACGAACTCAAAGAGCCGCTGCTCATCCTCGTTGAGAAAATATCTGACGGTCGTCTCCGCCGAAGATTGACTGATCGCCAGAAGCTGTTTTTCCGCCGGGTCTTTGAAGTATGCGGCGATGGCGGCGAGTTCCTGAGCGGTTTCGAGCATGATCATTGAAAGGGCATGACTTCTATATCCCTGAGGCACCGCCTGCGGTACCCAACGGTATGTATTCGTCCTGAACCGTTCGTCCACCGATTTGAAGAGAGCAAGGGCGAAATCGAAGAACTCCCGCTTATCCGCCGCGCGAGCATACTCGCCCATCCCGTAGATGAGAAAGATATCGGCGGTTATTCCTCTTTCAAGCTCCCCTCCCTCCACGACATTGCCTAGGCGATCGACGGCAATCGGTTTTCCTTCCCGATTCAAAGCCCATGCCGCATGACCATTCCCAAGCAGCGCCCGATCTTTGAGAAACACCGCTCCGCATGTGGCGGCATCAAGATACGCTTTGCGGGAGTATCGATCGCTGTATCCGCCAAACTCATAAGCAAGCCGAGAGAGCATCCATAAAAATCTCCCCTGTGACCATACATACTTGTTGGTCGATACCAGTCGCTCGCAATCGTTGCTGAAGCAGGTGAAAAACCCGCCTTTTTCCCAATCGATTCCCTCTTCCATCCAGAATGGAACCAACGTATCAAAGAGATGGTCTATATAAAACGCCTTCAACTCACCCAGTTCCATCAATTTCATGTCTCATTCCTCCTTTACAAGAAAACCAATCAACGAAACCACTCAGATTCCCTTACCCCTTGACCGAACCTAACATGAGTCCTGAAGTAAAATACTTTTGGATGAAGGGATAGATGACCAGCACCGGAAGCATCGTGATGATGGTGACCGCCGATTGGATCCCTTGGGGTCCAGCCGACTGTTGGAGCATCGATATGCTATACGGAAGCATATCAGCGAGCATCTGCTGGCTGATGATATCCTTCAATACGACCTGAATCGTGTATTTGCTCGGATGGGTAAGAAAGAACACTGCGGGCATGAAGATATTCCAGTTGTAGATGAGGTAGAAAAGCCCGATCGCGGCGATGACGGGCTTCGAGAGCGGCAGAAAGATCTTTACCAGGATCGTCAATTCCCCCGCCCCGTCAAGAAGCGCCGATTCTTCCAAGCTTTCGGGTATCCCTTCGAAATAGTTCTTGATGATGATCATATTGAACGTGGTGATCGCATACGGCCAAATGAGCGCCCAAAGAGAGTTGAGCAGCTTCAAGGAACGCACCAACAAGTACAATGGAATGATCGCGACCGGAAGCAGCATCGTAAACACCACGATGACCGTAAAGGTCCGCCGAAGGGGAAGCCGCTTGCGGGAGAGCGGATAGGCGATCGCGAAACTGAAGATAAGGTTGATGGTCGTTCCCACGACCGCCACGAACAGACTGTTCTTGAAACCTGTAACGATCTGCTTGGCTTGGAAGACTTTCTGGTAGGCGTTCAACGTCCATTTGACGGGAAAAATGATCACCTGCCCTTGCTGAATATAGAACTCGGGGCTGAACGATCGAGCCAAGACCGTCAAAAAGGGAAAGAAGCAGGCCAAACCGAATAAAAACAGAAAAAGATACACGAACATCACGAACATTTTCTCAGGAAGAGTATATTTCTTAAATGTGAACTTCATTCCATTCCTCCGCTATTTACCACAGACCATGGTCTGAAATCTTCTTGCTGACATAGTTGGTTATGATGACCAGGGTGAACCCGATCATCGTGCCGAACAGGTTGACCGCCGTTGTATAGTCGAATCGTCCTCCGACGATTCCTTGTCGGTACACATAGGTCTCGATGATATCCCCGACGCTGTAGACCATCGGGCTGTAGAGCGCATACACCTGTTCAAATCCCGACATGAAGAGCTGGCCGAGCCGAACAATGAAGACGATGGCTACGACCGAGGCGATTCCGGGCAGATTGATATGCCAGATGCGCTGAAACAGGTTGGCTCCATCCACGACGGAGGCATCGTATACCTCCTCGTCGACACTCGCGAGCGCGGACATGAACAGCACGGTGAAATACCCGCTATTCTTGGTGATCTCCGAGACGATCAGAAGCGGTCTGAACCACTCGGTGCTCGCCAGGAAATAAATGGGTTCTTTCCCCATCGATCGCAACATGATATTGAGCAGTCCGTCAATGGGAGAAAGGATGGTAATCATGATGCTTGCATAGATGACCCACGAAATGAAATACGGTATGAAAATGACCGTCTGGATGCTTTTCTTGTACCAGTTCTGGAACACTTCATTCAGGAACAAGGCAAGGATCACAGGAACCGGGAACCCGATGAAAACCTTCAAGCCGCTGATGATGACCGTGTTTCGAAATACCCGGCGAAACTCGACATCGGCGATCGCATCCTTGAAATGTTTCAGCCCAACCCAAGGGCTTCCCGAGAAACCGAGCCGGTAACTATAATCCTTGAACGCGATCAGATTCCAATAATACGGTACATATCGAAAAATCACATACCAGACCATTATCACGATCGCCATGAGAAAGAGCATCTTGTTTTTCGCAATCTCTCTTTGCAGCGACTTTAGAGACTTCAGCGGTTTCCATGATTGAGCCCTTGTTCGCTTGGAAGTATCCATCTTTCACCTCCATCTGCTCCGAATATAGAGTGTTTTATGTAAAATCTTGACTTCGCCATGTTCATTATACACCTAGACAAGAAACCATTGCTTCTTTTAACGATAGCAATATGGCGGACGAATCCGCCATATTGTCGAATCATCGGATGTTACGAATCATCAGAGAGGGAAGAGCTCGTTGACCTCTTTTTCGATCTCAGGTCCGCCGTTCTTGGCGTAGTAGTCGAGCCATTCATTCCAAGTGGCATCGGGATTTCCTCTTCCGGAAACGATCCGCGAAGCGATCTCCCTGAACTTATCCTGCAGTCTGGTGAAGTACTTCGCATCTGCGGGCACGGGAACCGGCTTTGAGGATGTTACCGCATAGGTGTCAGCCAGCTCGTTTCCTACGACCTGGGCAGGAGAAAGCGTATTCTTGAACTGCTGCTTGACGTATTCGGCCAGCTCACGATCGGGCCAGGTATTCGTCATGTTCGGGTTCTCGATACACCAACCGGTATAGAGCATGGAATAGAGAACTTCGGTTCTTCTCTCCTCGTAGTTCGGATCGGCCAACATCTCTTCATAGGAATAGAACTTCGGCCATCCCTTCTCGTTCAGAGTCCGCTGCGACGGATAATAGACGTCGTTCCGTCCGCCACAGGCAAGGAAGAACTCCTGCGTATACGTGTAGTTCAAGATCTCGATGCATTTCTCAAGATTTCCGTTCTTACCGAAGAAGGTCGCCCACGGTTGTCCTTCATTTGCCGTGCCCGACAATCCTTTCGGTCCGATGGGAGGAGCTATCGGCCACATGTTGGCATCCTCGACGCCGGCTTGCTTCAACGCGGTATTCATCTCGGACAGTCTCCGCGGTTGGTGATACCACATGCCGACCGAATCCCTGAGGTAGGCGTTCCACCAGTCATTCCATCCAAAGGTCAAGGACTCGGGATGGATCAATCCCTCTTTGTACCAGGAGGCAAGTTCCATGAGCGCCTCTTTCATCTCGGGTTGCACCCAGTCAAAGGTGTGCTTGCCGTCCCGCACCTGCCACATGCCGGTCTGGTGGTGGTTCGGAGCTACACCGAAGGCGAGGAAGAAGCTGTCGATGAAGTTGACATTGGTTCGGAAAGCCGTCGCATACTCATCCTTTTTGCCGTTGCCGTTAGGATCGCCCGCCACGAATGCCCGGGCGACTTCTCGGAATTCCTCGAGGGTTCTGGGAACTTCGAGACCAAGCTTCTCAAGCCAGTCCATACGGATGTTCTGGGAGAAGTATTTGAGGAGGTAGCTTCCGGGTATGGCGTATTGTTTTCCTCCATACTGCCCATACCGCAGCTGTCCGTCACGCGCGTTACCGACGATGTCAGGACCATATTTAGGCAGCGCAGCGGTCAGATCATAAATCAGATCCGCTTCAACCAACTGCGGCATGTACTGAGTATGCCCCTGGAATATATCGGGAACATCGCCAGCGGCAATCATCACGGGGAAGCGATCCGGGTAGGCAGAGTACAGCACAGGTTCGAGTTGGAATTCAACATCGGGAAACTTTGCCTGCAATGCCTTCATGAAAGGTCCATTCTCAACGTCTCCCATTGCCTCAGGAAGCCACATCCATCTGATGACCGTCTTTTTTTCTTCCTTGGCTCCTTGGGCAAAGAGCATCCCTACCACCAGTAGGATGACCATACCTAGTAACAATCTTTTCTTAAACATGATTTTCTCCTTTTTCGGAAGTGAGACGGGAATGCCTTTGATGCATTTCTTCAAACCTAAATCCTCCTTTTTCCCTAGAATTTCCGCCTGAATCCCCTCCTCACCTCCTTGTTGAATAATACCATACCCCTTTTCCAGCCAACCATATCACTTTGTTGCACATAAATATCAGTTTGTTGCAATCGCTTGACTCGGCTTCACCCTGCTCTCCCACATTTTTGCAACTGAAAATCAAACACTTCGTATCAACGACCGGGCATTTTTATAGAAGATTTTTTCCCGGATGGAGAGGGGAAGATCAAGTCCGTTGATGAAGTCATACAACTCGGTGGTATAGCAGTCTCTGGCAAATACGAAACGATCTTGGAATCGATCAAAAAGCTCCTTCGTGAACCCTATGTCCCTGCTGAGGGCATTGAGCGCCGAGAATGCGGACAGATCCGCATAGATGTTATCATATGTCTCTAAAAGCCGGATCACGGCGCCTTTTCCCACGATCGGTCCCTTTGGATAGATTTCAGCGGCATGTTGGCCATCATCGCTGATATGCGCCCAGAATCCGGGAGCATGGCCGAGAAAGTTGGTCTGAGGCACTTGCCGGAGCACGCGTTCCAACGCTTCCACTCCACCTCCATACCAATAGGATGAGCGTGGATAATGCCCTGGACGCAATCGGATCGGGTAATCGATATGTGTGACCACCGGCAATCCAAGCTCTCCACACGTTTCATACAGTTCGATGGCGTCCGGATTATCGTACATCATCCGAAGCTTCAACTCGCCACAGACTTTGACGTCATAGTGGTGATAGGCTTGTTCGAGTTTCTCGATCGCCTGGGGATCCCTCGGGTCGGGACAATAACCGACGATGAATCGGTCCGGATAGTTCTTGAAGGCTTCGTAGACCCTTTCAAACGTGAGGCTGTGAAAGGATGGGTGTATTGCCTTGCGGAAAAGATCGAAATCTATCTCGCTTGCGGGAACTTCCCAAGTGAGCAGCCAGGCTTGATCGATTCCGTGCCTATCCATATCCGCTATCGCTCGATCGACGGTTATTCCGTGGAAATCAATGTGATTGTGTGCATCGATGATCTTCATCGCTCGTCCCTCCGCTACCGATTCTAGCATACCTCCGGCCTCCGTTGGATACAATTAGCCGCTCGATCAGAGGCGAGCCTTGAACGGTACGCGCCGGTTGGGACAGTTTGCCCTCTCACAGTGTGCGCAGCTCTCGTAGTCCACTTCGCTGTTTGCAAACAACAGACCGGCTATGCTCTTGTTTGGGATCATCAATGAACGTTGGCTCAATGATACTCCGACTTTCCGGTGATCGGGACCGAACAGGCAAAAGAGTTCCTGCAGTTCTTCGATTGGCCAGATATCCACATTCCCCGAACCCGGGTTGAGGCTCAGCGCTCGACGGATTCCAAAAAGTTCATCACAGAGCGATCGTAGGGCTTTTCTGGCTTGGTCCAGCGCTTGGCTCTTCAACTCATCGAGCCAATACGGGGCGAGCATATCCATCGCGGACAGATCGAAATCCTCCATCCCGTCTCCGCAGGTGGCAATATACGGGATGATCCGATGCACCCCGTCCAAAGCACGAAGCGCCTTTCCGTGAAACCGGATATCGCCGATTGCAATGACTGGAACATTTCCGTCATTCAAATGCCTGTCAATGAATGCTTCGATGAGCATGACCTTGGGATTCAGGCGCTTCGAAGCGATCTCAAGAAGCAGAATCGCCTCATTCCGGGCGTCATCAAGATATTCGTAGCGAATAGCTTGTTTATATCGATTCATATCGATCTGGAAGGGAATGTCGAACAGAAGAGGGCTTTTCATGGCAATCAGAGCCTTATCCGAAGCGGAGGCAGATTGTCCATGCCGTTCCAAGTCTGTCTCACGTAGGATTCTCCTGCATGACCGAAGCCATGTTCACATCCGTTCCTACTCCGCTTATGGCCGGGCTCTCTTTCCTTTCCTGCGCTCTGTGCCATCCTTGCTACGCCTTCCGTCTCTCCGTGCACACTTTGTAGGCCGCTTCACTGGCCGACGCCGCATCGGGAGTATAGATATCAGCTCCGATGGAACTCTTGAACGCTTCCGTTACAGGAGCACCTCCGACCATGATGGTCACCCGGTTCCTGAGATTTGCTTCCTTGACGGCGTTGACGACATGCTCCATCTCCCGCATCGTCGTCGTCAATAACGCCGAACAGGCGATGATGTCCGCATCATGCTTGATCGCTTCCTCGATGAAACGATCGGTTTGGACATCCGTTCCCAAATCAATGACGGACAATCCCTTGCCTTTCATCATCATGCCGACCAGATTCTTGCCGATGTCGTGAAGATCTCCTTTCACGGTTCCCAATATGACCGTTCCTTTGCTCTGAACGCCTGTCTGAACCAGCAATGGCTGAAGTATTTCCATACCGGCGTTCATCGCCCTGGCGGCAACCAGAACTTCCGGAACGAAGATCTCATTGTTCTTGAACTTCACGCCAACGGCATCCATTCCCGAAAGCAGCGCCTCATCGAGAATCCGCGAGGCCGGAATTCCCTCATCGATCGCAGCTTGGACCAAAACACGAACATCCTTGGCTCTGCCTGATTGCATAGCTTCGGATAATGCTTTCAAATCAACCATACTCCCCTCCCGTCTTCTTTATTTCAGCGTATTCCGCGGAATTGTCGTTTGCAATAAAGATATCCTGAATCAGGCTTCTTCCACCACCTCGCTTCCCCTGTGTTTGACGAATTATTTCATCAGAAAAACAGATGTTCCACAAATTGAGTCTGAAACTCTTTCAAGCTCGACAATTCGATATATCGTATTCCTCTTCGAACATCCTCGACGAGTTCCTTCCCATTCTTCGTATTGAGCAATATGATCGCTCCCTTTCCTGCAGCGTTGCCCAACAAGCGGATTGCTTCAACAGGGACAAGAGGCAAGAGACCAATCATCTGGGCATGCCTGGTGTTGATATGGGAGCCGAATCCTCCGGCGATCATCACGTTCGAGAGATCCTTTACGGACAGGTTCGCTTCAGCAAGCAGGACATCAATTCCGGTAGCGATGGCGGCCTTTGCCAACTGGACTTCCCGGACGTCGCGTGCGGTGAAGTATATATCCTCGGTAAGACGAAGCGCTTTGCCTTGATCGGTATCCATCAAGTAGCGCAATGCCAAATCGTGGTCATTCTTCAGAGCTCCCGTTTCATCAACCAAACCTATCTCCACCATCAAAGCCACGCAGTCGATGATTGCGGAACCGCAGATGCCTTTTGCTTTCCCCCCACCAATCGTCGAACACAGAATCATCCCATCTTCATCGAGCCACACCCGGTCGATGGCGCCCTCGCTGCCGGCCATGCCAAAATGGATGCCGACTCCCTCAAAGGCGGGACCTGCCGCAGATGAGCAACCATACAGGCGTTTTCCATCCCAGAGGACTATCTCTCCATTGGTCCCGATATCGATGTAGAGCGTCGGTTCGGTCTCATCAGTCAGCGAGAAGGCATGAATACCGGCGGTAATATCAGATCCGATGAAGGCGGAAACGATTCCCGGTACATACAGCTCTGCGTGTTCCAAGCCAAGAAGCGTCGCATTCGTAGTTACAGGCTCTGTAAATTGGGGAGTGAATGGGGAGCGGGCTATCGAGGAGGGGTTTTTCCTCAGCAGAAAGTGGATGATGGTCGGGTTGCCGACAGCGATCACTTCACTGACTCTCTCAGGCTCAATCCCATGCTCGGCAAGCAACGTCATGATCATCGCTTGTATCTGACTTGCCAACATCGTGTGCAGCCGGCTCAAACCTTCTTCGTGCTCATCGCTATACTGGATTCGTGAAATGACATCACCGCCATACTTTCGTTGATTATTCATCAGTGAGGTCGTTCCGATGATTTCCCCCGTCGAACGGTCGACAAGGTAGATGGCGATCGTCGTCGTGCCGATATCCACCGCACATCCATACTCCTGCTCATAGAACAAATCGGCTTTGATCGTACCGGGGAACGCCGTAATGATGTTTGACGCCTCCTCCAACCAATGAAGCGTTATCGTCAGTGTCGTATTTGCCGGTATCTTCAGCGTACATCCTAATCGATACCCCGCTTCCAACGAATCACATGTCAAAAGAGCGGCATCGGCTTCGGTCGGAGGGCAGGATCCTGCATCATCGACGTGAACGATGCATTTGCCGCAGATACCGTTGCCTCCACATGGAAAAGAAAGCCCATGCAAACCAAGTTGGTGGAGCACGTCTCTCAGATTTTGACCGGTGGCAAGACAAACAGAATGCTTCTTCCTTGGAGTCTGAATAGTCAACACACTCTTGCGTTCCATCAATTTACTATAGCATATCCAATTACTACGTTGTTAACAAAAAGATCCTCCGAACGACGGATATCCATGGTGAATATTCCGGCACACCTCCCGGATCAAACAAGGGCTCCAACGACCGAATAGTTTCTCGAGGAGTCTTTACTCCTTGTTGACCTCTAAAGCGCTAAAATGGTAGCTTTAGGACAATGAATTTCAAGAAGGTAATTCGATGAGAGTATTAGTATTGGGCTCCGGCGCCAAGGATCATGCGATCGCATGGTGGTTCTCTCAGAGCAGGCTCATCAGCGCTCTCTATGTCGCCCCGGGAAACGCCGGGACGGAATCGATTGCTAAGAATATCGAAATCGATCCATCCGACCCTGAAGCAGTGTACCGAGCGTGCCAGAGACATAGAATCAACTACGTTTTCGTAGGGACTGAGGCTCCCCTCTTCACCGGAGTGATCGACTACCTCAATGAACGGGGAATCGATACCTTCGGAGCCCCCAGACGAGCACTCCCCTTGGAAGGGGATCGGGACTTTGCCCGTAAATTCACCGAACGGCACAGGATTCCCGCACCCCGCTACGTGCTCTTTCATAACACCGATGATTTAAGTGCCTACCTCAAGGAACATGCAGGCGAACGCTTCGTCGTGAAGAGCAATCAGATCGCTCCTTCCCGGGTGATGGTTGATTCCACCGATTACACCACATTGATGGAGTTCTCCGCCACGCTTCTTGAGCGCGGTCCGATCATCCTGGAACAGCACCTTGTAGGGCTTCCCCTTACGATCACTCTCTTCGTCGATACCAACAGTTATATGCTGCTCCCGATCTGCAGCGACTACATGCGCGTTGAAAGCGGCGGAACTCCTACCGGCGGCATGGGTTCGATCTGCCCGGTTCCCCTCCAGGATTTGGTGAAGGAATCGTTGATCAAAACGATCATAGAACCGACGCTCAACGGACTCAGAGAAGAGAGCATGGCGTATAAGGGAGTGCTTACAATCAGCATCATCCTCACCAAAGAAGGTCCGATGCTCGTCGATTACCACGTCCGCTTCAATGACCCTGCAGCCCAGGCATTCATCCCCCTCATCTGCACCGACCTCATCGAGATTCTCACCGCGATGAAGAAGGATACCCTCGGATCGTTGAAGCTCTGCTGTTCCTCCAACAGCGCGGTCGCCCTCGTCGTGGCGAGTGAAGGATATCCGCAAGAGCCCGTTACCGGGAAAATCCTTGATCCGATTCCCGCAGCCCTCCTCCTCAACGCTTTTGAAGGAGCGCCCAAATATTTCTTTGGCGGAGTCCAGAAACAAGGCGGCAACCTTGTCACTACCGGAGGACGAAACGTCACCGTCGTCGGAATCGACTACAATATCATGAGTGCGAACAAACGGGCCTACCAAGGCGTCGTCCATGTTCAGTTTGAGAACGCCTGGTATCGACAGGATATCGGAAACAAGTTCTTTGAGAACTAGAAACACCACGGGGTGCTCATCGGCACCCCCTTCTTCTTTGTGATTGAATGCATGCTTGTAGGAATCAGAAGGAATCAAGATCGGCATGAAGAGTACATGCTTTTATGCCTGCTGGCGTCGAATTTCGTAGAGAAAGATCCCCGCAGCGACGGAAACATTCAGTGAATCGATGTTGCCGGTCGTCGGAATCGCCACGATGTGGTCACAGAGTTTCTCCGTCAGCTTACTGATACCCCTTCCTTCACTGCCCAACACAAGGGCGGTTCGTTTCGGGAAGATCGTCGCATGGAGGCTTTCGCCACCGATAGCCGCGCCATATACCCAGAATCCCTGACTTTGCAGGTACTCGATTTCACGATTCAGATTCGTGACCACCGCCTGGTTCACGTAGTGCGCCGCCCCGGAGGAGATTTTGATCACCGTCTGGTTGGATTGAGCGCTCCGCCTGCTTGGGGTGATCACGAGGGAGACGGAAAACTGGTCGGCGGAGCGGAGAATCGCTCCGAGATTATGAGGGTCGGTGATTCCGTCAAGAATCAGCACGAGAGCTCCATCATCCTCATTGAGCGTCGAACAGAACTCGCAAACTGTCATCCGGCGGGCAGCGGATGAGCTTTGAGGCTTGGAGGGAAGGACAAGAAGGGCCCCGCGATGATCGGAGTTGCCGGCAAGCCGATCGAGTTCGGGTTTGCCGATCTTTCGAACGACGGTTTTTCGATTCATCCGCGCCAGGTTTTCCAGCACCTCGGTTTTCGAACCCATCTCCCGGGCGATGTAGAGAATGGAGCCGCCGGGAGCGTTTTTAAGCCCCTCTTCGATCGCGTGATAGCCGATAATCGTATTGCTCATCATCAATCCTCGAAAGAAACCGGATTCGGCTCGGTGCTCTCACCGAGGGCATCACTCAGTTCCTGCATCAGTTTTTTCGCTTTTGAGTTCAACCGTTTGGGAACCTGAATATCGATTTTAACGTACATATCCCCCCGATCCGTGGAGTTGAGCCGGGTGGCGCCGTACTGGCGAAGACGGAGCATCTTCCCATGCTGGGTTCCTGACGGGATATTAAGCTTGATTTTCTTTCCGTCGATCGTCGGCACCATGATCTCCGCTCCCAGGGCGGCCTGGGTGATCGAGATCGGTATCTGCACGAAGAGATTATCCCCTTGGCGAATAAAATACCTGTGCGGTCTGACATTGATGTACACGTACAGATCGCCGCTCGCCCCTCCATTGGGTCCGGCGTCTCCCATTCCGCGGAGCACCACCCGACTGCCGGTATCGACTCCGGCGGGAACGGTGACCTTCACTTTCTGCTGCTTGCGCTTCAAGCCGGTGCCGTGACACGACTGGCAGGGATTCTCGATGATCTGCCCGTTTCCACTGCATGTGGGACACGTCGAGGCGATCGTAAAGAAACCGCCGCCTCTGCTCACTTGACCGGAGCCGTGACAGGTGGGGCAGGTTTTCATCCCTTTCGAACTTTCACTCCCCGAACCGCCACAGACATCGCATGCCACTTGGTGGGAGTAGGAGATTTCAACCTTTGTTCCGAAGATCGCATCTTTAAAATCGATTTCAATATCATAGCGGAGGGAAGAACCCGCCTCGGGACCTCGATGGGCTCTCGAGGTTCGGCCGCCCCCTCCGAAGAAGGAGGAGAAGATGTCCTCAAACCCGCCGCCGAAGCCGGAACCGAAGATATCGCTGAAGTCACGATAGACGTTGGAATAATCACGCGGGCCTGAACCGCCATCCACCCCGGCAAAGCCGAATTGATCGTACATCTGTCGTTTCTTCTCATCGGAGAGGACATCGTACGCCTCGGTCGCTTCCTTGAAGCGGTCTTCGGCCGCCTTGTCACCCTGATTGCGGTCAGGGTGATTGGCGATTGCCAGTTTGCGGTATGCTTTTTTGATTTCATCCAGGGTAGCGGTCTTATCCACCCCCAGAACCTCGTAATAATCTCGTTTCGCCACAGTTTCCTCGTTCTACACAATCATGTCGGCCGAAGCCGACATGATGGGTAATCAACGTATTCTATCGTTCTTCAAGGCCGTTAGTCTACGACCTCGAAGTCGGCATCCTCAGCATCTTTCACGGTGTCTGAAGAAGAGCCTGCAGCGCTTTCGGTCTCGGCTTGAGGACCTCCGGTTTCCGCTTGGGTCTGTTTGTACATCTCTTCAGCCAGTTTATAGGATGCTTGCTGCAATGCTTCCGTCTTGCTCTTCAGCTCATCGGCAGTTGCATTTTCCCTGGCCAGCGTGGCTTTCACATCATCCAAGGCGCTTTGAATCTTCGCCCGGTCGGCCGCATCGATCTTATCTCCATGTTCGGTGAGGGATTTCTCGGTGGAATATACCATCGAATCCGCTTCGTTCCGGGCATCGATTCGAGCCCGTTCCTTCTTATCCTCTTCGGCGTGCATTTCCGCTTCCTTGACCATGCGCTCGATCTCAGCTTCGGAGAGGCCGCTGGAGGATTCGATTCGGATCTTCTGCTCCTTGCCGGTTCCGAGGTCCTTTGCCGAAACGTGGACGATTCCGTTCGCATCGATATCGAAGGTCACCTCGATTTGAGGAACACCCCGCGGTGCGGAGGGAATTCCGACCAGGTCAAAGTTGCCGAGCGTCCTGTTCTGGGAAGCCATCTCGCGCTCGCCCTGAAGAACGTGGATGCTCACTGCGGTCTGGTTATCGGCGGCGGTGGAGAAAATCTGACTCTTGCGAGTCGGAATCGTCGTGTTCCGCTCGATGAGGCGAGTGTTTACGCCACCCAACGTTTCGATACCCAAGGAAAGCGGAGTAACGTCGAGGAGCAGAACATCCTTCACCTTTCCACCGAGGATTCCGCCCTGGATCGCCGCGCCCATCGCAACGACCTCATCTGGGTTCACACCCTTGTGCGGCTCTTTACCGAAGAGCTCTTTCACCATCGCTTGGACGGCGGGGATTCTCGTTGATCCACCGACGAGAATCACCTCATCGACTTGACTGGCGTTCAAGCCGGCGTCGCGGAGGGCGTTCTGAACGGGCTTTTTGGACCGCTCGATCAGATCGGCGATCAGTTGCTCGAACTTTGCCCGGCTCAAGGTCATCTGCAGGTGCTTCGGTCCCGATGCATCGGCGGTGATGAACGGGAGGTTGATATCGGTGCTTGTCGAGTTCGAAAGCTCGATCTTCGCTTTCTCCGCCGCCTCGCGAAGGCGTTGAAGCGCCATCTTGTCCGTGGAGAGATCGATCGTCGAACTCTTCTTGAACTCATCGATCATCCAGGAAATGATCCGCTGGTCGAAGTCGTCACCACCGAGATGAGTATCACCGTTGGTGGACTTCACTTCAAAGACTCCGTCACCAAGTTCGAGGATTGAAATGTCAAACGTTCCGCCACCGAGGTCATATACCGCGATGCGCTCTTCCCGGCTGGCGTCTTTCCCCAGACCGTAGGCAAGAGCTGCAGCGGTCGGCTCGTTGACGATCCGCTTCACATCCAAGCCTGCGATTCGACCGGCGTCTTTGGTCGCCTGGCGCTGAGCGTCATTGAAATACGCGGGAACGGTGATGACCGCCTCGGTGATTGTCTCGCCGAGATAATCTTCAGCGGTTTTCTTCATCTTCTGCAGAATCGCCGCGCTGATTTCCGGCGGGCTATAGGAACTGTCGCGAATGTCGATCTGAATCTCGCCTCCGGGACCTTCCTTCAGCTTATAGGGAATCAAATTCACCTCGGAGGGAATATCCTTATACTTGCGCCCCATGAAGCGCTTGATCGAATACACCGTATTTTCGGCGTTCGTTACCATCTGGTTTTTTGCGGGCTGGCCGACGAGGCGATCGCCTTTGCTGGTAAATGCAACCACGCTGGGGGTTGTTCGCTGTCCTTCGCTGTTGGAAATGACGACCGAATCAGTTCCTTCCATCACTGCAACACAGCTATTGGTCGTTCCCAAGTCGATTCCAATAATTCTACCCATTGTATAACTCCTCTTATCTCATCAATTCTGTTTCATTTGGTGTATGTAAAATACTCATACACCGACCCTATCGTCAAATGGCCGGTCGTCCAACTTTTACTTTTGATGGTCGAAGCACTCGACCGTGTAGTTTATAGCCGGTAACATACTCTTCCAGGACCGTTTCATGCTCAAGGTTTTCATCTTCAACGACTTGGTACGCCTCGTGCTCGTTGGGGTCGAACTCCTTCCCGACCGCTTCGATTCGCTCCAAGCCCCAATTCTTCTGAAGCGTGGAGTAGATCTGTTCACTGACGAGGACCACCCCATCGTGCACTTTCGAAAAGTCTTGGGCTTCTTCCGCGGCTTCTATCGCTCGTTCAAAGTCATCCAGCGGCCCGAGGAGATCGGCGATCAGCCTTTCGTTGGCGAATCGGATCGAGTCTTCCTTGTCTCGAAGCATGCGTTTGCGCCAATTCTCCAAGTCCGCCCGATCACGGAGATTCTCCTCTTTGAGAGCGGCGATCTCCTGTCGAGCATCGGCAAGTTCATCTTCAATACTCTGAACATCTTCAACAAGCTCTTCCGCGACTTCCTTCTTCACTTCTTCCTTCTTCTTACTCATCTACAAGTCCTCGTATCACCGATTACAATAATTTGTACATAAAAAGGTGGAGCCGATTCGGCCCACGCGCTTAACATACTCATCTCCTGCTTGAAGCGTCAAGTAAGAAGAGGTTCTTCCATCGCTTTATACGCACTCTTCAGCGCCCGCTCGAACGAAGAGGCGAAACCCTGCAACCGGAAGTCGAATTCATCGATTTGAGCATGAATTTCGTCAATCCGGGCCTGCCACGTTTTTTGTTCTTCGATCTTGCGGTCGATCAGAAGGGTCGTCTCGCCAAGTTCCAAGAGCGCATTGCGATACCGGGCAAGAATGGATTCCAGTTCAACCAGCTCGCTCCGCCGCCGATCGATTTCGCTTAGACGGGCGGAGAGCGCCTCGCTGCCTCGCCGAGCTTCATCGATCACCCAGTTGAGCCGCTCTTCAACGTTTTGCATCTCTTCGCGAAACAGGGAGCGGGTGGCATCGATCTCCTTGATGAATTGTCCCATCCGATTTTTCATCACTTCCAGGGAGTGGCTGCGTTTATCCTCTGCCCGCAAGAGCACGATGATAATCAGCGTGATGACGAAGAGCAGTAACGACAGTATGATTTCAAACCCCATGGGTGCACCCTCCTATATGACCGCTTTGATCTTGGACCATGAAGCGAAAGACCTGCTCGCCTTCTTGCCCATCTTCTTCTTTCCAAGGTACCAGCTGACGAGGCCTGCGTCAGCCGCTCCGATGCAGTCCTTATCATAGCTGTCTCCGATATACAGAATCTTCGATCGCTCGGTACCGCTTTTCGATACCAGATACTCAAACGCCTTCCTGCTCGGTTTGAGGTAGCCGCTCTCTTCACTGGTGAATGCATCATCGACCAGGTCGGCGATTCCGAGCGTCATCGGTTTTTCGGCGATGGGAAAATCGGAGAAGAGAATGATGCGGACCCCTTCGCGTTTCACCTGTTCAAGGGTTTCGCGGAGGTAGGGAAATGGAGTGATCGTCGTAAAGGTCCGTTCCCACGCCCGGTAGAACTGGGTGTCGATCGACTCTTTGACCACACCGACATCCTTTTTATACCGCTGGGCGACCAGAGCGGCTTGGCGATCGAGAAACCCCTCTCGCGTTTCATCGCTTAGCGGCTGCCCATCTTGGATTCGACGAATCTCTTTGCGTGCCCAATTGAACGCGATGCTTAGGCGGACATTTGGAAAAAGGGAACGAATCATCCGCGTATTGAGCTGGAATCGGCTATAGAGGGTGCCGTCGATATCCAAGGCAAGTGTGGTGATGCCTGTGTCCGCCATGAAGCCCATTACTTCCTGCCCTTTCGTTGCTGTTGTTCCTTGCTTGCCCGTCTTCGGGCTTTTTCAACCGCCGCCTTGTTGCCCGGCTTCACCCCTTTGCCTCGAGCGACGGCTTTGCCGCCGGTCCGCTTCGGAGGAACGACCTCTCGTTTTTCCCTACGGTCCTGAACCGGTTTAGGTCCTCTCAGGTGCAGCGAGGGAGAGCGCTTGCGCTCTTTCAAGTCGATCTCAACGGGAATCTGAGGAAAGCCGAGCTCGCTTCGGATCTTATTGGTCAAATATGTAAGGTAGGAAACGGGAAAATCCTTCATCCGATTCACGAAGAGGAGGAAGTTCACCGGGTTGGTTGAAACCTGCGTCCCGTAATAGATCTTGAAGTGACCTTCCTTGCCGCGGGGAGGCGGATATTCCTCGCCCCATGTTCGCAGCGCTTCATTGAGCTGGGAGGTTTCGATTCTTCGATGAAGCTGACGGTGCAAGCTCCACGCCGTATCAAGCAACGGTTCGATTCCCTTCTCCTCGAGCGCGCTGATCATCACCACCGGGGCGAAGCTCAAGACGGGAAAGAGAAAACGGATCCGATCTTTGATCGCTTCCATCTCGTTGGGAACACCGGAGAGCAGATCGATCTTGTTGAGGACAATGATCACCCCTTTGCCGCGACGAACGATCAGCTGGGCTATCTTCTTATCCTGGTCCGCCAGGCCTTCGGCGGAATCGACGACCAGAAAGACGACATCCGCTTCCTCGATCGTACGAATCGCCCGGTTCACCGAGTAGTATTCTACATCTTCATCCACTCTGCTCTTACGTCGAATTCCGGCGGTATCCAGAACGTTGAAGGCCGTGCCTTTATGCATGAAGGAACCGCTTACGACATCGCGGGTGGTGCCGGCGATATCGCTGACCAGCGAGATCTGCTTTCCGACAAGAAGATTCGCCAAGGTGGATTTGCCGGTATTGGGTTTGCCCATGATCGCAAGCTTGACGGTCGCTTCTTCCTCCTCGGCTTGCTCGATCTCTTCAAAGTCGAGCATCCCGAGCAGGATCTCTTCCAAATCATCGATTCCAAGACCGTGGGCGGCGCTGATGCCGACTACCCGTTCATATCCATAGCTGTAGAACTCCCATACCAGATCCTCCCGTTTCGGATCGTCCACTTTATTCACGGTGAGAACCATTCGGTCTCCGTAGGGGCGAAGCGCTTCGAGAAGGTGCAAGTCCTCGGCGGTCACCTCGGTGCAATCCATCATGAAGATGATCGCATCGCTTTGCCCCAGCAATGAAAGACTTTTGGCGCTGACCATCTCATCAAGGCTCCGGCCTTCCATCTTCACTCCGCCGCTGTCGACAAGGGTTACGGGATTGCCCGCCAGATACCACCGCTCCGGCAGCAGATCCCGCGTAACCCCGGGAGTCGGATCAGTAATCGCCCGGCGCTTGCCGATGAGTCGGTTGAAGAGGGTCGACTTTCCTACGTTTGGTCGACCGATTATGGAAACCACTACCGGATCACCGGATAGTAAGTTCATCGAATCGTTCATGCATCCACTCCAGTACTGCTTGTTCGGTTTTTACGGATGAGTCCATGGTCAAGAGGTGCTCAACAAGGCTTTGGGCGGCGGCAAGATCGAGTGATCGGATAATCTTACGCAGCTTCAAGAGCGCGTGGGGTCCCATAGACAGTTCATCAACACCGAGACCCACCAGGACAACCGCCTGGCTGGGATCGGAGGCCATCTCGCCGCACACCGCCACCCGTTTTCCCGCCCGGTGCGCTTGATCGACGACATGCTTGAGCAGGCGCAGCACTCCGGGATGCAGGGGCTTATAAAGGTGGGCGATCTTCTGGTTGTTTCGGTCAACCGCGATCGTGTATTGAATCAGGTCATTCGTTCCGATTGAAATGAAATCAACGTGCGGGACGAGCAGGTCCGTTATCAGAGCGGCTGAAGGGACTTCGATCATCGTTCCCACCTGAAGGTCGGGATCGAAGCTCGCGCCCTCTTTTTTCAGCTGCAGCTTGGCTGCCTCCAAGAGACGAAGCGTCTGCTTCAGCTCTTCGACGCCGCTGATCATCGGAAACATGATCTTCGCCGATCCAAACGCGGAAGCGCGAAGAATCGCCCTCATCTGCGTCAAGAAAATATCTTCGTGCTCCAGACAGAACCGGACCGCTCTGAAGCCGAGAACAGGATTTTCCTCCACCAAATTGAGGCCGCTGACGACCTTGTCCCCTCCGAGGTCGAGGGTCCGGATCGTCACGCTTCTCGGAGCGACCCGCTCGAGCACTTCCTTGTATACTCGGAACTGCTCCTCTTCGCTTGGAAGCGTCGAACGTTCCATGAAGAAGAACTCCGTTCTGAAGAGACCGATTCCGTCGCTGCCCTCCGCCTCGGCAAAGGACAGCTCGCCGAGGGTTTGGATATTGGATTGAATGGGGATATGTTTCCCGTCCTTGGTCCGGGCCTCCAAGCTCGCTCCTTCCAAGAGTTCCGCTTCGTGCTTCAAGTAGGCGTTGTAACGTTCGATGACGTTCTGAGCCGCCTGGCGATCCGCCCGGATGATCACTTCACCCCGGATTCCGTCAATGATCACATCATCGCCATCTCGAGCCGCATGGGAGGCCGGATGCGTTTCGATGACGGTGGGGATGTCCAGCCCCCGGGCGAGAATCGCCACGTGGCTTGCCAGCCCGCCTCTATCCAAACTCAGGCCGAGAATGTTTGAGCGATCCAAGCTGAAGAACTCGCTGGGCAGCAGCGTGTCCGCCAGAAGGATTACCGGCTCATCGAGAACCAACGAAGGATGAGCGCCTTTGCCGGTGATGTGTACGACGATCGAGTCCCCGATATCTCTGATGTCGATCGCCCTCTGTCGAAACACTTCATCATCGCTTGCCTGCAGCATGTGGATGATTCCCCGGGTAACCTCTTCGGTAGCCCATGCGGCATTGATGAGTTTCTCTTCGATCATTTCCTTAATCGATTTGATATACGTCGGATCTTGCAACAGGAGGAGGTGGGTTTCCAGGATTTCCAGCGCTTCTCCTTCCAAATGACCGCCCTTGCGTCGCTCAAGGGCCGTGCGGGCGCGTCGAAACGCCTGATCGAGGAGACTGTGTTCACCTTCCACCTGGGACTTGGCAATCTGCTCCCGTTCAACGGCGATCGGGGTATGGCGATAGATTTTTGCCCTACCCCGAGCGATTCCTTCACTGATTGCCACGCCCGTAAATATCCTCATATATCGGTATGATACGGAGTTTATCCGGTGATGTAAAGCTGGAAGAAGAGCCCGCTCTTTGCTACGATAAGGTGATGGCCGAACACCCGAAAGCCCTTCTTCGGGCTCTTATCATCTTCCTGTTTCTCATCCTGTATACGGCGATCATCGGAATCGTAAGCTTCCCGACGGTAAGGCGCGCCTTCGATGAAAGCGGGGTTCTTCATCTCATCCGGAGTCCGAAGGAGCAGGCTCGAACCTCCTCCACAAAAAGGATGGTAAACGTCGTCTTTTCTCCGCTAGGCGCCTCGTTCGCCTCCTATACGGTAGAGCAGCAACGGTTAGGCTCCTCGATATACCATGATACGTTCGAGGCGCTCTTTGCGGGAGTTCCGCTGGTCGCATTGGAAGAGGGAGCAATCACGTACATCGCCTCCGGCACAAAGCTTCTGGGTCTTACATATTCTTCAAATATCATCTATTTGAACCTTTCGAAGAAGTTCCTCGCTTCATCAGATATGAAGATGGCATACCGCCAGCTCAAAGAGACCGCATCACTTCTTGGAGCGAAAGATATCGTCCTGCTTATCGAAGGAGCGCAAGTTGAGCTTCAACTTGATGGGTAAGCCGATCGAGCGAGATTTCTTGTCCTTTTTTTAGAAGAGCCAGGAATTCGATATTTCCCTTCGCTCCCTTTATAGGGCTTGCAACAAGATCGAAAATTCCCACTCCTTCGTCAGCCAGTCGGAGAAAGAGCTGCTGCACCACCTGAACGATCAGACCGGGATCTTCGATGACTCCGTCAAACGTGGAGGGAGGGTTTTCCATTTCAAACTGCGGCTTGATGAGGGCGATCAGGTAGGTGTTTCCCACGAGGTCGAGGATGTGCGATGCAGCTTTGCGAATCGAGCGGAAGGACAGATCGCAGACCCCCGCCGTCGGGGAGGGACTCAGCTTGGCGAGAGTCATGATGTTCTGCTTTTCATGGACGATCACCCGATGATCGCTCCGAAGCTTCCAGTCGATCAGGTTATATCCCACATCCACAGCGTGTACAAGGTTCGCGCCATGCTGCAACAGACAGTCGGTGAATCCGCCGGTTGAAGAGCCGGCATCAAGGAAGATCTCCCCCGATACGTCAATGTTAAAGGTCGAGAGAGCATGTTCCAGCTTGTATCCGCCCCGACTCACGTATTTTTGGGTGTGTATTTCAAAGACGGCATCCTCATCCACTCCCTGCTTCGGGTCGCTTACCAACTCGCCATCGACATAGACGTTCCTGCACACGATGAAGGCATGCAGTTCATCCTTGGTGTGATCAGGATGGGCTTTGAGCAATGCTTGGAGGAGCGGTACGTTCTTCATACGCTGAAGTATCGGGTGAAGCGCTCGATCGAAAGGGCTTTGCCGCTTGAGGGATCGATCCGGACGATGACGCCTTGAAGCATCGGCGGAGTATCCGCGATCTCGCTTTTCAAGGGCATTTGGCTGATCGAGCGGGCAATCGAGATGGCGGGATCCGATCCGATTACGCTCTTCACCGGTCCGCACATCCCCACATCGGTGATATAGGCTGTTCCTTTGGGCAAGATCTTTTCATCGGCGGTCTGGACGTGGGTGTGAGTGCCGACGACACAGCTGACTCTCCCGTCGAAATAAAACCCGAGCGCTTCTTTTTCCGTCGTGTTTTCCGCATGAAAATCCACAATGATGATCTTCGTCTGCTTTGACAGCCGGTCGATATGCTCATCGCCCACCCGAAACGGGCAATCGATCGGACTCATCGATTGGCGGCCTTGAAGGTTCAAGATCGCGACCTTGTGCTCCCGGATCTGAAGGACGACGCTTCCGTGGCCCGGGACTGGAGGCGGATAGTTCGCCGGTCTCAACAGGCGTTTTTCCGAGTCAAGAAACGGTCTCAGCTCTTCCTGCTGCCAGATATGATTTCCGCTTGTGATCGCATGAATGCCGAGATTGAAGAACTGGTTCATCAACGATACGGAAAGCCCGAACCCGTTGGCGGCGTTCTCGCCGTTGGCGATCACCACATCCGCTCTCGTCTCCTTGACAAGGGTGTTCAATCCTAAAAAGAGAGCCCTGCTCCCGGGCTGTCCGGAGACATCCCCAAGAAGCAAGGCCGTTATCGGTTTTGGATCAGCCACAATCTTACCTGGCGTATTCGGTCACTCGGGTTTCGCGGATGATCGTAACCTTGATTCGACCGGGATAGCGAAGCTCCGCTTCGATTCGTCCGGCGATTCCTTTTGCGATCTCCTTGGCCCCTTCGTCGGTGACCTGTTCGTTGTTCACAAGGATTCTCAGTTCGCGACCCGCTTGGATTGCGTACGCTTTTTCGACTCCCGTGAACGATTCAGCGATCTTCTCAAGTGATTCAAGGCGCTTGATATAGTTATCCAACGTCTCGCGGCGGGCACCGGGGCGCGCTGCGCTGATCGCATCGGCGATCTGAACGATTACCGCCTCGATCGTTTTCGGCTCCTCGTCGTTGTGGTGGGAGAGAATCGCGTTGATCACTCGCGGATCCTCGCCGAGGCGCCGGGCGAGATCCGCTCCGAGCTCGGAGTGGTTTGCATCACTTTCCGTTTCAATTCCCTTGCCGATGTCGTGGAGCAATCCTCCACGGACGGCAAGCTCCCGGTCCGCACCGATCTCGCTGGCGATCATGCCGGAGATGATTGCGACCTCCTTGGCGTGGGTAAGGACGTTCTGTCCATAACTGGTGCGGAAATGAAGACGACCCAAAGCCCGAATCATCTCGGGTGATACGTTGTGTATCCCCAGATCGAAGATGACTTTTTCACCCTCTTCAGCGATGATGCCACTCACTTCTTTGGTGACTTTGTTGACCACCTCTTCAATCCGGGAGGGATGGATCCGTCCATCTTGGACAAGGCGTTCGAGCGCAACACGCGCGATCTCCTTGCGCACCGGATCGAAGCAGGAGATAACCACTGCTTCTGGGGTATCGTCAATGATCACATCAACCCCGGTAAGGGTTTCAAGGGTGCGGATATTCCTTCCCTCGCGTCCGATAATCCTTCCTTTCATCTCATCGGACGGAAGGCTTACCGAACTGACGGTAACATCATTCACGACCTCGGTCGCCAACCTCTGAATCGAGGTTACGACGACTTCTCGGGCTTTTTTGTCGGCGGAGAGCTGGGCCTCCTGCTCAATCTTGTTGATCATGAGCTGGGCGTCTCTTTTCGCATCGTTGTACAAGCTCTCCATGATAAGGGCTTTCGCCTCATCCGCCGACAATCCAGCGATGCGTTCAAGTTCCACAATCAAGTTGCCTTCTTTTGCGGCAACTTCTTCTTCCTGCTGGGAAAGATTTACTTCCCACTCTCCCAATTGTTTTTTAATACCATCCAGATCAGTCTGCTTCTGCTCGAGATTCTCCTCTTTTTGGAGGAGTCTCCGCTCTAATCGTTGCAGTTCAGTTCGTCTCTCACGCGCCTCTCGTTCCTGCTGTTGCTGCTCTTTCAGCAACTGATCCCGAGTTTCAAGCAAAAGCTCCTTGCTTTTTGCTTCCGCTTCCTTTATTGCTTCCTCGTTAAGGCGAAT
>Ga0116182_1000970_pt1 | contig 30465 bp, 25 predicted proteins | sample AD_UKC077_MetaG_FD_89805 | JGI IMG/M metagenome (GOLD analysis project Ga0116182, IMG submission 89805) | Active sludge microbial communities of municipal wastewater-treating anaerobic digesters from USA - AD_UKC077_MetaG | ecosystem: Engineered > Bioreactor > Anaerobic > Digestate | place: USA...
ATAGGTAATTGCAAAATAACTTACTTAAGCTTCATGACGAGTACCTGCAGTTCTTTTTCTGAACTGTTCTTAAATCCATGTTCTATATTTTTTGGTGAAAAAATAACTGTTCCCTGGGATGCGGTTAAATTCTCCTCACCTACGAAAAACTCACCTTTTCCCTGTATAACAAAAAACAAAGCATCTACAGGGGTTTTGTGTTTTTTCAGTTCTGAAAATCCATTCAGTTTTATTACTATAAACTCACTACCCTCATATTCAAAGAACTTCCTTGCTTTAATATCGTCTTTGTCTATTCTGACCTGCGCATCCTCCCATCTTATCACCTGCATAATATCACCTCCGATTTAATTATATCCATTCGGAGGATAGCTTTCCGTAACCTATGTTACATATCATTTTTTTTCATTATAAATGAAAGCATCTGCTTAAAAACTTCATCCTGCTGCTGCTGTCTGGATATGTCGGCCTGACCATCACCATCCTGGTTAAGATACCATCCAAACTGGTTATGGTTGCCTCCCTGTATACAGTAATACTCTGTCTGCGGAGGAAGAAGCCTCTTGGTACTTTCGATCTTCTGAACAGTTGCTAATCCGTCATTGGAAGCATATATAGACAAAACATTATGATTATCGGAAGAAAGATCGTCTCCCTGAGTCGGATACGCTGCCAGAAGTATCAGACCGGCAATATCCTCCATACTGTTTTTGACAAAGCTGCATGCCATTGCTCCGCCCAATGAATGCCCGGATATATACCAATCTTTTATATGCGGATATCTTTTTATAACCTGTCCTGCAGACATAGGTGAAAAAACAGCCAGATTAAAAGGCATCGGAACAATCACTGAGAAAATTCCTTTTTCTGCAAGTTCAAACATTAAGGGCGCATAGGCTTTAGGATCAACCCTCCCGCCTGGGTAAAATATTATTCCTTTTGTACTCTGATTACTAACCACGGAAAAAGTAATATACTCTCCTTCTTCAACGCTAACCTCCTCAGTGCTTTGCATACAGTCTAAAGCTTTCTGCATAGGCATTGCCGGAGTGTTTACCCATCCCACAAACCATCCCGCAGCTCCAAGAGCGACAAGAAAAGTTGTCAATGCCAGTATTTTCAAGATATCCAAAAAAAATCACCTCCTGCTTGAAAGGAATGAACTCAGAGTATCAACTATGAAGTTTACATCCTCTCTACTCACCCAATAATTAGTCACAAATCTGTACACACCATTTTCAGGCGGATTTATCTTTATACCCTTCATAAGAAAGTGCTCTACAACTTCAGCCGGATTAAGAGGAAGATTAATTTTAAAGAACACCATATTTATATGAACATCTTCTATATTTACAGAAACATTTTTTAAATCGGAGAGTCTTTGTGCCATAAAATAAGCATTTTCGTGATCCTTTTTTAACTCACCCCTCATGCTATCAAGAGCTACTATTCCAGCGGCTGCAAGAAATCCTGCCTGCCTGAGACCTCCTCCCATCAACTTTCTTTTCTTTTTGGCAACGGCTATAAAATCCTTTGTAGATGCAAGGATAGAACCAACCGGAGCACACAGCCCTTTAGAAAGACAGAACATCACCGAATCGGCATACTTTGTTACTTCGCAAGGAGAAACTTTTAAATACTCAGAAGCATTGAAAAGCCTTGCCCCATCAAGATGAACAGGAATAGATTTTTCATGGGCCGCTTCATATATTTCCTTCATTATTTCAAGAGGAATTACTCTCCCATTGGAGTGGGCATTTTCAAGGCATACAAGACCGGTGGACGGATAATGTATATCCTCTTTCCCGCTTCTTATTCTGCTTTTTACTTCATATGGATCAATAACACCCTTTCTGCTCGAAACAGTTCTGAGCTGGACTCCGGCAATAACGGAGCTTGCACCGACTTCATGAACAACTATATGACAGTCCTCACCCAAAATTACTTCGTCGCCCCTGTTACAATGAGTAAAAAGAGCTAGCTGATTTCCAAAGGTACCGCTTGGTACAAATAATGCTGCCTCTTTACCTGTTAACTCTGCCGCTTTTCTTTCAAGCTCCTTAACCGTGGTATCCTCATCGTAAACATCATCTCCAACCACGGCATCAAACATAGCTTGTCTCATAGCATCGGTAGGCTGGGTTACTGTGTCGCTTCTAATATCTATATACTTCATTATCTTCACCATCCATAAATAATATCTATATAAATTATATCTTTTTTTTATTATTATTAACCTTAATAAAAATTGATATGCAAAAAAATTTTTTGCGTGGTATAATTAAACAAAATAAATAATAGGATTCTTTATAATGTCTATACTGATCAACTTAAGTTATTTTTTTTGTTTTTTTAAATTAACATAATAAATAATTTTATTTATAAAACTTTTTTTAAAGGATGAGTATATAATGCGTAAAAATATAGTTATTTTAGTTTCCGTTATGTTAATCATATTGTTAGCATCATGTAGTAAACCAGTTCCGCTGAAGATTCTTAATCCGGTGGTTACGCCTGCTGGAGGAAGTTACGCAGTGGCTCAGAATATAACTGTTACATGCCCAACCGCTGATGTACAGATAAGATACACGCTTGACGGAACAGAACCTACTAACCTCAGTGACTTATACACCGCACCAATTAATCTTCCCTCATCCAAGACTTTAAAAGTTAAAGCTTTTAAGTCCGGATAGACAGACAGCGATACGGTTACACATACTTATTACCTTCCGTTACAGCTGACTCTTAGCAAATGTTGGGGTGGAACTGGTAGTGACGCTTTATATGACATAGCCAAGACATCTGACAGCGGATCTATTGCTGTCGGTACAACACTATCTACCGATGGAGATATTTCAGATAGTCATGGCAATAACGATGGTTGGATAATCAAAACTGATGCTTCTGGTAATAAACTATGGTCAAAATGTTTTGGTGGAACAGACTTTGATTATTTATACAGTATATTACAGACATCAGACGGCGGGTATATCGCTGTCGGTAGGACAACATCTAATAACGGAGATATCTCAGACAATCATGGTGTTTCTGATGGATGGTTGATGAAGGTTGATGTAACAGGCAATAAAGTGTGGTCGAAAGTTTTTGGTGGAAGTAAAGCTGACGATTTAAAAGATATAATACAGACATCGGACGGCGGATATATTGCTGTCGGTAAAGCAATATCTACCGATGGAGATATTTTAGGTAATCTCGGCAATAGTGATGGTTGGATAATAAAGTTCAACTCAGCAGGCGATAAAGTATGGTCGAAAGTTTTTGGCGGAAGTGACTATGATTATTTATACAGTATAGTACAGTCATCAGACGGCGGGTATATCGCTGTTGGAGATACAAAATCAAATAACGGAGATATATCCGCAAATCACGGAGATCGGGACGGATGGATTATTAAGACTGACGCTGACGGCATTAAACTTTGGTCAAAAGTTTTTGGTGGAAGCGGTAGTGATATCTTGTTTGATATAGCATGGATATCGGATTTTGTTTATATTACAGCCGGACAGACTCAATCAACTGACGGAGATATTTCAGACCATAAAGGCAGTAGCGATGGATGGATATCAAAATTTCAATAATATATAGATAAAAAAATCTGACAGAAGATATCTTCTGTCAGATTTTTTTATAATGACATCTTTAACAAAAAAATTATTGGTCTTATTTATGATTGATTTATTAAATAAATATTTTATTCATGGTATAATTAAGTAAAAATAGTAATAAGGAGTTGACTTAATGGTAAAAATCGGTATCTACAGCCAAAAAGAGGAAGAAAAAACCGCTTTTCTGTTAAGTACCTATAATTATTTTGTGCAGAAGGCAAAGGGTGAAAAAATAACTGTCGGTACTTCAAATATCAATACTGAAAAGACTTTAAGAACTCTTATGGATCAGTTTTTTTCGGTCAAAACCATCCCCGGTGCAGGAAAAGAGCAGAATCTGGATTTTTTCTTTGATTACAACGGTTTTACCTCTTACTATAGAGTCTTAAGTTATCCTTACGCTGTTTGGGACGAAAACTCGGATTTGTCAAAAAAAGTTATTCGTTCCTCGGACGGAATTATTTTCATGATTAATGCCCAGTCCTTCAACGATAAATCATACGAGCTTTCAGTACTCAAAACTCTTCAGGTTATCTTTAACAGAAACAAGAACAGTTTCAATCTCCCTTTATGTATTCTTGTTTCAGATCTGGAGATATCCTTGGAGTACTTTTTAAAAGAGTACTTCCCTGCTGTCAGGGAGTATCTTGACAAGTACGGCATAAACTATGAAATACTCAGTTATAACTCTGTTTTGATGGAAGCACAAGATCCTGAGCTAAATGAAAGTCAGAAGATAGAGGAAGTCTACTTATGGCTTATCAGAAAGATTTTTTTGCTTGAAAATTTTACACCCTCCAACGAAGACAAACCCAAATCGGTCGCTGTTTCAACCGGGAAGAATTCGGGAAAAATACTTAAGATAATCATAACAGTAGTTGCTGTAATAACGATTCTGGTCTCTTTGTTCTTTCTTGTGAAGGATTTATCCATAAACCGTGCAGGAATGGCAGAAAATTCCTATCTTAATCTTTTTAACGATTATCTTAGGAGTACCGAGTCAAAAAATATCGATTCAAAACATTGGTCTAATCTTGAAGAAAAAAGCACGAGCTTTAAAAATAAAACTCTTTCGAAGATAAGCAAAAACGAGTCCCTAAAAGAAAAAACAGACTCCCTAATAACAGATATACGAACCACACGTATCTTTTTAAGTACCTTCTATGATATTAAAGAAGAGTTCCAGAATATGTATACCCGAAGGGAAGAAGATCCCATAAAATGGGAGGCTCTGAGAAAAAAAGTCGACTCTTTCAAGGATGCTTACGAAAAAACCCATATTGCCCGGTTCGGTTTTGCTGAAGATTATGCAAAAATCTATGAAAGAACGGTTCTTATTACTTCTATAATAAAAATGAGGAGTGATTACGCACTTATATATAACGACCTTATGCATGGTAATGTTTTTCAGGCAGAACAAAAGCTTCAGGTCTATGCCAAAAATTATCCCCCTGCGCTTACCTCTGAAGACGTTTCGAAAGTTACTAACTATATCTCTTTTTTATCAAAAAAAAGTTTTATCCTCACAGCTTTGAATTTTGATTTATTAGACTCCATTAAAGAAGAACTTTCAGTCCAGCTCACATCTGCAAGAGGGACCAAGACCTATGCCTATGGCATGACACAGTCAATAGAGGAACATTGTGCAGATTATGTAAAAATAAAGATAATAAAAAAAGATGATACTCTTATGAGCGCAAGCATAAGCTTTGAGGATGTAAAAAAAGGATTGGAAAAATCCTTTTCCCAACCTCTGCAACAGAAAAATCTGAAAGTCGATACGGCTGTTTTATTCAAAACCACTACAGAAAGTACTGCGGGAACGGCAACCTTTTCAATAGGCTTTGAGATAGATCTTTTCCTTAAAAACCCGGCAAATTATAAGATATTTAACTGAGGGGCTTGCATATGATTGCATTGAATCAGGTAAAACAGATGAAGAATATCCGTGATGCTAAAATCTTCAGATTTCTTGATCACGGGGACAACCTTTTACTTCCTACCCAGGCTGGTATACAAAAGTCAAAAGATCTTATAAATCTTTATTTCAAATATATTCCCTTTGACGAGGACTGCAGGATGAACTGTGTTTTTACATTTAAAAACCAAGACATCTCTTTTATACGAGAACTCATTACAGATGAGGTTTTTTCGTTTTTGACAGAAAATATATTTCTTCTGGATAGTGGATTTACAGTTATTGATACAAAATCACAAAAAACTTTTCCGGAACCGGAAGTCACGCTTACGCTGAAGGAAAGAACCGAGCTTAATCATGAGTCCGACTATGAAAGTATAAAAAAGGTTCTGTTGCATATAAACGCTCCGGTATATACAGAAAGAAGAATCCGTTCAATACTTGTAAGCGGAGAGAACACTTTCAGGATAAAGCCTTACAATCTCCGATTTATAGGTGAACTTTTCAAATACGGTATATTTGAAGGTATAGAGCTGAAATGCCCGGCCTTGAATCCTGAACTGGGAAAGATAATACTTTTGAGAGAAGAAGAAAATATGGAAGGTTTTTCAGAAAGGCTGACAAAAACGGTTGGAAACAATTATTTGTTTTTTTCTTTTTCAGACGGCCAGGAGATGATGGATTTTGCAGAAAAAACTCTTAAAGATATGTACAGAGAGTTTGAACTTTTAATGCCGACAGACCGCTGCGAACTTACCGACTGTAGGTTTGTATTTCCAAATCGTGAAAACTCAAATAGCAGTAAGCTTGAGTTGAAAACTTTTCTGGAAAACTTTTCAATCCCTTTTTCTAACAGATTTCTCCAACAGATACGCGATACTATGATAGATTTTGATATACAAAGCTACAACTTTGATACGGCCGATAAAATGCTGGATCTTATTATAAGCGCCCATAAAACCCTTGACCGGATATATTATTTTATGAACAGCATAAACCCAAACTTCCCCAACACAATCTCTTATGCTCTGGAAAATGCTATGGATGTTGTTGCCGGGTTTGAAAAAAAGTATTCCCTGGTACTTCTTATTCCATCAAAACGTCAGGAAATAAGTCAGAGAATATCTTCACTTAAAGATAAAGCATCAATGAAAAAATTCAAAATTGAACATGCACTGGATATTATAAAACCCCTTATAGTAGCCATGGGTGAGATAAGTGACCTTTGTCTGCGTAACTCCTCTATGATAAAAAGAGATCTGAAACTTTCGGAATTGGAAAAGGAACTCTACGAACTTCTTAAAAACGAGCTTATAGAAATGACAAAACCGGCAGTGGTGTGAACTGCCGGTTTTTTTATTATGCCCCTCTCAGTACTACTTCCATCTGTGAAAGCTTGGTAAGCATTTTTGATTCAACTTTATTTACGTCCTCATCGGTAAGAGTTTTTTCAAAAGACCTGTAAACTATTGTTATGGTTATGCTCATCTTATCCGGATCGATTCCTTTTCCTTTATAGATATCAAAAATGTTTATACTTTCAATTATCTTTCCACTGGACTGTATAATACCACGTATATCTTCAAACTTTGCCTGAACGGGAGCAATAAACGAATACTCACGTTTTATGGCAGGATAGTCAAAGGTTTTTAGTTTTTTAGATATGGGTTTCTTCATTTCATACAGCATATCCATATCTATTTCAGCTATGTATACACTTGACTTTATATCGTAGAGTTTGTCAGAAATATCCTTTTCCAAAAGACCCATAAACCCTATTTTTTTATCTCCGATAAATATATCGGCACTCTGTGCTTTGCTCAATCCTGTTATTTCAGCCCTTTCATATCTGGCGCTAAGATTAAGACTTTCAAAAAGACCTTCGACTGCACCCTTTACAGTAAAGAACGATACCTCCCTCTTGTCGGTATAATCGTAGGGATTTTCGCGTCCGCAAGCTACTATTGCGGCTTTGGTGGTTTCCTTTATGCCTGTATCAAAAGAACTGTTTCGTACAAAGGTCTTTCCTATTTCAAAAAGCTTTATATCCTTGTTCTGATTCCTGAAGTTATATGATGCAGACTCAAGGATACCGTACACCAGAACAGGACGCATATACTCATACTCTGCAGAAAGAGGATTAAGAATCCTGATATCCGACTTATCCATCCACATATTTTTTATGTTCATCATCGAATAAGTCATAGCTTCATGATAGCCCTCCTGTCTGAGGGTGTAAGCTGCATCATCTTTGAATGAAACAAACTCGCTTTTTGATCCCTTGAACATTTTTACTACAGGTAATGCTGAACTTATATTATAATATCCGTATGCTCTTGCAACTTCTTCTACAAGATCTTCTTCTATTGAAAGATCCGGGCGTTTAGTCGGAACGGTTATATCCCATCCGTCGCCCTGTACCTTATATTCAAAACCATATCTTCCGAGTATACTTTCAATCTCCTCTATAGGAATGACCTTACCAAGCCTTTCATCAACATACCACTTACGCAGGTGAATGCACTTGGACATCTCCACAATCGGGTATACATCGGTAACGCCTTCATGAACAGTACCGCAAGCTATGGTTTTTATAAGATAAGCAAGTCTTCCCATTACAAACATTGCATCATTTGGATCTACACCTCTTTCAAAACGATATGAGGCATCTGTTGAAAGCTTATGATACTTAGCAGACTTTCTGGTAATTACCGGATCGAAGTACGCAACCTCCAGCAAAATATTTCTGGTTTCGGAAGTTATACCGCTGTTCTGACAACCCATCACACCTCCGAGAGCAAGTATGCCCTTTTCACCGGTAATAAGGGTTTCAGTTCCGTTGAGTTCATACTCTTTTTCATCAAGCAAAACTGTTTTCTCACCTTTTTGTGCTTTTCTTACAACAATCTTTCTTCCTATAACATCCAAATCAAAAGCATGTACAGGATGTCCGCTTTCGAGCATCACGTAATTGGTTATATCAACGATATTATTTATGCTTCTTATACCACAGGCGGCAAGTCTTCTGACAAGCCACAGAGGTGAAGATCCAACCTTTATGTTTTTCATCTCAAGTGCAGTATACCTTTTACATCCCTCGTAATTTATGCTTACATCAAAAGTATCTGTCCTGCTAAGCTCATCATACTCAGGTAATTTGAAGCCTTCCGCCGCTTTTATAACTTGCAGCTCCTTAGCCGCACCGATATACGAAAGCAGATCCGGTCTGTTGGGAAATACCTCTATTTCAACAATATCATCCTTAAGCTTGAAATACTCTATGAAGTCTGTCCCCAGAGGAACTTCCTCCTTTAGCTTGTATACTCCATCAGATTTTTCTTCAAGTCCAAGCTCAGAAAGAGAACAAAACATTCCCTGAGACTCTATGCCTCTCATCTTTCTGTCTTTTATTTCCATCCCGCTCGCAAGCTTTGCACCGTTTACGGCTACAGGTATTACATCTCCTTCTTTAACAGAAAGATCAGCCGTAAGAATCTGTTTATACTCATTTCCCATGTTCACCCTGCATACGATAAGTTTATCCGCATCCGGATGCTTTTGTACCTGTTCGACCTTTCCGACAATTACATTGCACAGATCCCTGCTTACTGCCTGCACAGACTCTACGTTTGTTGTATGGAGCTTTATCTGTTTGGACAGCTCGGCCGGGCTTTTAAGAACCTTTATATATTCAGAAATCCATTCAATTGAAAGTCTCATAAGCCACCCCTTATTCTATTACCCTTATATCGTTTCTGGTGAACTCTCTCAGATTGTTCACACCATACTTCAAAAGTGCTATTCTTTCCGCTCCCATTCCAAAAGCAAAACCCTGCCATTCATTGGGATCTATACCGCTGTTCCTAAGAACATTCGGATGTACAAGCCCCGCTCCCAGTATCTCTATCCAGCCTGTATTCTTACAGACATTGCAACCTTTTCCACCACAGTTCATACAGCTTACATCCACTTCAAAACCAGGTTCCACAAAAGCAAAGTAGCTTGGTCTCAGAAGCACCTGCATTCTGTCTCCGAACATAGATTTGGCAAGAATTTCAAGAAACATCTTAAGGTGAGCTACCGTAACCTGCCTGTCTATATAAAGACCCTCAACCTGATTAAACATAGCCGCATGAGTCGCATCTATCTCGTCTTTCCTGTAGACCCTGCCGGGAGATATTATAGCCAAAGGCGGCTTACTTTTGAGCATGGTTCTTACCTGTACAGGTGACGTATGAGTCCTGAGAATAAGATTCTTTTCGGATTCTATATAAAATGTATCCTGCATATCTCTTGCAGGATGCCATGGAGCTATATTCAACGCATCAAAGTTATACCATGGAATCTCTATTTCCGGACCTTCGACTATGGTACAACCCATATTTATAAAAACTTCCGATATCTCTCTTATGGCTTTCATTACAAGGTGCTCACTACCTACAGCTCTACGGGCACCTGGAAGTGACACGTCAACCCAGTTTTTTGTTTCCAGAGATTTTTTCTCCAGTTCCCTGACCTGCTCTTCCTTTGTTTCAAGAAGTGATTCTATATCATTTTTAAGCTCATTGACCAGCATCCCGTACTCTTTTTTACTCTCCGGCGGAATTCTGCCAATCTCTTTCATAAGATCTGTTACCGTACCTTTTTTGCCCAGATATCTGGCCTTTATATTTTGCAGATCCTGAATATTTGAAACATTGAGAAGATCAGCTTCAAGCGCATCAAGAATCTTCTTCTTTTCTATTGTCATAAAAATTATCCTCCTTAACTGATTCTTCCTTATTTTTATTTTCTTTTTTTCTTGTATTAGAACCTATCGTCCTTATATAGCTATGAGTTTTTATCATACAATACCCAACTATAATATTCAACACGAAACTGCCACCCAGTATAAAGTACCTGTACTCCGAAGCAAAATCAAAGAAGATCAAAGATAAAACCGCGATACTTATAATCCATTGCAAGATTCTGTAAGAAAAAATATTTCCTGCAAGAACAGCCACAACTCCTATAATAACAGGGAAAAGACCATCTATAATTCCAAAAAAACTTATAAAAGAGCTGAAATATGCGACAGCACAGAATACGGCAAAAGAAATAATTACCGACAAAATCCGGCTGTAATACTTAAAGCCTGCCAGCATATACCTTCCCGGAGAAAATGGCTTTAGCATATAACCACAAAGAACTATAAAAAATGATACAATAAGGTTATTTACCATTCTACGGTAAATAAAAAATCTCGTTGGTTTGAAAAGCTCCGTTTCTTGGACATAACTAGTGACAACAGTATTGGTTACCTTTGAAAAACTGTAATTTATATTCTGGACATCCTTCAACACCATATTCATATAGCCGCTGCCTTTTGGAAGAAGTACCTTTATCCTGGACTGCTACTCCTCAAAGATAATTACTGCTTTGGCATACTCGGGATATCTGTCAGTTTCCTTTATAAGGCTGTTTTCAAAAGGAACCTTGCCAATATAATAATATGGCTGGCTTTGAAAGTACATATCAAGAAAAAAATTGGTTAAACCGCTAAAGAGGAAAAATAATATGATTATGTACGAACACACCCTGATATACTTTGGCATATTTATGGCCTGCTTTAATTTATCTTTCCGGAAGCTTGTTTTCCAGAAGAATTTTTTTGATTCTTACATCCTTTATATTTTGTTCTATCTTACCTATATCCTCAATCAAAGTATTATCCGAAAGATCAAAGAAAAATGGCCCTGTTTCAAAAAATATTTCTTCACCCTTTTCATCTGTTACACTGTCACAAACCGCTTCTATAAGTTCTCTGCTGTCGGTTATAGTCAGAACCGCACCATCTTTGGTATATTCAGATACCAAACGTGATATTTCCGAAAGATCTTTCTGCCTGACCGATTTTTCACCGGCTGCTATAATGACAAAATGCTTGTCACGCGGTTTATTCTTAAGTATCCACAATAAAGATTCATTCCACATATCAGGAATAACAAGATGCGTAAACGCCCGACCCAGCCATACCGACTGATTGGCGACTATCTCGTTTATAGTGAGTTTTCTGCAGTACCTGTTTGGTTCGCAGAGTATCTGGAAAAAAAGCTTTCCTGTTTCCTTGACTTTTGATGTAAAGATTCCCGATGATTGACCTTTTTCTATAACCATCTCGGGAAATCCGTTGTTGGGTTCCACAATTCTTATTACTGTAGTTGATGCACCGCTTTCTTCTATTGGCAAAAAGTATTACCTCCGTATCAAAAGGCTATTTTAGACTAATTTACATTATACCAAAAAATTATTAAAAAATAAAATTTACATTCTGATGCTAAAATACTACAGGAACAAATTAATTTAAGGAGGTGCACCAAATGAAAATATTTTTGGATACAGCAAATATCCAGGAGATTAAAAAAGGCATGGAGTGGGGCATAATTGACGGAGTAACCACTAATCCGACACTTGTTTCCAAAGAGAATGCAGTCTTTGAAGACAGAATAAAAGAGATCTGCGAAACAGTAAAGGGCCCCGTCAGCGCAGAAGTAACCGCAATGGATACAGAAGGAATGGTAAGTCAGGCACAGGAGCTTGCAAAAATAAGTCCTTACGTTGTAGTTAAAATACCTATGACGACAGAAGGAATAAAAGCAGTAAAAATACTAAGTTCAAAAGGCATAAATACAAACGTCACCCTTATTTTCAGTCCTCTGCAGGCTATGCTCGCCGCCAAAGCAGGAGCAACATATGTAAGCCCATTTATAGGCAGACTTGACGACATTGGTCATGAAGGAATGGAGCTTGTTACACAGATATCAGAAATTTTCTTTAACTATGATTTTGCAACTCAGATAATTGTTGCCAGCGTGAGACATCCGGAACACGTACTCCAGGCTGCAATGTGTGGTGCTGATATATCCACCATTCCGTTTGATGTGCTGAAAAAGCTTTTCAACCACCCTCTTACGGATATCGGAATCTCAAAGTTCAATGAAGACTGGAAAAAATATCAGGATTATCTTAAATCAAAGAAGTGAAAAAAAAAGCACACCTTGAAGGTGTGCTTCGATTTTAATCGTTTATACTCACATTGTTTCTTATGTCAAGAAGAACTTTTTCTTCACTGCTGTTCAAGCTTTCTCCTTTTAAAGCTTTCTTGGCAACATCCACAAGTCTCATAAAAGAAAGATCATATGAGTACTTCTTTTGTACATACTCAAATAAATTAGCAACGCTATTCTTTGTTGCCGGAGATACTTTTTCGCCGTTATAGCGGCTGTCACAGCTTTCAACAAGGGCATATATGCAGTTGTGTAAGACACAAGCATGATTATGGTTCTTGGCAATACGTACCAACTGAGGAATATAAGGTTCAATATCTTTTATCCCCAACGGTTTTTGCTTGCTCCGACTTGCGATTTTACCAAAACTCCACAGTGCACTTATAAGCTGGCGTGTTTCACTGCTGCTAAGAAAACCTGTAATTTCATTAAACGAAGATACTTTGGTACCGGTTTTCCCCAAGGAAATGAGCGCCGACTCTATTATTGGCTTTATCATTTGATGACTTGCATTGAAGACCCCGCTTATGACTTCTTCACATCTGCTGTCCTCGGTTTTTCCCAAAGCCTCTATGATAAACCTTTTATTTAAAAATTTTTGAGGAGAGTACGTCACCTCCAAGACCATTGGATTAAGCTCTTTTTTGCTGTAATCTAAAAATGCGTTGTTAAGGCCCGTACTTTTCATAAGGTTGCCTATTATGAAAACCGCCCTCTGCACAAAAAGATCTTCCTGATAAGTTGATATCTCGCTTACAAGAAGATTCACGGCATTATTTTTGTCGGTGCATCTGCATATGCAGCCTTCAACATCTTTAATTTGCTTAAAGAAAGTTGCTTTGCTATTGTTATCTTTAACTCTTACGACATTTTTACAAAGATTCTTAAGCGTTTTTATACTCGACTTCGAAACCGGGTTCTCAAAAGTGTCTTTATAAGAGATCTGTCTGGAAGGCTTGGGGTTTATACTTCCTGAATCAGCAAATCCCTCCTTTTTATTGAAATCGACTTCAAAAACGAATCTATCATTTTCGTTGTTGTTTATGAACCCTTTTAATGAAAGTATCCCGCTTTCATTTATTTCAACCTGTACAGAAACCTTATCACCGGCATTAAGACTTTTGTCAAACCTCGCAAACCTTTCAGCTATCTTCCTGTTAGGACGGAGAGTGTCGTTTCTGCTTCCGATGTAGATCGGAAAATGTATAACGTTGGTACCGGTCTGCGGGATTGTAAAGTTATCATAAACTTTTGATCTGTAAGGAAGAGTTACCCCTGCTTTGGCAAGATGTTCAACATGCTGGCCATTAGTCTCTATGCCTATGCTGTCATTTAAAATCTTCTGAAACTTCGTGCCGTTATGAAGCTCATAATGATAGTAAACTCCTCCGCAGGCTACTGATAAATCGGGATCTTGCATACTTATTGGTTTTAGGTCGAAAAGTCTTTGTAAACGTGACTTTATAATGCTCAGCTTGGTCATTCCTCCGTTCAGAAGGATAGCGTCTACTTTTACATCTTTTCCGCTTTTCTCCTTAGCCTTTGCCATTACATCAAGAACAGGGTATATTATATTCTTAGACTCTATGCTGATACTGGTCCTTAGGCTATCTGCACTTTCAAGTGTGAGCTCATTGGCTAATATATCTGAAACGATCTTTTCATAATCGCTTTTTGTGATTACTTCGTCAAGAGCTATATCATCAACTATATTCGCCTGGACAACTTCTGCATATACTTCTTCGTCTATTCCCATCATAGCGTTGTTAAGCTCTTTTTCCGCTATTTCTATCTTTGCTTTTTCAGCCAGGTTTAGCAAAACAGAAAAAAGCCGGTTTTTTTCAAACTCATTGAGATTTTTTCTTGATACTTGCTTTTCTATCTTAGAATAAAGATACTCTGCGATCTTAGAGTCAAAATTATCTCCCCCTACCAATGTATGCAGAGAGATAGCATAATCTTCAATTTTCACCTTTTGGTTTTCATCCCTCCAAACCTTGTGAAGCGACACATCAAGGGTACCTCCTCCAAGATCATAAACCAGAATATTTTTAGGAGAACTCAGATCAACAACAGTCTCCGGTACATTCCCCATGTCTATGTCCCTGACAAAATTAAAAAGGGCAGCCCTGGGTTCGTCCAGAAGTATGTTTCGCTCCGTTCCGTCTTCATTTACAGTTTTTATGCCTGCGTTTTTTGCCGCCTCTATGGTAGCCAAGCGCATGTCTGAATCAAAAGATGCAGGTACAGTTATTACAACATCATCCGGCATACTTTTGAAAAGTTCCTTTGCATTGTTTAAAACAAACTTGAGTATAAAAGAACTTATATCCGAAGGACTAAACTTGGTGCTAGCCATTTCATAAAGCCTATCTGTACCCATAGAGCTTTTAACTGACCGTACAACATTTTGGGGATTTATGCATGCCATATGTTTGGCATAAGGTCCTACAACCGGAATAATCTCTTTCTCATTAATGTTTTCTATGAAGACACAGGAAGGAACCAATTGACTGGTCTCTATTCCTCCTGTGGCACTTTTCATTTTCATTTTAAGAGTTTTAGCTTCAATATTACCGTTTCTGGGATTTATCATTCCGTAGGCAAAAACTGTGTTAGTTGTCCCAAGATCTATTGCGCAATAATAACCCATTAAACTCCCTCCTCCTGAATTATCTCACCATATTTAGGCACAGAAATAACAACATCCTTGTACTTCCATCCGGGTGACAGCGTCTTCACTTGTTTTTCATCTGAACTCTCCATAAACGGCATACCTTCATACTCTGAATTTTTGGCCTGCTCAAGAGTCAACCTTCTTTCAATGGACGGATCTATCTCGCTAATCCCATAATCACGTATAAACTTCATGTACTGCCTTATAAGAACCGGAATGGAACGAACATCTTCCGGAAACTCATATCCGGACTTTTTAAGAGCTATAATACTTTTCTCACACCTTACAAAATTATCCAGAAGATATCCATATTCCTTGGAATTAAGCGTTTGAAAGAACTCTTTAACTAAAGCCGCTTTTTCTTCCTGCTTAAAGTTCTCTATGTTTTCTTTGTGTTCATCCAAAGCATCCATAACCAGCTCTAGCGTATTACGCAGATCATTTACAGTAGGCGCTTCCTCTGCACTTTTGTCGTTTTCGTTTCCTTTTAATACACTTCCGATCCCATAGTTCATTATAGAAATATCCTGACCAAAGTCATACTTTTTTCTGTACTTTCTTTCTTCCGCCATCCAATCAACCAGCTTGGCAAGACATCTTGTGGAATAACTGTATCCTAAAAGTTCTATTTTATATAAAAAATCAATACTCTTAACTTCCTTTAACTTACACAGAAAAAGGTACAGGATTACCTTGTCTCTCATCTTTTCCTTATTGAAAGTGAAGACCATTTTCTTTAAGTTCATGTACTCGTCTTGGGTAAAGTCCTCTGAAAAATAAAACTTAAAAAGTTTTTCTGCTATATCTTGGCTCTTTTTTATCATCTCTACTCTTTTATGTGGATTACTCGAAAAATCATCCTCAAAGACCCTGTAAACATTTATAAATACTCCATTTTTCCTAAGCTCATTTTCGATTGTTCTGGGATGCTCAAACGGATCTTTTATAACTGCATACATAACTTTGTTTTCCTTTAAAATAATTTCTTTAATACCTTTCTCGCTTTTTTTTGATAACTCCTCAGAATGATTAAGTACTTTGGTTATGATCTCTAACTCCTTCATTCTATGATCCCCCCCATGTAGTATTTTTCAAAGTTCCTTACATTTACGGCTTTTATCGAAGGCCATCTTTCATCTATTTCATCCATAATGCTCCAGCTTTTATCTTGATTCTCCCCGTGAACCAAAAAGATTGTTTTTGGATAGATTTTTTCTATCAAATGACATAAGTCTTCAAACTGAGCATGTTTAGAACTTATAACCGTTTTGTTCTTCATGTATCCATAGGTGCTCTCTGTTATCAAAACATCTGCGTCCTTAATAAACTCAAACGCACATGAGTTTTCAACCTCATCAGAAGAAAGCGGAAAAGAAAAATCTCCTGTATACACCAGTTTTTGCCCTTCATAAAAAATAACGGTCATAGCTGCACCGTCTATATGACCTGCAGGAACAAAAATACAGTCTAAATCCCCGCATGAAAACGGTTCAAAAAAATCGTAGGCGGCAATTGACATAAAAACCTGTTTCAAATTCAGGTACTGATCTATATTAAAAGTATCCAAACAGGCAGATACTCTTTTTATCAGGTTATCTTTACATTGCGGAGTTGATATGATCCTTTGAAAACCGTTTTGATAAAAATACGGAAGAGCTCCGAAATGATCCTTGTGAGAATGGGAAACGATGATTGAACCGGTTTGAGAAGAACCTGGAAAAATCCCCTCTTTGAAAAGTGAATCGATGCTCGGATACTTCCTTTCGCCAAACCTCATTCCACAGTCCAGAATTACTCTATTGTTGCCCAGTGAAAGGCAGTAGCTGCTGGCTCCTATCTCACTGCCTCCACCTGTCGCCAAAAAGTAACCCTCCATATTGCCACCCCCGGCATTATGCTGCCTTTAATATACTGTACTTGGCAAAAAAATCATGGTATTTTCCATTGCCATTATTTAGTATTACCAATTTTTCTCTGGCTCTGGTGATTCCCGTATATACCAGTTCTTCTTGATCATTCTCTCCGATAAGGAGAATAACGTTGTTCATCTCCATACCTTTAAAACTTTGAATTGTGCTTATCTTTAGCTCATGACCATTTCTTGATTCCGACCAGAAATTTAACTTTCTGTCTTTTCTTATTTCTTCACATAAAGTTTTTATCATGTTGGACTTTTTCTCTTTATCCAATTTTGCCTTTATTTCTTCATACTCTTGCTGAGTTTCAAAAGAGCTCTTGGTAGCTTTTTGGGTCTTTTGTCTGTAAAATTTTTCGAAAACTCTTAAATACTCGATACTACTACCTAAAACAACCACGTTCTCACCGTTGTTTTCTGCCTTTCCAATCTCGTGCAAAAGCTCTCCATACACAGTGCTTTGTTCATCAACCCAAAGGTACTCCAACTTAAAATCCAAAATGCTCGTCTGAAAGCTTTCAACCTCATCAACCAAGTACTTGCCTGACAGAAATTGTTTTTGAAAATTAATAATCATAGGGCTTATTATTCCTTTAAAGCGTTTCAATTTTTTGAGCTTGTTCCATCTGCCGGGAATTCCTGTGTTGGGTTTTTTTTCTGCTCCATCAACAGCTCTACCGTATAAGTTCTGTTTTTCATCTCCGAAAAGGACCAACTCACCGTTTTCTTTAAGGAAAAACTTTCTTAAAATCGCTATCCATCTGCTATCGTAGTCCTGAACTTCATCGATCAGTATGGCAGAGTACTTAGGAAGCTTATCCTTGACAGGAAAAAAATAAGCTTCATCAGCATACTTATTTTCAAAGTACTCTTCTCTTTCCTTTTTTGAAGCACCTTGTTCTAGTCTTCCTATTTCTATTCCGGCTTTGGAAAGTTTCCTGTAAATAAACTCATGATAGTTGTTTACAGCAAAGTTACCCATTTCAAACTCTCTGGGAACATCTCTGATCATTTGCTCTATATATCCTCTCAAAGCACAGTTGTAGGTAAGGATCAGAACCATTTCGCCTGTACGCTCACAGGCACTTACAGCTCTGAACGCAAGCGTAAGAGTCTTTCCGGAACCAGCTATCCCTGATATCTTATAGTGTCCGGGTTTACTCTGAGAAAGCTCTTTCTGCTTAGTGGTAAGTTCTATTTTTTTACCATCGCTTATCAGATGCTTAGGAGGGAGAACTTTTTCTCTGAAGCTTTCATAAAGTTCTTTATCAAAAAGCTTGTTCAATTTAAAGTGCAGACTATTTAAGATTTTTTCAAGGTATGATGCGTTTAACATATCTTGTGTAATAGCGTTTCTATACTTGTCCCCGCCTTCGCAAACAAGATTGTTTTTAAAAGCAAGACACCCTTGTCCGAAGCTTATAAGCTCATCCTTAGTGACGTTTTTAAAGTAAACAAGAGTTTTTACTATACCGTAGAAGGATTGATTTTTAGCTTTTTTGCTTCTAAGATCTTTAATTTCGCCTTCATAAAAGCAGTCTTTAATCTTCTTAACTTGTTCAAACGGCGAAAGCACCTTCATGGAATCCTTCTTAAGATACCATGATACTTTTTCGTTTTCTTTTTTTACAAAGTAATCGTTTAGATCCCAATCTTTAACCTCTATAACAATAACTCCAGTATCCTTTTTCATTATCATTATGTCAGGGTGTAAATCATTTATCCAGGGTTTATAGTATATTTCATAAGAATCATCCAGATTGTTTTCTAAGAAATTTAAGAGCTCGACTTCTCCTTCGGTAGGTTGATCTTTTTTGGGGGTAGCCTTATTGTTGTTATAAACGATCATACTATTCACCTCCGTCAGAATTTTATGCGTTCTTCCAAATTATTATTCGACATTTAGAAATGACTGCTATATGCGCTATACTACCAATGCTTAAAAAAAAGAATGTGCCCGGTACAATACTAAACTCATTCACAAATGGTTTAATATTCAATTTTGTCTAAACTTTGGGATCGCTTCATAACGGAGAGTATTTTTTATTCCTGAGCTTTTTTGAGTGCATCTTCCAGCGCTTTAAGATGTGTTTTAGATGTAAGCGTTGCTCCACTTATAACATCCACCTGAAGTGACTGTGAACTCAATACCCGATCAAAAAGATCCTCAACTGTTTTACCGCCTGTCAGCTTAACAGGCTGACCATTCTTATCCAATGCTCCTTTTATTACCTTAATATCAGAAATTTTTCCTTCAGCTATACTAACCTGTAGTTCGGTATCTCTTAGATGATCTTTGCTTCCTATGTATTTTCCTGTGTATATTCCATTTTTGAACCGCTTAAAATCGATGCTTTCTATTTTCATTCCCTCTATCTCGCGCATCCCGGGAAGACTCCATAATATTCCAGCTGTTAGCCCGACTACAACTACTCCGATAATAACCGCTACCGTAATAAGCATTTTTGGTTTCCCCTTCCTTTTTTTAGTTTTTTTCATCGTCCTTCCTTCCTCCTATAATACATATTTCAGAATTTTGAACAGAGCTAAAAAAATCTTTCAATCCCTGAGTAATATAAATATTTGATTTTTCATCAATTATAATTATTTGAATATCTGCGAACTGCTCAATATATCTATGTACCTCACCAATCCCTGAAAGAAATATTATGGTTGAAAGTGCATCAGCCTGAACAGCACTGTGGGCGACAACTGTTACGCTTGCTATACCTGAGTTCATGGGGTAGCCTGTTTTAGGATTCAGTATATGGTGCCAGCACCTTCCGTTCTTATCAATAAAAAACCTTTCATAATCGCCGGAAGTCACGATATGCTTACTTTCTGATTGGAGCACTCCTATAAGCTCCCCGGTTTTACGTGGATGCCTTATTCCAACACTCCATAAAGAACCTCCAGGTTTTCTGCCTATAAGGGATACGCTCCCGCCAATACTTATAAATGCAGAATCTATTCCCTTATTTTTTAAAAGCGCTGTACATCTATCCGCAGCAAACCCTTTTCCTATTGCTCCAAGATCAATTGCTTGTCCGGGCTTTCTGAGCATCACCGTCTGTTTTCTTTCATTCAGAATCAAATCCATATAGTTTACTAAAGAAACAGTCTTTTCTATCCTATCATTTTCGGGAACAGACAAAGAATTTTTATAGTCCCAAAGGTTCATCAACGGAGCAATAGAAATATCAAAAAGTCCGCCTGAAAGCTCTGAATATCTTTTAGATTCTGCAAGAAGCTCAAAAGTATCCCTGCTTACTTTTACGGGTTTTTTTCCGGCATTGCTGTTAATTTTACATACTTCGCTTTTCTTTACAAACCGACTGAGTTTTTTTTCCAGTTTTTTCAATTCATTAGTCACAAGGTCACTTTCCCGTGATCTTTCATCAGAAAATATCTTGCAGGTTACTTCCGTGTCCATGGCATACACCATTTTATCTCCCTGTTTTGTAGTCTGTATACTTATATGCCGTCCGTATATCTATTTTTGTGGTGGAGTTAAGCTTTGCATTATAAGCTCCGTTATGATATGAACCAACTGCGGAAAGTATTCCAGGCCTATTTCTTGCTTATGCGTATCAATATTTATTATTGAGGCAAAGATCATCATTATCATCCTGCTGTCTATATCCGCACGCATTTTTCCCTGCGCCTGCCATTGTTCTACTATCTTCAGAAAATCTCCGTAGAGAAAATCAACAGCATTCACTCCGTTTTCTTGCCTATATGTTTTTTCAATTTTTTCAAAAACAGCTTTGTTGTACCACTCCGAAAGTATCGTATTGGCTTTCATGCCCTGAAAATTAAGCTCCATCATTTGTTTTACAGTGTCCATAGGACTCATGGATTTATCAAGTTTTTCAAAACATTCCTTTTTTAGTTTGACATTTTCATGTAAAAAAATTTCCATAAAAAGATTTTCTTTTGAAGAGTAGTAATTATAAAAAGTTCCGACAGAAATACCCGCACTTTGTGCTATATCAGAAATGGCCGTATCCTTAAAACCCTTGCTGCCAAATATTTTTCTTGCACAGTTATATATTAGTTCCTTTTTGTCCTGCATACTTTCCTCCAAAAAATGAATGAATATTTTTTTATTCATTCATATAGTATCATAATGTTTTTATTTTGTCAATTTTTTGAATGTACCTAAGCTTTAATTTAAAAACTTTGCTATATATATAAAGAACATCCTTTCTTTTTAAGAAAGGATGTTTATTCTATTATGTCAAGCTTCATAGCTATCTTTTGGGCTGACCTGTTGTGAAAATCAACTATATACTTTGCATCCGGGCTGAAAACCACAGCATTTGAAATAATGATTCTTAGGATACAACATTCAGGGTCATCTTCATTCACATGTCTGTCATAGAATTTGAAAAAAACCTTTCTTAGAGTGCTGGCAAACTCCAAATTTTCGGGCTTTTTAGGATTGCCCATATTCACACCTTTACCCCAGATCTGATGAATTTTATAACACCCTGCAACCCTTGGATCTTTGGCAATATCTTTCATTTTGTGCGATGCCGTATGTGAAACCACATAAAGACTTCCGCCATGATAGTACCCATCAACCACTCTCACACTCGGACCAGAATCAGAAAGAGTTGCAAGAGAAATACAAACATCATACCCCATCTGAGAATCCATAACAGCCAAAGCCTCTGAAAAAAAATCCATCCTTTTCTCCCCCTCTTCTGCTGAAATTCTCTAAAAAAATATCCGGATCGTTTTATTAACATTTACTTTTTAGACATTTCATTCATAGACTTAATAAAGCCTTTTTGATTAAAAATAAAAAATCTGTAAGTCTTACCGCTTTTTAATTCTATTGTAGTCATAGGAAGTATCCACAAGACCCTTTTAAAGTTTATAGAACTGATATCACTGTAAACAAGCCTTAACTGTTTATACTCTTCAGGTACTGTAAGCTTCTGACACATGAAATAAAATGCATCATCTTTCAATTGAACCGCTCCGCCACACAGACCATTTATAACTGCACTTGCATAAAAACTTTTTTTCATATCAGCCTCCGTTCTATGTATTTCACACTTTCAAGATGACTGCTCTGCAGTCCTACCTGAAAATTTCTTCCTTGCTCATTTTAAGTACCACTTCTATAATATCCGGATCAAACTGTCTTGCGGTGTTGTCCTTAAGCTCTTGGTTTATCTGTTCCCAAGTAAGCGGCTTTCTGTAAGATCTTTTGGAATACATCGCGTCAATTGAATCAGCAACACATATTATTCTTGAAAGCAGCGGAATATCAACACCTTTGATTTTATTGGGATATCCATTCCCATCGTATCTTTCGTGGTGGTAAAGGACAATATCGGCTATCTCTCTGAGGTTTTTTGATTTTGAGAGGATATCATACCCGTATGCAGGATGCTTTTTAACCTCTTCATACTCCTGATATGTAAGCTTGGCGGGTTTGTTAAGTATATCAGTTGGAATGAGTATCTTTCCTATGTCATGCAGAAGTCCCGCCCAGAAGATCTTTTCCATATCTTCCTGACTCATCATCATCTTTTTAGCTATGTTTAGAGATATCTCGGCAACATTGCTGGAATGACCTTTAGTATATTCGTCATGAACCTCCAGAATATTTACCATGGAAGTTATAACTTCCTTCTGGAAGGAGCTTCTTACATCAGAGTATCTTTTGAAAGCAAGAAATGCGTTGGCAATATTGGAAAAGGCTTTTAGAATCTTTATGGAATCTTTTGAAAATGCTTTTTCAGAATTTTCATCAATATCAAGATCTATATTTCCAAGATACTCCCCGTTAACCACAAGAGGTGCTATAAGCGAGTACCTAACAGGCATAGAAGCTTCCTCTATTTTTTGGTATATACCGTCTGGAAGCTCTCTATTCTGATCTCTCAGCTTTTCAACAATAACCGGTTCACAGAAAAAGACCAGATATGATTTTTTTAACGGTATAAGCCTAAGCTTTTCCAGATCATGTCCGACAGCGGCAACAAAAGTCCATTGATCACCGTCTACGAGAGAGATGCTCCCATAATCGGACTCGGGAATTATACGCATAGCTGTTTCCAAAAGTCTTTTAAAAAAAGTTTCATCTTTATTGATAGTATCAAAGAACGCTACCGATGCCATGTTTATAAGATCCTCAAACTTTTCCGAAAGCTCTTCGATCTGCTCGAAAGAATGTTCAAGCTCTTTATTTATAGCCACTAATTCGTTATTGGCATATGTAAGTTCACGGTTTTTTTCGTTCAGCTCTTTGGTTTTTATGTCTACAAGTCTTTTAAGAAAGTAAGACCAGAGCAAAAATACTGCAAATATTATACCGCAAGCAACCATTCCTATATAAAGGATCTGTCTCATTATATTTGAAGGATCTGTCTGACCTTTCCACTTTTTCAGGATATCCTGAACCTTTTTGGACGGTATCTTAGCAAAACCATCCTCCACAACCTGGAGCAAGTCTTGGCGCCCCTGAGGCACTCCTCTTCTTACTTTTTCAGTATAAAGCGGCTCTGATATTTTAAACAGGTCAAGTGATTCATATTTGTTGAGATAATAAAGCACTGCCGGCTTATCGGCAACAAAAACCTTTATTTCACCGGAAATTGCTGCCTCCACAAGAGCTTCGTTGGTAGAGTATTCTATCAATGTTTCTATACCATTAGTTTTAAGATAGTTAACGGCAAAATCTGATCCGACGGCTCCTACTGTAAAGCCTTTTAGGGAGGATGCAGAGTTAAGAGAAGTTATCATGTTGCTGAAGAATATTGCGGCATCAACGTTATCGTACGGTTTGGAGAAATCTATATACGCATCTCTTTCAAGATTATAGAAGATGCCATCCATAACATCAATTTCATTGTTTTTAAGCATTGCAAGACCCTCTTTAAGGGTGACTGGAACAAACTCAACCTCTATACCGGTCTGCTTTTCCCATTCGTTCCAAAGGTCAATTGACAGCCCGGAAAGTTTACCCTGCTCGATTTCAAGAACATACGGAACATATGCCGGGGTAACGGCAACATTTATTTTTTCAAAAGCCCACAAAAACGTTGCAGACAGAAAAATATACCCTAAGATAAAGTATTTTAGTCTCATGCTCCACCATAATATTAAAAATAATATATTAATCCTGATAACCAGGTTACAAAATATATTATATCATAAATTTTTGATTTATTTTGTTTTACTTATATGTATCTGAATCCTGTAACTGCAAATGTATGCAGTTTATTGTTCCTGCTTTTTTTCCATACAGCCGTAACCGGACAAGAAAACTCCGGCGCAAGCCTGCCGTTCAAAACCCAGTACTTTGAATCCATATTATTATATATCCCTGGATTGGCAAGAATTTCAAGCTCTATAGGCTTATCGGCAAACCACACTTCGTTTATGCTACTCTCTGCTGACAAAACAGAAAAAATTTCATCCTGTATGGCTTTGTCTGGAAAAGGTTTTATATTTACCAGAGCTATATTCTTTGAAAGTGGCCCTATTATCTTTACGTTAGCAATACTTCTTTCATACTCAAACTGATCAAGTATGTCATGAATAACTTCGTTGGAAAAACAGACCGCTCTTGCATGAAAATCTTTTGACACATTCATCTTAAGAAGATGCTTCAGCTTGCATCCCTCGCGGTTGTAGTTTTCTCCTATTTTGGGAATGGTTACTCCGTAATATTCAAGAATTTTTCTTATTTCAACTTTTTCCAAGCCTATAAGCGGAGAATAAAAACCATCCATAAACTTTATTCCGGTTTTACCCCAACTGTCCGAAAGGTTTGCCCCTGATGCGATTATGCCTTTATACACAAACTTCCTGACCTGACCCATCTTTATGTTTTTGGTACAGCTGTTGCAGTTGGGTCCATGATACATCAGGGCAGTCTGTTCATCCTCCCCGGGAATGAAAAAAAGTCTCAGACCCATTTGAGCCGAAAGACTCAACACCGCTTGAATCCCTTTTGAAAAAGAGTACGGGCCGAAGCATACATTAAGCAAGGTTACCCTGTCGCTTCCTAGGGCATCTTTAGCTAAAAGTGCAACCACCGTACTGTCAAGCCCACCGGAAAAGGAAACATAAAGTCTTTCCTGTCCGACAGTCTGCACTATATCTTCTTTGATTTTTTCCACAAGCTCCAAGATCCCATCCAATTTGAACACCTCATTCGTCTTTTTGAGCATAAAAATTATACATCATATTTTTTATCTTAAGATATTTTTACAGTCAATTAATATTCTCCATACTCTTTATATTTAGTGACTTATGATATTGTTTACCTTTGTTCTTCTAAAATTTTCAGTAATTTAATATTTGCAGGCATCTATGGTATAATTTTATATAAGAAAAACTTTTATTATTTTAATAAGGGGGAATACCATGAAGTTTTCGGCAAAACTCATTTTAATTGTTCTTGTGTTCGCCATACTTCCTATGCTTGTATTTTGGAAGGTATCTTCCGGCGAAACTCAAAAAGCTTTGAAAACGCTTACTTTATCTAAAGTTCAGCTTTTATCAGATAAGCTTTACGACGATCTGCAAGCTTATTACGCCGGGTTTCAGAAATCGGCAGAAACCATATCTAAAATAGACTTTCTTCCTATGCTTGCAAAAAACTACTCTGACTTATTTTCAGATAATCCCAAGATGATAGAATACGTAAAGAAGGTATATCTTGAGCTGAATCCGGAAAATGAAAAAAAAGTTTTGGAACGTCCATCCGTAGACACACAACAGCTTCTGGAGGAACAGTACGGTGATGATTACTATTCGATGAGTGATTATGATCTCTTTCACAGCAACTATCATAAGGTGCTTTTGAACTTCACTGCCACTGAAAAGCTTGAAGATCTTTACCTTATCGACAAAAACGGAAATATCATATATTCTGTATGCAAGGATAGAGATTTTGCCCAGAATATCTCATCTTCAGACAATCCTATTGGAAAGTTGTTAACTCAGCTCAAAGATCAGAACGCAGAAAACACTTTTCCCGTACTAGGTAACTTTTCTTATTATGAGTCTAAAAATAAGTATATGGCGTTTTATGGAATACCTGTAAAAAAGTACACTATAGAAGGATATCTTGTTATAAGCAAGGAAATAAAAGATATTGAAGATATCGTAAAAAGAGAAACCGATAAAAATAACACTCTGAGATTTTTTATATCAGATGAAACCAATACCGTACTGAATACTCTCAAAACTTCCGGAGAGATAAATTTTGGAGATCTGAGAAAAAACTACCTTCAAAATGACGGAACCGCAGAATATAAATCTTACGACGGTAAAGATGTTCTGACTGCGTATAAAAATCTTGTACTAAGCTCCGGTTCACTTATGCTGGCTGTGGAAATTCCAAAGGAAATCGCATTTGAAAGCCTTAGGAGAATTGATCTTATAAATACCGTAATAATTATAGTGGTTGGTGTTGTTGTTGTATTACTCATTACCTTGTTCTCCAGCTATCTCATAAAACCTGTGGAAAAAATAAAATCCTCTGTCGAAAACATTGCACGCGGCGATATATCAAAGCTTGTAATGATAAAGAGAAAAGATGAGTTTGGAATGATGGGAAAGCTTTTTAACCAGATAAGCGGATCCATAAAAGACATAATTCTGAAGATACGAACAGAAACAGCTGAGCTTGACAGCTCTTCGGTCATCTTAAAAGATAAATCGCAGGCAAATATAGAACTTTCGCAAAAGCTTAAAGAGTCTCTGAGTATGATTCAGAAAAATACAGAAAATGTTGCTGCATCTGTTGAAGAAACCACAGCAAGCATAGAAGATGTTTCGACAGGTGCAAAACTTATAAGCACTTCGGCATTAGAGCTTAACTCCAAAACAGATGAGATTGTAACTAAAATAGGCGCGAGTAAGAATGAAATAGCCGTTATGCTTGAAAATGCAGATAAGATCAAAAACCTTATGTCATCAAACAACCAAAATATTCAGGAACTTTCAGGAAAGACAGAATCAATAAAAGATATTACTCAATCTATCCACAGTATTGCAGAACAGACGAACCTTCTTGCACTCAATGCAGCTATTGAAGCGGCAAGAGCAGGAGATGCCGGAAGAGGTTTTGCTGTGGTTGCCGAGGAAGTACGAAAGCTTGCGGAAGAAAGCAAAGTCGCAGCGGCAAAGATCGAAGACAATATCGAATACCTTGTTAATGACTCCATGGAGGTTGCAAAAGAAAGCGAAGGAGTAACAAACAATGTAATCGGAATAGTATCGAGCATTAAAAATATAGGAAAAAGCCTTGAAGATGTTTTGGAATCAATCTCTATGATATCTTCCATGATAGATAACACAACATCAAGCGCACAAAGCCAGGGAGAAAACATAGAACAGGTTGGAAATGCAATGAATACTATAAATACAGCAGTAACCAATATAGTTGCGGAGATAGACTCCATAAACGAGGAAATAGATACCCAGTCTGATATAATAACAGAAGTTGCACATATCTCCGAAAGAATAAACAGCACTGTGCTTAAGCTTAGTGAGTTCGAGAAAAAATTTAGGCTATAAGGAGGTACCGATGTCACAGACTGCCGAATTTTTAGGATGGATAAATGTTTTTCTTGTAAGCATAAATACTCTTCTCTACCTAACCAGACTGATTTATAAAAAGATCGGTTTAAAAAAAACCACTGAGTTTTGGATAACCTATAAAAAGATGATGGCGGTTTTAAAAAAAGTACACATTTTCAGTGGACTTGCTGTTATAATCCTTGGCTTGGTACACGGAGTAATGATGCTTGGCGGCAGCTTGTATATGCACACCGGGTTGCTCGTCTGGATAAACATGCTCTTCCTTTTTGGCATATTTGCACTTTCAAAACTTTCAAAAACTTTTAAAAAGATATGGATCCTTCCTCACAGACTCTTAGCTATGACATTATGGGGACTGTTGATTCTTCATCTTATCAAAACATGGATTCTTAGCTGAATACAATCTGTTGCCTGTACGGCAGCAGATTTTTTTGTAAAAAAATGTGGTATTACTTTATTATATGTAATCTGGATATTTTTTTAATACCTCTTTAGTCTTAAAATATCTGAGGAGGTGATAAACATGATAAAACTTATTAAACAGAATCTTTTTTCTTTTTATAAAATCGGCATTCAAGAGCGAAGCAGATACGAATATGAAATGCTTGATTACTCGTATGCTGGTGAAAAATGGCCGACAAGGGTGTGGATAAAAAACACTGAAATATACGATGAAAAAGAACTGGAACGCTTTTTTTCAGATGATTTTTTCAAAGAAAAAAACATTTCATGGTTTCTTGAAAACTGTAGTACCGGAAAGTATATTAGGGATTTTGTCATTAAAAAAGGTTATACTTTTTTGTATGAGTCAGCCGGGATGATTAAAGATAACGAGGATTTCATTTTTTTACCCGACAACCTTCTTTCTATAGAAAAGGTAGCTACAGAGCAAAAACTTGAAATATTCAAAAGAATAGTTTCAAAAGAACTTTTTGAAAAAGATCCAAGAGAAGTAAGCGAAAGCATTTTTATAAATCTTTTTAAAAATGAAAACGTAGAGTTATATCTTCTTTCAGACAAAGACAAGCATATAGGAACCGGCGGAATATTTCTTGACTCATCAAACAGCGGTGGAATCTATATGATCTCAATAGATAAGGCTTTCAGAAGACAAGGATACGGAAAGTACATAACATCCATGTGTATAAATAGGATTAAACATTTGGGCTATAGACACTCCGTTTTAAATGCAACCCTCTCAGGAGAGGTAGTATACAGAGAACTAGGATTTGTTTCACCTGTAAGTTTTTATATCATACGGAAAAAATAGGAGGGATATAAATTTTTTTTGATATTGATAGAAATTCAAAAACACCCTTATACAAACAGATTGTTTTAAAAATTTCAGAAATGATTGATGATGGAAGTTTGGAGGCAGGTTTCAGATTGCCGTCATCTCGTACCCTCGCACAAACTCTAAGAGTTAGCAGAACATCTGTGGTAGCCGCATATGAAGAACTTTGGTCATGCGGATACATAGATACCAGGCAGAGCGCATACTCATATGTCAGAGATATCAATACCAATCCTTCATTCTCAATGAATGATGAGATACTGTCGGATGAAAAACTTAATTCTTCAAGGATAGATTTTTTAAAAAAAGAAAAATCTCTTTACTACAACAGCTCCTGCATAGATATGATGTCTCTTTTTCCAGATGAAAGAACCTATCCATTAAAAGAGATGAAAAAAAGTTATAAGACTGTTCTTGAAAAGTATGGCGAAAAACTTTTTACCTATGCAGACAAACAGGGATACATGCCACTTAGAACTTATTTATCTCAGCGGCTAAGAACCATTGGAATAAAAGCTGATGCACAGGATATACTAATAACAAACGGAACTCAGAACCCTCTCGATCTTATTATGAGAATGTTTAAAAAACCACAACAACGTATAGCCTTTGAATCGCCAACATATGCAAATTTTTTATCCCTTTTGAAGCTTCACGGATATGAATACTTTGAAATTCCGTTAAAAAATAAAAGATTTGATTATAAAACCTTTAAAAATGAAGTACTTAAAAATAATAATTTTTCTTTTATATACCTCATTCCAGATTTCCAAAACCCCACAGGCCTTACTATGTCAAAATGCGAAAGACAAGATATTCTACAGGTTTGTAAAGAAAATGATATCTTCATCGTGGAAGATGCATATGAAGAAGAAATGAAATATTTAGGAAAAATTCCATTGCCTTTGAAGTCATACGATAGTACCGGAAATATTATTTACTGTGGAAGTTTTTCAAAAATTTTGTTTACAGGTATCCGCATCTCATGGATTAACGCAAAAAAAAGTATTATAGAAAAATTGACTTATATAAAAAGACTTTCAGACCTTTCTTCTAATCTTATAAACCAAGCTGCACTTTATGAATTCTGTAAGAACGGATACTATGAAAAACATATAAACCATATGCATAGAATTTATAAAAAAAGGATGGGGTTTTTCATAGAGTATATAAAAAAATATATTCAGTCCGAAAAAATAGAAATAATTGTGCCGGAAGGAGGATACACATTATGGATCAGTATTATAAAAAGCAGCTTCTCCGCTGATTATATTTATGCTTTGTTCATTAAAAAGGGATTGCTGGTATCTCCCGGAAAAATATTTTTCCATAATGCTTCTGACGGTATCAGTTTCAGGCTTTCTGTTGCCCGTCTTAACGAGGAAGAACTGGAAGCTGCAGCAAAAATTTTATC
>Ga0116182_1000974_pt1 | contig 30304 bp, 23 predicted proteins | sample AD_UKC077_MetaG_FD_89805 | JGI IMG/M metagenome (GOLD analysis project Ga0116182, IMG submission 89805) | Active sludge microbial communities of municipal wastewater-treating anaerobic digesters from USA - AD_UKC077_MetaG | ecosystem: Engineered > Bioreactor > Anaerobic > Digestate | place: USA...
AATGGCAATGATAACAGATCTTCTTCTATTAAATAAAAATCAGTATTAATTCTAAATTTATACCCTCCGATATCAAAACTTTTTAGATCTAATTTTTTCATTGTTTTTATTGCCTTATTATTTACCGAAAGAACAAAACCATCATCTAATCTAAAAAAAACTTCATTAGTATAAGTGTTTATTGATGAAATTTTATTCACGACCATACTTCCATCAAAAAATTCAATAATAATATTATCTCCTTTTTTAAATAATTGGCCGTTTATTTCTATTGGCGTTTCTTCAAAAACATAGTTTTGGTTATAAAAGTCATGTAATATATCATTATCTGCTGCAACGAAATTTTGTTTTTTGTCTCTTTCGCGTTCGAGCGAAATGTAGTTTTTAGTTTCTATGCGATAGAATCCCTTTATTTTATGTTTTTCTCCTAAGTATTCTACAACATCACCAGCATATAAACCACACAAACTACTTATTAAAGAAAAATTATTTTTTATTTCAGTAAAAAGACTTTCCTGTTGACCAAAAAAAGAGGATGTAAAATATATAGTACTGGCAGTGTCGTAGTTATTATTTATAAGTTTTGAAAGCTTCTGTTTTTTTAAATAACTTATTTTTTTATAAAAAGAAATTGGATCTGTTCGTGTCCAATAATTCCAAATTAGAAAATTTCCCAAAACAACATCGCCGTGATACGTCTCGTACGAAGTAGTAATATCATTATTAAACACACTATTCCAAAAATAATTTATTGTTGTTTCAATTATTTTTTTTGTGTTTAGTTCACCTATATGTTTTTTTGGAACACCTATATATGAAGAAACAAAATTAATATAATCTTTATTGTTACCTAAACATACGGCTCCGCTTTCAAATACATTTAACAGATTTGAAATATATACATAATCATCCTCACTATTTATTTCTGTTGGTGAATAAAAAATTTTTAATGTGATAGAATCAAGAGGGTAGCGCAAATCATCGACATGGACTATATATACTACATACGGAAAACCCAAACTTATCTTATATGGAGGCTCTCCTATCATCTCTGCAAAATTTTTTGGAATATTGTACATATTTAATAAATTTTTTTTTTCCATAGCATAAAAAATACTTGGAAGGTCATAATCTAAGGATATTGTTCTGATTGTAGGTGATTCTTGTATGACAAATGTTGCCCTTTTACCAACACAATCATAAAATACTGTGCCTTTAGGAAGGACAATTTTTTTATTGGATATCAAAGAAATAAGATTTTTAAAAAACGTATCTGTTTCAATACTCCATTTTTCTGAAAACGGAATATATGATTGTTCTTTTTCGTCCAATTTAAGATACCTCGTATTTTTGGGACCAATCAAAATCATGGGTTTAATCATATATATCAATATTTTCCTGATCTTTCGATCAGAATGGTCGTCCTTCCAACAACCGATAAAATTAGAAATCTGCCAATTATTTAATTTTTAAATAATTGACCTTCACCAAGACAAAAAAACCATTTTTGGAAACATTTAAAAAAACAGGATGGATGTCCTCTCACGACCTTCAATTTCTTCACTATATATCATATGATTTCTTTTTTTGTTTTTATGCTCGGATCAAGAATAATTAAAACTTCAAAAAATATTTTAAAAATATTTTTTATTTTTTCGTTTTCGGTTTTTCCTTTATATTTTATATCCCATGTTTTTAATCGTAAAAATGTTTTTTTGTCTGTTATTTCAATATATGAAATAAAAAAATTTTCTTGTATTTCCTTTTCCAATGCAACAAATTTATTTTCTGAAAGAGGATATACAAGAAAATTATTGTTTATTATAAATTTTGCCTCTTTTATATTTTTTTCTGGATTTTTTTCTATTATTTCATCTTGGATTTTATCAGAAACCATTTTTAATTTTTTTAAAAAATCAGTTTCTAATGATATTTCTTGAATAAATTCTTCGAAAATTTTCATTATGTTTTTCCTTCTTCTGATTGTTTTAAATTTTCTTGACCGAGAATCTTTCTTTTTTTAATGTTTCTAAATAGTCTATATTGTTATAGGGAATCGACCTCCACCCAGATTTTTCTATATCATATACGTGTATTATTTTATTTGCAGTCATCTGTTTTAAAATTTTGGCTAGGTTTACTTCTTTTGGATGATCCCGTTTTGGAATTATTCCAAAATCAAGAGTACAAATCATAATTCTTGTAGTTCCATCCTTTTTTATAAATTTTATAGTTACGATTTTTTCTTTTTTTATTTTTTCTATAAAATCTATTGCATTGTTTATGATATTCTCCATATTATTATCTCCTTTTTTTTTAAAAAATAAAAAATTATTTTTTTTAAATAATTCAAAAATCCAAAAAAAGATGGTGATTAAATTCGATAATAATTCTCAAATTTAATCACCATCCGCCCTAGAACTTCCGACTAGCATCTCTAGACACCCTGTCAGCGATAGACATTGCAATAACAATGCCCATCGAAAAAAACCCAATTACTACCGGTAACAAAAAATCTGTTGCCGCTAGTAAAACAGCCCCTGCTACAACAAAGAAAACGACGAGAACCATTTCTGAACTTTTCATGATATTCTCTCCCTCAAGTTATTAATATGAAAACAAAAATACACACATTCACTAATTATTTATATATACGAAAAGATATTGTTTTAAAACGAAAGAATTTCATCGGCAGGAATTTGATCCAAGTGTTTGTGTGTAATGATATAGATGCTTTTTGTCTCTGATATTTTTTTCAATACTCTGCAAACAGAAGAAATATTTTCCTCATCCACAGCATCAAAAATCTCATCCATTACAAATAAATTGAACGAGGTATTTTGATAATTTTCCTGTAAATCATACAGAGTCAAAATCGTAGAAATATCTATCAGTCTGATTTGTCCACCAGATAGCTTATTTCTAGTATCTGCTTGGGTATAGGAATCATATACATTTACAGAAATCTTATCTTTGAATTCTCCCTTTTTTGTCGCTTTGAGAGTATCAAATGAAACAATATATCTTCCATTCGATATCTCATACAAATATTCTGAAATCCGTTCGTTCATGAATGGGATTGCTTCATCTATCAACATTGATGGAATTCCAGAAGAGGAAAACCCCTGTTTCCAAAACGATAGAATTTTAAACTTTTTAAAACCTTTATCCAAAGATTCTTCAAACAATTTTAGATCAGAACCGATCTTATATTTTTTTTGAACAAAAGTTTCTATAATGGAATCGTCGAATTCTTCTGTTTTTGTTTTTTCCAATTCATTTATTTTTAATTTCAATTCCAATCTTTTATTTTCCAAATCTCTTTTCAAAGGTTCTATTTGGTCAGAATATATTTTTTTGTATTTCATGTTTTTATTTTTTATTTCTTCTTTTTTTTCGTCGAGATTTTTCTTTTCTAAAAATATTTTTTCAGTAAATTCGTTTTTCTGCTTATCGATCATTTCATTTATTTTTTCATATAATTCTTTTTTTCTTTCATCGATTTCCAGAAATTTTTTGTCGAATTCATTTGAGAATTCCTGAATTTCATATTCTTGTTTTTCTATTTCCTGTGAAATTTTATTTTTTGTATTTTCCAAAAATTCCGAAATTATAGAAATTTTCTTTTTAATTTTGGATTTTTTAAGAATATTATCGTTTATATTATTAATAATATTTTGTATATCTTGTTTGAATTTCTCTATTATTTCTCCGGAAATAATCTGTTTGCACTCTGGACATATCGACCCTTCTTTTTTTATACTATTCTCGATTTTTTCTTTTTCTCTAGTAAGAGTTTCTATTTTATTATTTAAAATAAGAATTTCTGCATTTTTTGGTCCAAGATGTGTTTTTAAAATTCTTTCGAATTTTTCTGATTTTTCTTTTGTTTTTCGTGAATATTTTTCTTTTATGATATTTAGATTTATATTTTTTTCTTTCTCTAAATCTATCTTTCTTATACTTGCAACATTTTCAATTTCTAATTTTTTTGATTTTTTTTGTTCGTCTATTCTGGAATTGAATTCAAAAACTTTATTTTCTAGAATAGATATTTCTCTTTCGGTTTTTTCTATTTCCGAATTCGCCAATTGAATATATGAAATTGTTTTTTCCACATCTAATTTTGTTTCTTCTTTTTCTAATTCTTGGATTTTATTTTTCAATGAAAAAATAATATTTTCAATTTCAGAAATTCTTTCTTTTTTATTATTATAAAAAAGTTCTTTTTTCAACGAAATTTTTTCAATGTTTTCTTCGCTGTCTTTTAAAATATTTTCACAAATCAAGATTTTATTTTTTATAGTATCTATTTTATTTTCTAATAGTTTCAGTTGGTTATCGCATTCATTTTTATATAATTCGTATTCATCCAGACCAAGAACTTTTCTGAAAATTTCTTTTTGGTCAGAATCATTCAAATCTGTAAAAAATGTTTTTATTTTTTGACTGAAAAAAATCGTATTTGAAAATAATTTTTGTGGAATTAATAATTTTTCAATTTCCTGTCGTACTTCGTTATGACCCCTTTTTACAAGTTCATTCCCTCTATAGAAATGAACATCATTTTTATATTTTGAGTGTTCATAAAACCGATCTATCTTATATGGAGCATCATCAATTTTGAAATTCAGCCATGTATGACAATTTTTTCCGATTATATTATTTACAACGTCTGGACCTTTTTGCCCTTTAGATGTTACCCCATATAATGTATATGGAATTGCATCGAAAAGACTCGTTTTTCCTTTTCCATTCGCACCATAAATTACGACGATACTATTATCTTTAAAATCTAAGATAATTTCGTCTTGAAAAAGGCAATAATTCGAAACTCCCAATTTTTCAAATTTTATTTTTTTCAATTGATCATACATTTACCAAACTATTTCAAAAAAAGAAATAGTTTGGAAGGTCGCCTTTCTTCGACCAGAATATTTTTCGAATTATTCATTTTTGATCATTATTCTGCATCCGGCTGGCTCTAACCACAAAAAAAGATCCATATAAGAATAATTAACTTCTGCTTTATGTGCAGAGTTTATGAATTTTCTAAATTCTTTCAAAATTGACTTGTCGAATTTAGTTCCTACAGAGTAAGCTATTAATTCAGTGGCTTTTGACCAATTATACAAAGAAATTAATTTCCATACTTTTTTATGTGATTCTTTTTTATCAATGTCTAAGAAACCTGGTTCGAATTTATTTTGATCTTTTCTCAATCTTTCGATACGAGCAGGTATTTGTTTAATTTCTTTGTCTTTTTTAAAAATACTTAACCAGGATTTATATAGATCATTGATTATCCTCTGATCCCAAGGAAGATTATGGGGGTTAGGAAATTCAGAAATATTTAAATTTATAATCCAGTCTTTGACTTCTTTTTCCTTTCCAGCACAAAACCCCAAAGAAGCAATAGAGAGAACATGCGCGGCTTGTTCATAGAGATCTTTTGGGATTTCTTCTTTTTTTCGTATATCGAATAGTTTTTTTACTGCGTTAATAGTGGTTTTTAAAATAGGTTTTTCTTCTAGAAGAACTTCAGGCGCACAAAGAACATGCAAGCCAGACATAACTAATATTTCATACTGTATCGATAAATTTTTCATTCTTCTCCTGTTTTTGATATTATATTTTTAGCACACTCTAAGAATTCTTCCATATCCTGAATTTCTCGGATTTCAAGATATTTTTTTAATTTCTCTTCAATAGTCATCGAAGATGAAATTCCTCTATTTGTAATGTCCTTCGTTGTTTTGTCAATAATTCTGAAGTCATTTTTTAGATCATCCGTTTCTACATTTTCGATTTTTTTTAGTTGAATATAATGACCTTCATCTTTCAGTTTTTTTGCTGTTTCTATTATTATATTTTTATTTTCATTATTTATTTCTAATTCAATATGTTTTCTAAATCCCTTTGTTTGAACTGATTCTATTGTATTTTTTTCCATATCAACGACTAAAAATCTTTTTTCTTCATTTTTTTCTCCCCAATCTAATTCAGTTGGAGACCCGACATAAAAAACGCTTGTATTTTCTCGTGAAATTTCTTGTGGTTTGTGATAGTGACCCAAAAGACATATTTCATAATTTTTTAGATCTTTCATTGCCAGGTCAGAAACAATAGAAATTCCGCTGTTCAACATCCCTTCGTTCAAACCAAAATGAGAAATAAGAATTTTTCCAGAATTGTTTTTTATATCATCGATCATTGTGGAACAATAAGGAACAAAAACAATATTATTAATAATTTTTGTTTTTTTGATTCTGTTTATATTTGGTTCGTTATCCAATGCTTTCAAAGCAGATACGTATTCTCTGCCTCGTGTTGAAAGATCATGATTTCCATCGATCACATAAAAATTAATATTTTTATTAGATCGAAAAAAATCCAATAAAACGGATAATGCTAATGCATGAATTCTGCTTTTTCCATGAAGAAGATCGCCACCAATTATAAAATTTTCAATATTGTTCTGTCTGCAATAATCTCCCATGTTATATATTGTATTTTTTATGTCAGTGAGTCTTTCAGAAAATCCCGTGGTTTGGTCGATTTTATCATTTGAATATCCATCCAGATGCCAATCAGCAGTAAATAAAAATTTTTTCATATCTCTCCTTTTCAAAAAATTTCTTTCATCCAAGTTTTAGAATTTCAAAAAATCTGGATTTTTCAAGTTTTTTTAAATCCCCATATTCATTTAGAAAAAAATACTGCATTTCAAATTTTTTATCAGAATAATATGAAAATCTTTTGTAAAATGTTGCAGAAATATCTTTACATCCAATATCAATAAAATCAAAAACAATTGGATCGGGTTTATTTGGAAAATTTCTAGTTATTCTTCCAATCGCTTGTTCGATATTTGAAATTGGTGATGTTAGGATAAGTGCTGATTTTTTTGGAATATCTACTCCATCTCGTATTTTTCCAGGAGTAGATAGAATAATTTCTGCTGATAATGCTTCGAGTGTTTCTCCAGAAATAAATTTTGAAATATTTTTAATATTTCTAGAAAAAAGCCCATTATAAATACTGTCTATAAATTTTATTCTTTCCGATATTAAAACAGTTTCTCTATTTTCGAAAACACATTTTTGTATCAATCTCAAACAAAAATTAATAAGAATTTTACTATTTTTTAATAAATTCAAATACCTAGATCTTTCGAATTTTCCATTGAAAGATACATATCTCCTACTTTTTTTCATAATTCCAAAATCAAATAATATAGAAACAACCTTTGTTCGGTGTTCTAAATTTATATTTGGAAGTTTTGGAGAAAAAATTTCACCAAGATGAAATTTAATAATATCTTCATTGTTGTCATATCTATATGGAGTAGCAGATAATCCATATGTTTTTTTACTATTCACAAAAAGCGAACACAAAGAAAATAACGGAGCACCAACAGAAGTGTGAACTTCATCCCCAATAAAAATTCCAATTTCAGAAGAAGAAAGCTCTTTTAAAAATTCCTGTCGTTTCTCTTTTCTCAATAACGAAAGAAACATCTGAACAGTAGAAATAATTATATCCTTTTTCAAATCTTCTTTGAAATTGACACTTGAAAGAACTCCAATGTTTTCTTTTTTTATATTCGAAAATCCCAAAAATCTTTCTACCCATTGTTTCAGAAGAGCATCTTTATGAATTAAAACAAAAGTTTTTAATTTTTGTTTACATATAATATATATAGAAATATTTGTTTTTCCAAATCCTGGATGTAATTGAATTATTCCATTGTTATTTTTCATCATAAAATCTACAATATTTTCTTGTCCAGGAAGAAGTTTCATATTTGTTTCAATTTCTATTTTTTTCCCTGAAGAAGAATTATCATCAATTCTAAATTCAGACGAATCTAAAAATTTTTCAATGGGGAAATATCGAGGAATAACAATAAAATCATCTGTTTCTGCATAAAATTTATTTTCTCTTATTTCCCCTGTCTGATAATCTTTATTTTTTCTTGTCAGATGTTCGATAATTTTTTTAAAAAAATCGAACGAATCAAATTTTTTTGGCAATAGAATTCCGGATGTTCTTTTAAATAAATACATTGAATTTTCCTAGTGTCCTAGATAATATTTATATGCACTCATTGCTTTTCTGATATAAGTTACTGGTACATACGAATCTTTGAACGAACCAGAATTATATGCGTCAAAAATATCCTCGATTTTTCTTGGTTTTAAACGGATAATCCTAACATTTATAAATTTAATAATATATGGAATAGCGATTTCATCGCTTCTTAAATTTTTTGGGAGTCCTCTATAGCCCATATCATAAGCATTTATATACATAATTTGAAAGCTTGACCACGAACATGCGGCGTCTCTACCATATACCGCAATTTGTTTTCTTAGTGTTGGAGAATTCTTATATAATTTTCCACCAATATAATACGCTGATTCGAATTTTGGTTTGTTGTTTTTTCCATACGAAGACTCAATTAAGGCAAGTGTTTTTAAAAGGGCAACTTTATCCAATTCAAAAGAAACATCTTCCAGCTCATTTGCGTATTCTTCAATTAATTCTGTCAATGATTTTAGTTCAGGCATTTTTTATATCCTTATTTTTTAAAAACGAATCATATATATTTATTGTATATTCTTCTAAATTTTTTTTATTATTTTTTATTTTTTCGATTTCTTTTTCTTTTTCTTCCAAATCCAGATCAACAGTAAATAGTTTTCTAATATTGTATTTCTGAAAAATGCTTTTTATGATTTCTTCGGATATTTTTGTTTTTGTTGATATTTCAGGAATAATAATATTCAGATCTATTTTTATTCCTGTTTTTAGATATTTGGATAGTTCTGGTCTGATTTTTTTGAGATGATTAAACTCATCGACCAAATTTTCAATCTTTTTTAATTCATAGTCCAAATAAATACCGCATGTTTTTTTATATAATTCGTATGATTTCAAAAGAATATTATCGATTGAAATCTGTTTTGGTTTCCTATCTTCATCTATAAAAATACAACTAAAAGAAACATCTCCGATAAGAGAGTTTTCCATTTTTTCTTTGAATTTTTTAAATATTTCTTCTTTGTTTCTTTGTTTTATAACTTCAAAATGAATTAACGTCCCACCGTTTTCATCAGAAGATAAATCATTATATGCAATATCTCGGTTTGTTAATTCAGTATTGAACTTTTTTAGAAGTGTTTGAAATTTTCTTCCGTATGGCCATGAAAATAAAAATGCTTCGTGTTTTTCTTCATTATATTTTATTCTACCCTTTACAGAAATTTTTCCAGCTCCTGTTATGAGTAGATTTTTCAGGTCTTCGACAGAGCTTATTATTTCGCAATCAGAAATTGGTTTTATGATTGGTTCTTTTTTTATTTTTCCTAATAAAAATAATAATCTATTATATAAATCCTCTATTTTATAACAAGGAACCAAAGATCGATATCCAAAAGCAATTCCAACACTATATCTTTTTCCCATCAAACAAAAAGGGAAAAGAGTAGGAAGAAAAAGCGGTTCAACTTCCCATTCCAAATTTAACCAAGGAACATGTTTTATAAATCGAAAAACAGTTTGTTCTATAAATTTCGATAATTTACATTCCGTATATCTATCTGCTGCTGGTTGAGTAGATTCTATTCCAAAATCACAACCAAATTCTCCCTGGCCATCTAGAAACCCATTTTTTACCAGGATAGAAAGAGACCCATATACATCACCATGTGGATGATAACTTCCTGATGTATATGCATTTACTTTTCTAGATTTTACAAATTTTTCTTTAGCAATTTCAAATGCAGAAAGCAAAATTCTTCTTTCTACTGGTTTTAGACCATCATAAATATGATGAAGTGATCTGAACTCACAAGAATAATATCCATAATCTCTATAGTATTTCTTTATTATATTGTCCATTGTTCCCCCTCTTCCAATAATTTTCTTTTCAGCTCTGAATCAGAAAACAACGCAACCAAATTTTCCAATTCATTTGTAAATTCTAATTTATATATGTTTCTTGTATTTTCATCGAGTAAACATTTTTCTAATTGCCAAGGATCAAATTCTCCAAGACCCTTAAACCGTGTGATTGGAAAATTTTGATTTCTTGCTTTCTCTACTTCTTCTTCTGACCACAGTGGAACAAATATTTTCTTATTTTTGTCATTCACACAATATAATGGTGTTTTTGCTAAATATATTTTTCCTTGTTTTATTAATTCTGGTGTGAGCATGGCAAAAATCATAATTAAAAGACACGCAATGTGATATCCATCAGCATCTGCATCTTGTGCTAGAATAATTTTTCCATATCTCAAATCATTTATATTGAATTGCGGCTCTATTCCGGTCCCAAGACATAAAATCAATTCAGAAATTTCCACATTTTTTAATGCATCTTTTTTTGTGATTATGTTCGGAATAGATTTTCCTTTCATAGGAAAAACAGCATGTCGGAAAGAATCTCTTCTTCTTATTATTCCTCCAGCCGCCGAATCTCCTTCAACAATAAATAATTCACCATCCCGATATTTACAGTCTCGTAATTTTGTATATTTGGAAATAGATTTTTTGGAAGAGTTTTTATTATTTACATTTATGGTTTTTGCATCAATTGTTTTTCTATATAATTGAAATTGTTCTAATAATTTATTTGTTAGATCTTCATTCTCTTCGAAAAATTTAAATAATTTATTCTCTAAAGAATTCATAATAGATAAATCTGTTTTTGATTCCAATTTTACTTTTACTTGTGCTTCGAATGAAGTTTTTATTATTTTTAGATTCAAATATACTCGTAAACCAATCAAAGAATCTTGTGGTTTGAATTCATATTTTTTTCTTTTTCCTAAAGTGGAGAATATTTTCTGAAAAATATTCGAGATTTTTGTTATATGTACACCATAATCCACCTTTATCAGATTTACACATGAAAAAATTTTTGGAGTGAGTGCGCCTTCCTGTTCCCAACCAAATTTCAGAGAACAGTTTTCTTTTTCTTTTTGAATATCCACAGAAAACCATTCTATTTCATTTTTTGTTAAAAAATCAAGAATTAGTTTTTTTTCATCACCAGAAATCAAAATTTCTTTATCATCGATTTTTAAATATATTTTCAAATAAGGAATATTCACACATGCCAAACGAAGTCGTTCTTCTATTTCTTTCAAAGGAAGAAGAACAGTATCAAAATATTTTTTATCTGGAAATATTTTTACTTTTGTCGAAAATGGTTTTTCTGAATTTTTTAATTTGACGATTTTTCTTTTTATTTTTTCAATATCACCATTTTTAAATTTATATTCAGCATATTTCTGATCCCGATAAATTGAAATTTCCATTTTTTTGCTGAGAGCAAAACATACCACCAACCCAAAACCATGAAGACCAATAGAAATATCATATGCGCTTTGTTTGTCATCTTTTTCAAATTTTCCCGATGTATATAAACTAGTAGTAGCAAAAACTGGAGGGTCTTCCATTAAAGGAAGTTTTTCATCAAAAGGAAATCCTCTCCCATTATCAATTATCGAAAAAGAATTTTCTTTGGTGTCTATAAAAACACCAATGTTTGTACAAAATCCTGCTAGTGCTTCATCTAAGGAATTATCCAAACATTCTTCAAATAATCTCAATGGAGTTACGGAACTTCCAATATATAAACCAGAATTTTTTCGGATAGATTCTATTTCTGTTAGTTTTTTAATTTTATCTGTGGTATACTCATTCTCTTTTTTCAAAACATTTCCTTTCGACTTTGCTGAAATTAAAAAAAAGAAAAAAATAATATTTTGGATATTGATTTTTTTTAATTTTCATTGGTTTCTGAACAATACTCCGTCCAGAAACCAATGAAAATTTTTAGTACTTTATTACTACTCCTGTTTTATTTAAAGATGAAGAATTGCCGTTGCTATTCAATACCCAGATTATTTTCTTTGGTAATTCTTTTCTGGGTATTTTATTTAAATTTTCACAGTAGCCATCAGTAAAACCAATGACCACATCCAAAGACAATTCTTTCATTCTTTTTAACCCGGGAAATAGGGTTGTTCCTCCTCTTCCTTTAATATTAAACTGAATATCTGTCAATTTTTTGATTTGATATTCTTTTTGGATCGTAGTATCGTTTTCTATGACCCAAATCTTGCAATCTTTATCTTTTTCTATTATAGATTTTATCGCTGACAGCCCCTCTAGAATTTCTTCTTTAGACATACTTCCAGAGGTATCAATCAAAATTCCAATTTTAAAAGACGTGTCCAATGTCTTCCCGGGAAATGGACTTATTTCTGGGAGGAGGCTGTTATTATTTTTTAATTGAAATGTGTATGTTCTTTTCTTATTTATTTTTGTGGAAGAATTCCTGTATTTCGCCCTTCTGCTCCCAACTACAAATTTTCTTATTATCATATAATACGGGAGCCTTGGGGTTCCAAGAATCTCATCAATAATTTCCTGTAAATATCCAGGAATATTTCCTCTCTGGTTATTTTTAAATAATTTTATAGTATTTTTCAAAATATCTGTCAACACCAAATCTGATTTCGATACTGCTGAGAGGATATCTGGTGTTTCTTTTAAAATATCATCCCATGTGTCGTGCGAACCTATTAAATTTCCCTCGTCTGGATCGATGCGCAAAGTATAACACTTTTCGCATGGATTATTTTGTTCATCGGATTTTTGTTTTTCTTTATTATTTGAATTCTCTTCTGAAGAACAAGAATCGTTTTCATTCTCATTTTGTTTATCGGATTTTTGTTTTTCTTTATTATTTAAATTGTGTTTGCATGTTGAACACGACAACAATTGGATATTAGATTTTTTCATCTCGTCGGGATTTTTTTTTTCTAGTATTTTCAATATTTCATAATAGTAATACTCATACGCTTTATCACTTGGCATATTGATTGTGCCAGGGAATATTGGTAAAACGTCTTCTCCATTGACAATCAATTTTTTAGGTATTTTGATTAAATCGTTCGCACTGCAATCTACTGCAATGCCGAACACTTCTTTTTTTATTTTTTGTGAAATGTTATTTTTTTGTATAATGTCAACTTGTTTTATCTTTAGATATCTTTGAAGGTGTCTATTTATTAAATGAATTCCTTCGTGTTCTAATATTTTTATCAGCGTTTCTTCCGATGTCCCGTCAAACAACTCTGGGTTATAATTTAGAAAAAAATCCCCACTGGATGTTAATGACAGCGACATTATTGTATTTATTTTTCTTTGCCGCTTTCCAATCCAACTAAAAAAGAATCCCCAGAACGAGTTATCTCTGCTCATTCTGTATAAACAGTTACTCAGCCTCTCGGCTGCTTCTTTATCAAACATACCTCCCCCCGATCTAATATAATTATTTAATTTTGTGCCACTGTTGGTATGTTCCTTATTTTTTCATACCAACTTTTATAACTTTTCGATGTTTTTATTGCCGACAAGTGCAGATTTGTCATATATTCTTCTGCATCTTTTGTTACCTCTGATTTTTTCATAAACAACATAAATACAATTCCAATATCAGGAGGCAAGTCATCCAAGAAACTCCCGATGTTGTCTAACTCTTTTTTTGTGAAGGGAGGAAGGGACGTGAGTAAATATGTTGTAAATGAGTTCAATGTCCCTACCAATTTGGGGTTATTGCTATTTTCAATATATCCCAATATTTCCTTTCTAACCATTGGATATTGTCTAAAAATTTCCTCTGGTTTAATGATCCTAATATTTTTGAGAAAGTCAATAAAAATTCTCGCCATCGAAACATTGAGCAGTCCTGATGCGAGATATTCTATTTGTTTTAAATTTTCTGTAATTCCTCCATTCATTTCGAATCCCTTCAAAATATTGGAGAGCCTTTCGTATGATGCTGGGTTTGCAAAAATGGCTCCCATTTTTTGAGCTTCGAAGTCATACAAATGGTCCGGATGCGTTTGTATGAATTCGATTATTGTATCATGAAACTTCTCCTTTATTGCGTGGTTTAGGAAATCCAAGGGAGAAATTTCAATGCACATATGCAAAACCCTGCGTATTCCAGCAGGATCTTGCATTGTTTCCATTTCATAGATTGGCTCGTCCGGATTGTCGAGTGCAATAATAAACCAGCCTTTAGGAAATTTATGCTGGTGTATTGCCTGCTCGTTCTGGATTTGCCATAACACCTGTTGTAAATCCTGGCGTCCTCTCGACGCCTCATCAATAACAAAAATCCCATATGAATCTTTATCTTTTGGAACAAAGTCTGAATATAACATTTTAAACGAATACTCTTCAGACTCATTCTCCTTATTCTGGACTGGAAACGGGATGATGAAATCGTCTCGTGATAAAACCGACGCAGTAACCCTAATTACACTAAACGGAATGTTTAACTCTTTTTCCATTTCTTTTGCTATTTGGTAACATATTTGAGTTTTTCCGACACCCGCCTCACCAATAAGACGGAATGTCTGCTTTTCAATGTCGACCCCTTCTCTCCAAGCTGTTACTGTATTTTTAATATTTTGCTTTATTATTTCTTTCGCATTACTTATCGAAACAATTGGTGCATTCAACCGCTCTTGATAAGTAAAATTTTCAGCCATTCAAAACTCCTTTCAAACTGAGTTAAAAAATCAATAAAGTTAAAATTTAATATTTTCAAGGCCAATGTTATCTTCTTCTTGTTTGCTGGAAGGAGATTCATTTATTCCAAAAACATTATCTTCTTCAAACCCTCCTGTAAAGTTTTCCCTTTTTGACCAGTCAAATTCTTCCACAAATTGGTGGAACGTGGAATTTGCTAAACGCAGGGCCTCTAACACCGTTTTCTTTGGTAATTGAATCCCTTCGTTTAGTATGAATATATATGCGATTGTTCCGAACTTTGTTTTTCTTGTTCCCATGGTGACATTCGTCACAACCCTCTTTGGATTTACGATTCTTTTTTCAAAATTTTTAATTTTTATCGGGTCGTCTCCAGAAACGATCCTGTCTGGATATTCTTTCCTATAACATTGTTGTAGATAGGTATTAAGTCCTTCGTATTTAATACCCTTACCTCTCATAAAAATCATGAGAGGTTGTCCAAGGTTTTTTTCGTATTTGGACAAAATCGGCTTTCCAGACTCGTCCACATATAGTCCGCTGACAATTATTTGCCCTTTGCACTCTTGGCAAAACGGGTCGGCGGCCCGCCCCTCCGTATTTTTGGGACAGATTCTTCCGTTTGTTCCCTTCCACGGAAATCCGTCCTTGAAAGAGAAACAATCAAGATACATTCGCCCCCCTTCGCCCTTTTTCATTTTCACGAGAATATCCTGTGTATTTAGAATTATTAAATTTACAGAATCCAAATTATAATCTACTCCGCGAATCTGGAATTTTCCAGGGTTTTCGGTAATTCCAAGGTGATTTATTCTTGGAACCCCCGAAATATAAACGGAGTGAAAAAATTTTTCTTCTGGTGATAACGTCTCTTTAAAAATTTGAGACTTATTTGCCAAGTTTTCAATTTCATCAATTCTTAGTTCATCTGACATATTACTCTCCTTCTGTTTTTTTTAAAATAAATTGATTGCTGAAAATTTTAATGATTGGTGATTAGAATAAAGTTCATATACTCCCTCTCTGGTTTGAGAACCAATGAGAGTTCACAATTAAACCAACACAACAGACTCTGTTGGCTCAACTCATTACTATTGAATTTTATTATGTTTTTTATGGAGAGTGGTTTTTCAGGATCTTTTTTATTTGAGGATATTGTTTTTTCTAGATCTGTTTTTATCATTGTTATTTTTCTTACTTTTTTATTATTTAGTGGTTCAATGATCAGTTTTGTATGTGGACAATATATTATTGTCCATATTTTTTTTTCTTCGTCAAATTTAAATATTTCGTTCCTGGAGAAAAAAAATCCAGAAACTACATCGTATAAAACGTCTTCTGCGGCAAGAACCCTGTCTATCGATGTGTGATTTCTACACTTCTTTCCGTTTGCTATCAGTGTTTTTTCACATTCATTACAACCAGCGTTATCTTTTTCGAAAATTTTTATTTTTTCGTCATTATGAAATTTTAAAATCTTCTTTTTATTTAAAAAAAATTTTGCCAGTGTAATTGGGAATACAATATTATTATATTCCCTCGCAACCACTTCTTTCAAATCCGTCGGACTGTTCGAATACGTCACTAAATTCCTCCTAAAAAAGGATTAAAAAAATAACCTATCATAGTTATTTATATATACAAAATAATTTATTTTAAAATTAAATATATAATTGTAATATTTTTAAACTGAGAAATATTTTTTCTTTATTTTTTTTCAAGGAAATCTTTATAAATTTATTTATTGTTTCTTTCGATGATTCTTGAATAAATTTATTTATTAGTATATTTTTAAATTTATTTTCAATTTTATCAAAAAAATCACATATTTCCAATATAAACGAATCCGTAATAGTTTTCAATTTTTCATAGGAATTTTTTATATTTATGAAAATTTCAGTCAAAAATTCAATATTATTAAATTCCAAGAATTCTATGAATTCATAAAATATATACAAATCTTCCTGCGATTCAATATTTGGTTTTTCCAGAAATTCGAAACCATATACTTTTTTTATTCTTTCCAAAACAGAATATGAAAATTCTTTTTGTTTCTCTAGAGAATATGTTCTAATATCAGAAATAAAATTTTTATACATTGGTTCAAAATTTATTTTTCCAATAAAACTAGAAAGTTCGATAATATCATATATCTCGAAATTTTCTTCCAAAATTTTATCTGAATAAATATCCTCTTCGTTTTCTAACTCTGAAACACTTCCCTGAATAATTTTATTTGTTTCCATTATTTTTTATTCTCCTTCCAACATAAGAGAAATAAAATAAGACTGTAATAAATCTCTCGTAGGATTTGTCGAAGGAGTTCTATATTCTGTTTCTCCATTAGTTATAATTTCAGAAATAATTTCATTTTTTGTTCTCTGGTCATCTGAAAGTGGTCCGAATAATTCTTGTAGTGTATATAATGATCCATACGCAATTTGTGCAAATGAATCACTCTCTCCAACCCTTTGTCCTCCAGCTCTTCTTTTTCCTTGTGTTGGTTGAAGATATTTCCCTGTGACTGGCCCGGTTCCTCTTGAATGGATTTTCAAGTCTCCTAGATGTTCCAATTTTTGTATATACATATATCCTACTGCAACATTGAACGACGTGTGTGTATTATATTCTGGCAAATATAGTTTGTATGATGGTTTCAAATTCAATGTTTTTAGAACAGTTTGAATTAATTTATAATTTGGAGATTTGAATGGTGGAATAATAATTGGAAAAACCTTCGATTCATAGATTTGACTATAAAATTCTTTAAACATGTTTTCTGGCATTTTTAATATTTTTTGAATTAATAATTCACTAGATTTTTTTCCAGTAGTGGAATCCAAAACTCCAATCGTTGATCGTAAAAGGTTCGCAATTTCATTTTTTTTCGGTCCTAATTTCATAATTCTATAATATAATTCTTTTCCAATCAAACCACAATACATTTCATATAATTGTCCAATATTCATTCTATTTAAAATTCCAAGAGGATTCATAACAATATCAAGGCTTTCTCCCCACGGTGTTCTTGGCATTAAATTATCTTTTTCGATCAGAGAAATAATTCCTTTATTTCCATAACGATTACATAGTTTGTCCCCAATAGAAATATCCAAATTCTGTTGGATTTTATATTTTATCAGAGCACCTTTGATTGGTTTTCCTTTTATAGTATATTTTTCATTTTTTGGTTTTTTATATTTTTGATTTGTTTTATTTATTATTGTTTTTAAAGATTGGAAATTATCTTCGTTTTCTAGATTACTGAAAACTTCAATATTGACAATTTTTCCTCCTCCGCTCTTTTTTATATATTGGCCAGATATAAATTCTTCGGATTCTTCATCCACATCGAATCCAATCATTTTTTCAATTTCTCCAATACTCTTTCTTAATAGATGATCTCCTTTGTTAGTAACAGTATTTATTTTATCCATGAAAAAAGAAATTCTATCAGAATTATCTATTTCGATCTCTTCCTCGATCAAATGAAGAGATGTCAATTTTTTATCTGAAACCAATTTTTCGTTTATAACAACCCCGTCTTCATAATTAAATCCCTTGTATGGCATAATACCAACAAGAATATTTCTTCCCTGGCTGATAATACCATTTTTTATTGAACTTCCTTCTGCGATAATCTGGCCTTTTTTAACTGCAATATTCTGTTTTACTGTAGGAATAAAAATACTGAGTGTATTTTTTCCAGTCCCAGAACGCAATGTCCTTGGAGTAATATCGATTTGTTCTATTTTTCCGTCTGCACATTTTACACTAATATAAGTATCTGTAATTTCAATTATTTTTCCATTACATGGACTTCTTTTTATGAAATTATCAGAAAGAACATTTGTAAGAATTGTTTCATAACCAGACTGAACATATGGAGGTTCTGGGTTTTCAAGTGGAAGTGCCTGCCTGGATTGATTCGCAGACATCATAATTCTGACACCATCATTATTTTCAACAAAAGGAATAAGTGCGGTAGAAGTCCCTAAAACACCAGATTTTTCATCATTCGAAATCGGTTTTGTATGTATTAATCCTCTCGATGATGTAATATACGCATCTATTGATAATTGTTGAACAATACCGATATTTGCTCCTTCTGGTGTGTCGAGAGGATCAATATTTCCAAAATATGATGGATGAACATTTCTTGCATCTAATTGAAAAGCCTCTGTTGTTGGAATTCCTCCGATATATTTTCCAACCGGAGTCACTCTCGTCATAACAGACATCTCTTCAGCAGGATTCGAAAATTCCATATCCATCAGAACTTCTGAATTTATAAAATCTTTTAATACTTTATTTGGTTTAATTTCCAATACTGCTGATTTATTTCCAGATAAAATCTGTTCCCTATAAGTAGAATATGCAGCAAGAATCTGTTTTTGCGCTAAATGTACAAGAATTTCTGAATTTCTTATTCTTTGATTTGAAATATCATTTCTATCTTGTAGATAACCAGCAACTACTTTTTCGGCCATATATTTTATAATTCGATCCAATTCGAATGGAAGTTGTTGATTTATTAGAATTTGTTTCGCAATTGGATCTACAATATTGTCAAACGTCATTTTAATCTGATATGTAGAACTAACCCGTCCAGTCATTTTTATAATCAGATCATTAAAAAATTCCTTGGTTCCAAATTCTTTTTGGATTTTAAAATGTGTTAAATCCAAACGAGATATAGACCGACAAAGTTCTTGTTTTAAATCAGAATCAATATTTTCAAAAACAAAAAAATTATCATCATCGATTTTAAACCCAATTTCTGTTTTTTTCATTTTTTCTCTGATTTCATATTTTAGATCATATAATTTTATAGTATTTTCCATACCAAAATAATATGAGAGTAGAACAAAAAGAGGAATCGTATAAGATCCGATGTACATTTCTAAATAGTTTCCGCCTCTTAATTTTCTACTCCATATATGGAAAATAGAATAGGAAGATTCAAATTTTCCCATATATCTCTTTGGAAAAGAGATCGGACATAAAATAATTTGATTCAAAAGACATTTTCGTCTTCCATATAACCTGAACGTCCCATCCTCCTTTATTTTTGGAATTTCCATATTGATTTTATGGATATTTCCAAACTCATCTTCCATTGTTGCATTTAAAATACTAAAATCAGAACCAGATAATTCTCCTAATTTTTTTTCTGCATCTTTAATTTCTAATGATTGAAGATTTATTTTAATATCTTTCGTTTCCAACACTTTAAATGCGTTTGTCATATCTTTCTGTAAATTTATTTCAAAATCCAAATTTCTTTTTCTAAAAAGATGCCCAGGATATTTATTATCTGTCATTTCTCCAATATTAATTTGTTTTATTACCTCATCTAAAGACATATTCAATGGTTTTTCGAATGGAAGAAGTTCATCAACATATTCCCTGCTCATAACCTTTATTGCGCTGTCAATTTTTTTAGAATCTACTGATTTCGCAGTATTTCTAGATTTATTTATATCCCCAGAAATTCTATATAAAACAGAAGCAATAGCAATTCTTGATAGTTCTTCTTTTTCATTTTTTTCTGGTTTTTTGGCTAGTGGTTGTGAGGAGGTCTTTTCTCCTTGTTTTTCTGAAATTTTTAGATTTAAAACGGAATTCAATTGTTTTTGATCCACAGAAAGATATGTTTTTATTATATCTTTTAATTTATCTTCGTTTTGTTTCGAAACTAAATTTTTATCTTTTATTGTGGATAATACTTTTTCTGATGCTTTTTCAGAATCTTCTTCCAACTCCTCTTTGGTATCAAAATATTTTATATTTTTCATATAAACAAATATTCTTTGAAGATTGTATTCTTTGTCTTTCACTAACAGCCTATAGAGAGTTTTTGTGTCTGTCATTCTACAAAACAAAAGATCGTCAAAAGGAAGATCTTCCTCATCCCTCATCATTTTTAGAAATGGAAAAATTTTACGATCATAAAATGATTTTATTTCTTTTGTCTGATCGATAGAATATAATAGAATTTTTTTGTAATTTCCTGGAATTAAATTCAGCATCTGAATTGTCGTATTCTTTAATAAAATTCCTGCTCTTTGCCTATAATTTGCTGGTTTATAAATTTCATCTACTTTTTTTAAATAAAACGACATATCCAAAATAATATTTACTTTTGATGGATACACCATAGTACTTGCATATGATGCCATTTTCAATTTTCTGAATTCTGAACGAATCGGATTCGAAATTTTTGTTTTTGGAAATAAAGTAGTGGGAATAACCACATGCCGGAAATCTAAATATCGAAGTCCTAATTTTGAATAATCCGTTAGAAAATTTCCATTTTCTGGATAATAAATCAAAGCATATGGATGATCTTTATTTATTAGCGGAAAAGAGACTTTTTGTACTTGTTGAGTATAATGTCTTAAAAGAGAAACTTTTATCATTATTTAAAATGGTTACTCCTTTTCATCGGCTTCCACAGGAATAATTTCGTTTATTAGAGTTTTTTCCAAAATTGTCTTGTCCTTTCCAACATCATCACTTATCAAAGAGGTCGCAATTGCCTTGTTTATATTTTCAAAATTCAAAGAACTGAGAAAAGTATTCTGTTGAAAAACAATGTCTTTTATATTTATAAGTTTTGGGTCAAACGTTTTCCCCAAACGAGCAGGGATAGAAAAATCTCTCTTATCCCTGAGTACATTCGAAATAAGAACTTCCAAATGAACAGAATCCATATCCGATATTGTGGAAAAAAGATTAAAAATTTTTAAAAAAAAATGATCCACATCTTTGAAAAGTTCTTTTCCACCGAGTAGTCTTTCCAGATATAGTGTCTGTTTTTTAATATCTTCTGATTCAAGAACTGTCTCTAACATATTTCTATCTTCAGAAAAAAATAATTTTATTTGTTTTTTTGCCTCAATTTCATATTTTTCCACAAAAATATTAACAGGATAATCTAAAATAAGATCGAAAGAAATTTCATCAAATTCGATTTTTGAAATTAAACTTTTTAACCATATATAATTCGCCTCTTCGTCAAAAATTAAATTATCTCCAATAGAATAATCATTCAAATCTAAATAAAGAATGCATTTTTTTCTCGTAATCAAAAAATTTCCGATTTGTTCTAAATATTTTCCTATTTTTTCCATATTTTTATATTTTCCTTAAAAAAATTTGCGATAAAATAGGGTGTGATTTTATCACACCCTATTTTCCAAATATCAAAAAATTATTTAAAAATAATAAACAACAATAAAAAATTAAACTATTAATATTTTCATACTCTTGCATGTCATCCCCCCTTTCTTGATGTGGGCCATTAAGGAAAAATTAAGACAACCCTAACTTTTCCTTATTTAATATGTTATATATATAATAATAGACTTTTATTTTTCTAATTTAATACTTGGGTTATTTCGAAGAATATCTTCAATAAGATTTCTTTTTATTATTTTTACTGTTCCGCCCATATGAAATGCCTTCATAATAAGTTGTGTAGATCTTTCTCCAATATAAAGAGCAGCCATCATTCCTACAAAGGGACTTTTATGTCTCTCCAATAATTTTCCATAACAAGTATGACATATTTTTGGACTTTTACAATAAATTGGGCTTCTTAATTGAATTGTTTCTCCTGGTTTTGAATTTTCAGGAGAAATTTCTTCTATTCTATCGTTTTTTAAAATAAATCTTCCTTTCAGCCTTTTTATAATATCACTTGTTAATTTTATATTTAATGTCCTCGTTGTTCCACAATCTTTTAGAAATAAATCTGCTTCAACTCCATTAAGAATATATACTAATTTTCTAGCCAAATATCCAGTACTTGACGTATTTATTACGCGGTTTACAATTCCATTTCTTGCCCCATAGGAAGAATTAAAAAAATCTTTATTTGAAAATCCATCTGCAAATGATCCCTTTATTGGACCAACAACATTTCCTTTTGCATCAGCAACAATTCCTTTTGCAACAAGAATTTGCATCGGTTGGTCCCAACCTTTTCCAGATCCAGATTCGATTAAATCATATAATCCTGTTCCCTTTAGATGGTCAATCAATATTTTTTTCATTTCATCTATGACTTTTCCAACATCTTCTATCGGAATTTTATCCAATTTTTCTTTCAGTTGATAAATTTCGTCTGGTATTTCTATTTCATTCAAAGTTAAAGACGGGGCAAGAATCGTAGCAAATTTAAATGCCGTTTTATACATTTTTGATACTGTATCTTCTACCGTTTTTTTGTCATATTTGTCCACAAGATACATAATTATAGGATTTAAATTTTTCTTATTTATTTGCTTATTCACAATTGGGAAATCAGATGGAAAAAAACTATTGAAAAGTGCTCTTCCTGCCGAAAGAATTTCTCCTCGATATTTGACCAAAACATAAGGATCAGAATACGAATTCAATTCCGATTCATCATGAATTATTGTAGGCGTATTTTTATATGTGGATTCCTTCGTCATTAAAAATAATCCAACAAACATTTCCTTTTCAAACGAAAAAGTAAGAGCATTTGAAGACAACCCAGATGTTAGATTCATCATTCTTTGTTTTACTTCTTCTTGTGATTGTTTTGTAAGTGGGTGATAAATTGCCATCGTGTCCCCATCAAAATCTGCATTAAAAGAAGATGTTTGGAGCGGGCATAATTTTATAGAATCACCATCAATAACTTTTACATACATTCCCCTGAGAGATTCTGGATGTAAAACGGGGTCTCTTTTTGCGATTACAACACGATCCTTCGTAGCAATTTCAGCAATCTCAAAAATCGCATTATATATTTTTTCTGGGAGCACGTCTCCATTTTTTATCGCATTTAATATTATTTTCAAACTTTCGGTGGAAAATTCGAGATTTAAAAATTTTTTGGTTTCTTCTTTTAATTCTGTCGTATCATATTTTTCAGCGGAATAAAGCGCAACATGAAAAATAAATGGTTCGAATATAGAAACTACCATTCTCAAAGGAAGACCAATTTCATTCAAATTCAAATCTGAGGAACCAGGGGTAATAACGGCTCTTCCTGAGAAATCCACTCTTTTTCCGAGCATAAAATTTCTAACCACACCAGATTTTTTACTTATTTTTGATCGAATATATTCATCATGATCATTTATTGCCAATTGAAGTCCATATGTCAATAGCTCATATAAAACACCAGCGCCCTTTGCGGAATCCACCTGAATTGTTTTTCGAATAATCCCTTGATATATCTCATTTAATTTATCAACCATCCAAACACCATCATTATCCTGATATGCTGGCCTAAACCCTGGTGGAATGACTGGTAGTTTTTTTATGAACATCGTTTTGTTTTTGTATGTTTTCTGTATTAGATTTATATATTTTTCTCTCTGAGACGTTTCAGAACGAAAATTAATAATTGGAAAAATTTCTCTGAATTTATTTATTCCGGTAATTCCGTTTGGGTCTTCTACTAATATCCCATTATTATCAATTATAAAATTTGCCTCCGAAGAGATAAATTTTTCAATTTTTCTATCCAACTGAATCAAAATTTTTAAAATTGCCGGATGAATAACTTCTGTTTTTAGATCAATATATGAATATGTTGTTCTTCTATACGATGTTTCAAGAGGACCAAAAATATTTTCGGACAATAATCCTTCCGGGTGAAAATCATTTTTAGATGTGAATAATTCTGCTACTCTTACAGGAACCATATCTTTTGTAAATTCTTCAATGTCCATTAATTTCAACATATTATAAAAAAATCCTTATTTTGGAAAATATCTTATGGAAAAAATTATTTTCCTTCTTTAATTCGATTATCAATCAAATACTGTTTTATTTTATTTAAAATGAGTGTAATTTTTCGTTTTCGATACGCAGCATCATCTGTTTTTGGAACAGTATCCAAAGAAAATTTCTTTTCTAGTCTTTGTAGTTTTGTAATTACAATCTGTAATTCTTCCTGGTCATGTTCTGGATTTTCCTCTTCTGCCATTTTTTTTGCCATTTCTAGTGAAAATCTAATTATATTGATATCATGAAATCCCCTTTTATTACAAACCGGAAAAAATGGAACAAGTTGCCCCATATGAAGAGGATATACACATTTTGGATGTTTATCAAATAAATCCAATATGTTATCTTTATTCTTAAACCAATCTTTATATTCTTCTTGTGTCTGAGGAAGAATATGGTTATTTATGATTCTTTGCAGTTCTTGAAGGGTTTTTAATTTTTTTGTATTTAATTTTTTTCCTTTTTTTTCCATGTGCGTTTATTCCTTTTACTTTATTTTTGCATTTATTTTTTGGAATATTTTTAATTGATCAAAACTTATTTCCATACATCTCAATCCAAAAACAGAAAGACTTCCTAATGTTATAAAATTTCCTTCGTTTTTATTAGAACTTAGATCAATATTTGGTGTTTCTGTTGTTCGTCTAAAACCAATTGTATATTTTTCTTTTAAATGACTTTTCAGTAAAAATTGATTCAGAAGTAATGTTCGTATTGAATCAATATTATATTTTTTTTTGAAATGCAGAAAAAGATGAAATCCATCCTTTCCAGTATATCTAATTTTTATATTTTTTATTATTGGAATATGATTCATTGCATATTGATAAACATCCTCAGTACATTGTTTTGTTTTTTCGAAATTATGAAAATCAATATCTAAAATTCCAAAATTTTCTTGTGAACGCATTGAAGAATGAATGGAAACTGTTCTTCCAGTAATTAATTTATCAAAATTGTTTTTATTTAATTGAATATATTTATTTTCTTTTTTCCTCAAAATAATAGATTTATTTAGGTCCACAAAAATAAAAAACATAACATTTCTATTTTTAGTCTCTTCCAAAATCAGTGATTTATTTTCCTGATAATAATTCCAAATATCAATTTCCTTCAATCCAGAAGGATAAAAATTATTTTTTAAAACAATAGTTTTTTCGTGTTCTGGATATGTCATTTTATAAAATTCCCATGTTTTTATTTATAAAAAATTTAATTTTTTTTTCTATTTCTCGATTTAATTCCAATATTATAGGAAATTCAGGAATTTGTCTCAAACCAATATCAAGCAGGTCTATTTTTTTATCGGTTCTTATTCTTAAAAATAATGGAAATCTCATAGTGACCGAATATTTTTTAATAGGAGAAATTTCAAAACTATTATTTTTCTCTTTGAATATTATATATGGCATTTCTTTTATATTAAAATTTTGAAATGTTGCTTCGATAATTTGTTTTGGTTTTATTAGAATTTCTCCATTTTCCAATTCTAATATTTTATTTTTTTCCGCATATTGAAAAAAATAATCTCGTTCTCTATTACTAAATCCTGTTCCAACATTTGAACTCCGTCTGAAATTTCCAGATTTATCTAAAAACGCTGTGATTAAATATGAAATTTGATTTTTTCCCCATGCTTTCATTTTTTTATTTCCGACCCCTATTACAGCAAGATCGAATGAAAGCGATGGTTTTATTTTAAATGCTTTTCCAGATTGGAATCTTGCAACAATTCCTTCTATCCCCGGTTCTTTATTAACGTATTTCGTCCACATTTTCTGAAGAATTTTATAGTCACCCTTGAATTGATCAAGAATATGTATTTGTGAAAGTGATTTTTCGTCAGAAAAAATAATTTTCAATAATTTCAAGGAATTTAAAAATGAAATTTTTTTATCATTTAAAAAATAAATATCATATACAAAATGATGAATTAAATCCCTATTTTTTGAATGTTTATGTGTTTTTAAAATACTTTCGGTTTCAGAAAAATTTAAAATTTTATTATTTTTTACTGCCGACAATTCTCCAACAATAACACACGATTCTATATAATTTTCTTTTGACAAAATATTTTTATATTCTTCTAAAACCGGAATATTTTCAATTTTTATATTATTTGTAGACAGAAAAAAACATTCGTTTGTTTTTCTATTGAAAACAAGACAACCCAAACGCCCATCTACTTTTTTTGAAAAATAAAATAATGATTCTTTGAATTCTGAAATAAAGTCATTATAATCTATCTGTTTGAAATTAACTTCGGTTTTCCAGTTCGAAGAATAGTTTTCCATATTTCAGCCTTTGTTTATAAGTTATTAAATATTTTAATAAAATATGAAAATTATTTAATTTTTTTAATATAAATAAAATCAATACTATATTATATTTATAAATTTGTTCTTCCAGAAAAATATAGAAATGAATAATATATTCATTTGACGGAAAATAAAAATATTCTAAAAATCAAAAAACATTAATCGTTTTATTTCTTCAATTTCTTTTGTTAGGGTATTTGAAAAATAATATGAATAGAAATCAATAGCATCTTTTTCCAAATCAATAACAGGGCATGTTTTTTCTTCTTCTCCTGTAATAATATTAACAAAAGAACTCCTGGAAACCTTTCCAATAAAAATGCACAAACTCTTGTGCAAAGCTAATTTTGTCTTAAATCCAAAAAAGTTTTTTGTTGTATTTTGTCTATCTAAATATTCTTTTACTTGTTTGATTTTATAAGTGGTTGCAATAGGTGGAGGTTTTATTGGGTATAATAAAAGTAATGAAAATAATTTTGAAAATTTATCCATAAAAACATTTTTTAAAAGTCGATGTGTATATAACGACAAAACTGCAGCATTGGGTGGATTTATTGTGTTAAAATATTGATATGGAACACCTAGAATTTGTGAAAGAATAGGAAATGCTAAAAATTCAACTGCTGGAGAAATATATTGAATTTTTTCTATTTTTGTCTGAAACTCCAAAATTGGTTCTTTTTCAAAAACATTTTCTTCGTTCAACAAAATTGGTTTATCTTTTTGTAATTCTTTATAAATTTTTTCTAAAGCGATGCTTTTTACTCTCGCTAAAGTATCATTATAACAATATGCTTTCAGATTATTTGTATTTATTGTCTGAATATCCTCTGTGGACATCATATCATTATATATGATTGTGTCTTTATATACAGTTCTCAAAAACCAGTTCAAACAAGAATCTACAACAGTAACAAAATACGTGATTGGATTTTTATCCTCTTCACAAAGAATTAGAATATTATTCATAATAAAATTAAAAATTTCAATCATTCTATCGTCAGAATCTTTGCATTTTATCATTTTGATATAATCCCACATGAATTTATCTGTGAGTTTACATCGAAAAGTTTTTGTTTTTATAACATTCAGAATTTTATAAACTACGTTGTTGTCAATAAGATCTGTAATAAAAACATTATAAATTTGTTTATGAAGATTTATATTATTTAATTTTAATTCTGAATTTGAAATCAATGAATAGATTTTTAAATAATTCGAACATCTTATAATATATTTGACATCCGAAAGGGTGAAAAAAATGGTAGTTTTTTTGGCTTTTTCTTCATTGATAAATTGAGAATAGTCAAAATTTTTCTGTGCAAAAAAAGAATCAACAAACTCCATAATTTTTGTGGTATTTCTCATTAAAATAGAAAATCTTTGTTCGTAATTATTCTCGTATTCAGTTAAAAAATTAACTAACCAATTATCAAATTCATCACCAAGATTTTCTGATAAAGATTCAATGTAATTTGTTATAATATTGAATTTATTAGTGATTGAGGACGTAAGTAAATTTAATGTGATAATAAGCTTTTTGTTGTTATAAATTTCATAAATTTTATTTTCTATTTTTTTAACTTTTATCATTCTTTTCCTTTCTTCGATTTTGAAATTTTGATTAAAAAAACAGAGACAAAACAAAAAATAGTCTTGTCTCTATTTTTTATATTGATTTAATATTAGCAATTCATATATTTATTTTTTTTTAGTTTTAATTTATGAAAACATCTGGAGAACATTGAGAACAAGAACTTCTACACGAAATTGGATCTCCTTGTTTTTGTGCAGAAAGATTATTAATAAAAACTGTATTTGAACCAGAATATGAACCAGAATGGCAATCATCATCACAACAATGTGTCTGAAGAGAATCTCCCTGACGTACGGGATGAAAATTATTTATAATTGTATTGTCTGACCAGCTTCCTGCTGGTCTTGGAGGATATCACCCATGTCCAGAACAATTATCAATATGTCTCACTATTCCTGGCAATATTTAATTTCCTTGTAGTTTTTGGATATTTTAATTTTTTATTGTATCTATTTATTTAGTTGAAGTAAAGTAGAATTTGATTGAACTCGATATAATTCTAATAATTTCCAATCAAAAAAATTATTTTATTAAATTATCGTTTTCGTTTTTGTTATCCTCATTACAGAACTTTTAATTTTGAAAAATTCTGATGCTTCTTGTATTCTATTTTTTCCGATAATTAGAACTTCGTCTGTTTTATTATAGACAGTCATAATTTGACTTTGTTTGTTCATATTTCCAGAAAAAAAACTATCATAATCAAATCCAATAGTTCCAGATGGAAATAATGTCATACTAACACTATTCAATTTTTCGTTTATAATTTCCATTTGTGAAGAACCACTTCCAGCACCCAAACAATCAGCAATACCAAGCATAGAATTTAAAATATTAGAAATATTTGATAACGCAGAAATAAAATTCATTAGTGCAGACGAGAATAAAAATTCAGATAAATTATTTGCTATTTGTCCTAACATATTTATAATTCTATTTGATAAAGTACTAGCAAGGGCCTTCATAAAATTCGAAGGAGTGGATACTATGGGATTTAAATCCAAACCAGAACAATTTTTTATAATATTATTAACATCTTGAAAACATTGATCATTTGCAAAATTTGGAACTATTTCATCTATTTTTGAATTTACTTCGTTTAAAAAATTTAAAATATCTTCTACTGGAGAAAGAATAAATTCATTTAATTCGTTTTGTAAATTAGCCAATTCTTCAATAAGTGGATTCAAAACCTTTGATCCGATTAAAGAATTTAACCTGTTGAACTGACTATTTAAATAGTTATTATGGAGATTTCCCAAACAATTTGCACTCATATTTTATCGATTTCCTTCAAATTCTGTGTCTGGAATTTTCTTTGGTTCTGAGTTTCCAGAATTTAAATAAGTTTCTGGCGCGTCTACACGAAAACTCTCTCCTGATAATATTTGTGTTTTTTCTGAACTAGAAATGTTTGTAGTTCCGTCTGTTTGAAAAATAAGGTCGCCATGTGTCATTATATTTATATTTTCTTCCGCACTCAAAAAAATAGATTTTCCAGATTTTATATAAATATTATTTTTAAACGTAATTTTTAATTCTTGTTTTTCTACATCAATAGAAATAAAATCACCTTTATGGGAACGAATTAATATTTTCTCTTTTCCATTTCGTTCGTCTAAAAGAATACTTGTTTGATTTCCATCTATTTCATATACAGAAGAAGTACTTCCAGATGGTGGTCCAGAAAGTGTTCTTTTTTTACCAGTAATTTCAACTCTAGAATCTTCTGAATCATCTGATATTGTTATGCACCTTCCATCGTGAGATTTAAATAAGACCCATTTTTTTTGATATTCTCCCGTTTGACATTCTGGAAGTGTTGGAGTATTTCTTAAATCCGCAGCCCCAAAATAGAACGGACGATTTGGATTTCCTGCTTCAAAAAACACAAAAACATAAGATCCTTTTGTGGGGACAAACGAAGAACCTGCAAAATGATTTTCGGTTTCTCCAAATTCATCGTTTCTTCCACCAATTGGATTATTTGCAGACATTGCCCATAATCCTTTTCCTTCTTTTGGGTTTATTTCAG
>Ga0116182_1000982_pt1 | contig 30167 bp, 34 predicted proteins | sample AD_UKC077_MetaG_FD_89805 | JGI IMG/M metagenome (GOLD analysis project Ga0116182, IMG submission 89805) | Active sludge microbial communities of municipal wastewater-treating anaerobic digesters from USA - AD_UKC077_MetaG | ecosystem: Engineered > Bioreactor > Anaerobic > Digestate | place: USA...
AGCCAAAAAACGGATCCAGGATCACGTCCCCTTTGTGGGTACTCGCGAGAATAACACGCCGAAGAAGCCCCTCGGGCTTTTGGGTGCTGTGCGCTTTCTCGCCATTCACCCTGCATCGCTCACTACCGCCGCATAAAGGGATGTACCAGTCACTTCGCATCTGTTTATCATCGTTAAAGGTCTTCATCGTCTGATAATTAAAAGTGTATTTTTTTTGCTCTTTTGATTTTTTGGCCCAAATGAGCGTCTCGTGAGCGTTCGCAAATCTCACTCCCCTAAAATTTGGCATTGGGTTCGTCTTGATCCAGATAATATCATTGAGGGTCCAAAATCCTAAATCTGCCATGATACTGCCGACCCTGAAAATATTGTGATAAGCTCCGATCACCCAAATCGTTCCGGTATCCTTGAGAACCCTGCGGCATGCCGTCAACCACCGGCGGGTAAACGTGTCGTATTCATCCCGTGAGTCAAACTTGTCCCAGTGATCATTGACAGCATCAACGACAGTTTCATTGGGACGGATCAATTTATTGGCAAGTTGTAAGTTGTAGGGAGGATCCGCGAAAATGACATCGACACATTTCTCAGGGAGAGAATTCATCACTTCAACACAATCTCCCTGAATAATCCTGTCCAGGCCATCTTGGTTTTTTTTAGCGATCTTTTTTTTCATGCTCGCATGCACTGCAAATTTAACCGACAGGAGATTGGTCGGCCACAGGCCAAACAATCCTAGAAGATTGGTCGGGGCAGCTGGATTTGAACCAGCGATCTCTACGTCCCGAACGTAGCGCGATACCAAGCTTCGCTATGCCCCGATACCAGACATCGAAGGAGCGGCATTATATCACCCCCTCATCAAGGTTTCAATGAAGGGCCTCGTTCGGGTGGAATAGTTTCAATCCGTCATGGAAAGATCGTGATCCTGCGGGGGAAGAGGCGCCTCCGTCATTTTTGACGGCCTTATTCCGGCGGTCAGAAACGCGGATTCCATAACCTCCTTAAAAACAGGCGCCGCGACCGTTCCGCCATAATACATTGGATGCGCCTCATCCAGCACAACGCTCATCACATATTTTGGATTGTCACCGGGGGCAAAACCAATGAAGGAAGACATGAAATGGCTGTGAGAGTACCCCTTGCCGTTGGGGAGAACTTTTTGCGCGGTCCCTGTTTTCCCTCCGACGGCGATTCCGGGTATCTTGGCTTTGGAGCCAGTCCCTTCTTCCACAGCCTTGGTCAAAATGCGCCGCATGGTCGCCGCTGTTTCGGGTTTGATGACAATCCGGCGAACCGTAGGTTTATTTTCAAACAGAATAACCCCCGCCGGATCCTGGACCTTAGACACAATATACGGTTTTACTAGATAACCTCCGTTAGCAATCACGGACATAGCTGTTGCCATCTGAAGAGACGTCACCATAACTTCCTGCCCCATCGGGATATTGTAAGGCGAAGTTTTCGACCATTGGGAAGGCGGTCGTGTATAGCCCGGCGCTTCCCCCTTCATGTCAACCCCCGTCAAAGCTCCAAAACCGAACCCGCGAATGTAATCTTGAAGTTGATCTCGTTTCATTTTTAACGCCATTTTAACCGTGCCGATATTACTGGATTTGATAATCACCTGTTCCATCGTCAACGTGCCATAGGCGTGAACGTCGCGAAGTGTTTTGACGCCGTAATTCCATTTGCCGTTTTCGCAAAAAAAAGTGCTGTCCGGCGTTACCACCCCCTCGTTCAAGGCACCACTGGCCGCTACGATCTTAAACACCGAACCCGGTTCGTACATATCGGTAATGGCCCGATTTCTTCTAACGTCTGTGCTGGAACGATCATATTCATTTGGGTCAAAGGTTGGGCGGTTCGCGATAGCAAGCAGTTCCCCCGTTTTGGGATCCATGACCACCGCCCAGGCCGCTTTCGCTTTCCACTTCGTATAAGCGGTCTCAAGGGCCTTTTCAGTCAAATACTGCAAATGCTGATCGATCGTCAACACCACCGTGCTCCCATGAACCACGGGTAGCATGGTAATTTCGAACGCCCTAATTTCCCGACCTTTGGCGTCACGCTTGGTAATTCTTTTCCCGGGCTTGCCCCGAAGAAAATGATCCATCGAAAGTTCAATCCCCTCAAGTCCTTCGTTATCAACATTCGAAAATCCGAGCACATTAGCCAATGTGCTCCCTTGAGGGAAAAAGCGTTTATACTCCTCGATCATTCCGATAGCTGGACTGTTCAGCTTCTGAACTTGCTCCGCTTCTTCAAAGGTGGCCCGGCGTTTGAGCCAGACAAACGACTTGTCTCGCTCAAGCCGCTGCCTTACGAACGATTTGTCAAGTTTAAGTATCGTTGCCAGTTTTTCGGTCAAGTTTTCACGACCTTCCAAATCCAAAATCCTCGGAATCGCATAAATGGATGGGACTTTGAGGTTAGTGACGAACTCCCGGTTAATTCGGTCCGTGATGGGACCCCGCATCGGGGGGATGTCTACGGTGACATAGTGCTGCCGGTGCGCAAGTTCAAGAAGCGAGGGTTGATGAAAATAAGTCAGCTGAACAACCTGGTAGATGATGAGCCCGAAAAGAATAAAAAGAGCGCCGTAGAGGACCCAAAACCTCTGTTGCGAAAACCGCGCCCGCATGGGTCAGGAGGAAAAATCTGTCTTGGCCTGCGCGGTCTGGATGAGATGGCCAAAAAATCGCGAAAAGACAGACGGAGTGGCCGAAATGGTGTGAGTTTCTCGCGAGGACGGCCCAAAGAGCTCCGGCACCATCGGGACTTCGCAGGATTCGACCTTGTTGGGCAAGGCGAGAGAGAGTTGATATTTTTTTACTTTTTCTTCAAGCAATCTCGGCGCCTTAAGCTGATCCACATTAAACTGAAGTCGGCGCAACAATTCCTGTTTTTGCGCAAAGACGTTCGATCGTTCATAAAGGTCAAACGAAACAATCACCGAAGCGACCTGCAAATGCACATACATCAGCATCAAGCAGGTCACACTCGCGATCCCTATCAAAATTTTTCCGCTACCTTTCATGACACAACCTCAATCACTCTGAGTTTCGCGCTACGCGAGCGTGGGTTATCAATAACTTCCGAACGTTTTGCGACTAACGGCTTGCGATTCACCAGCTTTCCGGATCCTTCCCGCACAAAATCACGGAATTTTTCCTTCACGATCCGGTCTTCAATGGAATGAAAACTGATCACGCCCAGTTTACCACCCGGCTTCAAGCAACTCATAGCCCCGTCAATTCCTTCCCGCAAAGCACCGAGCTCATCGTTAACAAGGATGCGTAGCGCCTGGAATACTTTGGTCGCGGGATGACGACGGTTCCAGACGGGACGTTTCCCTTTTTCAAACTGGCGAGCCTGAGGGAAAGAATTCTCTACGACTTCGCAAAGTCGCTGGGTCGTCTGAATGGGGGCTAGACGGCGTTCACGGACAATGGCCGCGGCGATGCGTCGCGACTGCCGTTCTTCGCCAAACTCATAGAGAACGCGGGCTATTTCTTTCTCAGGCAATGTCTGGAGATAGTAAGATGCTTTTTCACCCTCGGCTGTATTCATTCGCATGTCCAGATCCCCTTCCCTTTGGAAACTGAAACCGCGTTTTTCATTTGCCAACTGATCCGATGACATTCCAATGTCAAGAAGCACCGCGTCAACTTTCATCAGATTTAAATCCTTAATGATATCTTTTATTTCCCGAAAATTCCGGTGCACCAAAATAACCCGGTCGTCCCCGTCAAACTTCCTTCGACATCGCGTAATCGCTTCCGGATCCTGATCCAGCCCGATCAGCCGGCCTGTCGCTCCTAGGCACTCGAGAAAGGCCTGGGCGTGTCCCCCGCTCCCCAACGTACCATCGACTACCACGGCGCCGGGCGGGACATTCAAAAACTCTTTAATTTCCTGTAAAAGAACCGGTTTATGAATCAAAACTCCGTATCGCCTCTTCTTGAGTGGTATAAGATTCCATCAAATCGTTGACGCCGATCAGACGTAACGTCTTTTCCACTTCAGGTCGTAAGTTACAAAGCTTGACGTCCCCTTTTTGTTCACGAACCTTCCGCAGGCGGTCCACAAGAATTCCAACCCCCGCGAGCTCCACGCGCCGCGTTTCGCTAAGGTCCAGCAGTAATCTTCGCTGGTTCCGATTCAATAAACGATTGATGCGTCCTTTCATTTTAATCATGCTCAAAACACTGAGATCACCGTCAAAGCGCAACACCTCCACGCTTAACCTTGCCTTTGAATGATAAGCCATAAAAACCTCCTTCCTCTTACTCAGAAATCAGCTTCTCAGCCAACTCTTCGTAACGGTTTTTGTTCGCGTCAAAAAATTGAGTCCATTTTTCTTTCGCCCAGATTTCAATGCGGTTGGACACGCCCACAATGATGACGTCCACACGAACCTCGGCGTAGTTTTTCAAATAATCCGGAATCAAAATTCTTCCCTGTTTGTCACACACCACTTCACAAGCGCTTGAAAAAAGAAGACGGTTAAACGTTCTCGATTCGGCCTTGATGTAAGGCATCTCGCGAAATTTCTTTTCTTCCGCCTTCCATTGTTCTTCCGTGAAAACAAATAAACATTGATCGAGACCACGCGTCAGGAAGAATTTTTCCACATACCGTTCCCTGAAAATCTCGCGGAACTTCGCGGGAATCATCACGCGTCCTTTGTTATCGATCACATGTTCATATTCGCCGTAGAACATTTTCTATCTAGCCCCTCCGTCTCCCACTTTCTACCACTTTCTACCACTTCATTAACGGCGCAAGTATAGTCCGACCTTAATAGTGTGTCAATATTATTTAATTCCCCCCCTCGGGGGTGTTTTCTCCGAAGGCGTCATCCCGTCTTCAGACCCGTTGGGAGCGAAGTCGAAGGATGAGTGGGGCGAGGAAACTCCCCGCCCTCTCATTCATAAGGAAGTCTTTGGTTCGGAAGGGGCTATCGGCGGAGAAGAGAACGCCTGTTCAAAGCAGGGGGCTACGAGATAGTTATGGGAATTTGACCTGTATCTTGAAACAACTAAACATCCCTAAAACTCAAACCAATATCATTGAGTTCAGAGATTTCATCCTGGGTAAGTCGCGCGTGACTTAGGAACGGGTGAGGTTTGCTTTCCCCAAAGAAAGGTGATTTTATTTCAACCGTACCGGCTGGCGACAATTCAGAAATGGGAATCCACTTGCAAACTTTCACCCCTTCTTTCCCGTTCGCTGTTTCTAAAAGGCTCCCGTACTCAAAAAAGGCAATGTGGCGATAACGCGAGCGCAAGGAAACAATCTGATCACGGTCAAGTTCGGGATAAAAAAAGTAAATCACCGCGTGCTTCGGCATCAGCAACTTTAATTTCATGACCTCACGAGCAATCTCCCCGGCCGAAGAACCGTTCATGGACTGATAAAAAATTCTGACCCATATTTTTTCATCTTCGCTTTTAAAAAGCAGAGGCGAACTCGTTACATCCTCAACGAAAGAACAATCGGCGTGCAGCTCCTGAACAGTCGTTCGAACCGCATCAAACACTCGCTGTTGTCCCGTAACTTCATTCAAAGAAATCATCCCTGTTCCTCCAAATCCTCCATCCCGACGGCCGGATTTTTTTCGAAAGACTCCACCCAGTGGGAAAGGGTCAATCGCTCCGGCGACAGTCTCATCCGAGTCGGTTTAAAACAAAGTTGTTCCACATTGATTTTGGCCTGAAAAAAATGTTCGGGATCGCTTAAATCAAGCCAGCCCAGCCATCCAAGATGGATTCGCAAATGCTTGGAAGCAACCGCTGAAAATTTTTCGAAAATCGTGCTGTCAGCCGGCGGGTTTGCTTTCGCGTGAAGCAAAATGAAACATTCCAGGTGAGGATTGAGGGCCAATCCCGTCTTAATCATTTTATAACCTTCCGTCAACGATTCCGGCGTAGGCTTCAGGAGCAAAACCCATTGATCCAAAAGCTCCAGAACCTTCGGAAGATGCAAGAGACTTCGATACTCGAAATCCATAAAAATATTCCGGCTTCCCAAACAAGATTCCTGCTCCCACAATCCCCGGTCAAGAATTTCCTTGAGCTCATCCCAAAAAAGAGAATGCCGCTTAATATTTTGGCCAAAAGGTTCTATTTTTTGGGCATCCGAACGCCAGGCGCAGCGATTCGCCGTTCGAGACAGGATTGAAACAAGCGAGCAGGGCTTTTCAGAAGAGGCAAGCTGAGAAGCAAAGTAGGTGTTCAAAAGCAGAGAATCGCCATCGTCATGGGGGCTTGAAACGCTGAGGATCTGAATATCGGGGATTTCCCTGACCTCGGGACGTCCCGGAGCTGAAAAAATCGGGGAAATATCTTTTAAGCCGCGTACCAGCTTTTTAGAGTGTTCCATCAGACAAACTCCACGTAAGAATCAAGGCCGCCATAAGCATTCTCTTTTTGGGTTGGTTGACTCGGATCAACCTGCCATTCTCCATCCACAATGAACTTATAACGAAACGCTTTTTCCCCCACCCGAATAACCTTCTGCCAAAGCCCGTCGTCATTTCTCCGGACAAGCGCTTCGGGGACCCAACGGTTGAAATCTCCCGCCACCTCAACGGAAGATGCCGTTTTACTTTGAAACTGGAACAAGATTCCGTCCGACATAAGTTTGGGGCCAAAACGGTTTTTGTACACATTGTCCCAGCCGAGCGTTTCGCTCGGAAGCTTGCGATCCCAGTCACGCTCAAGATATTCCACCGCGAGATTCAAGTAGTCCTGAAATGCCGGAGACCCCGGAGCATACTGCGCAATACTTTGCCCGGCCGCGGCGGCTTCTTTCAGCATAACGTTCTCATGAATGATGGTACGAAAAAGCTGTTCCTTGAAATGAGCCCGGACGTCATCATGGATCTCCTGTGAAAAGCTCAGGAGCGAATTAAAGTTGGTAAGTAGCGCATGAACCGTTAGAGGAGTTTGCCGTGTCCGGTCCAGATTTTGCACTGTTTCAGAAATCTTGCCGAGCCCATGAAGCGAAAAGAACGATGGCTCGACCGGGATAATCACTTCATCCGCGGCATTTAAGGCGTTCCAGGTGAGGATCCCAAGGTTGGGCGGACAATCCAGGATCACAAAATCATATCCACGATGTTGCTCCTCCATCCTGGCAAAAAGATTTTTCAGTAGAAGATGATGGTTGGGCATGAAATTAGCTTCTTCTTCGAGCGCGTTAAGGGAAGCCTGGGAGGGCATGATATCAAAATCAGGATAGAGCGTTCGTATGACCTGTGTGAATGAAGTCGGGATGGCTTGAATGGGGCTCAACAATTCATAAATTGTTGGCGTTCCCTTCAAGGTCTTGATTCCAAGACCACAGGTTGAATGTCCTTGGGGATCAAGATCCACAAGCAACACTTTCTTTTGCAAAAAATGCAGGCAGGCCGAGAAGTTGATGCTTGTAGTCGTCTTGCCACATCCCCCTTTTTGGTTCGCAATCGCGATGACTCTCAAGGGTGGATTCTCCTTATCAGCGCACTAAAATGATGTTTATTTAACGGCTTTACTTCTTAAAGCTTGATAGATTTGATTTGTTTCGAGAGTGGCCCGTTCGCCAAACCAAGAAAAGCGCCCGAGGGGGGCATACGGCAGTAAGAAGATTTATGTGGAGGAACAGTCAGGAGTTTTAAAACAAATAAGTCGCGAAAAACGACAGTGCGTCAGCGTTTCTCGAAAATCAGAAGCCGTTCAATCGGGACAATCCCTTTGATGTTTTTGAGGGAATCCGTCACAACCGCATAAGATTGACGCTTTTGTTGCAGGGTGAAAAAAGCCTTTTCGATGGAAGTGGTTCCCGGAATAAAAACGGGGGCTCTCAGAAAATCGCGCAGTCCCTGGGCGCTCTCCCCTTTCCGGAGCAGGTCAAAAACGTAGATCATTCCAACCACGATAGAAGGCATTTCTTCATACACGAGCATCATCCGGGACCGGCTCTCGCGGGCCAACTCTTTAACATCACTCACGCTACTATGAAGGTTCACCATGGGAATCTGCTCCACAGGGATCATCACTGATTGGACTTGTATTCTTTCAAAATCCAATATGGTGTGAATCAACTTCTGCTCCTGCTCGCTCACCACCCCCTGACAAGTGCTTTCTTCGATCAGGGAGCGAAGCTCCTCTTCATTGACGAATAAATCTTCTTTTTGCCGTTTGCCGAACGAAGGCCAAAAAATTCGAATGAACCCCAAAAATAGAGACATAGGAAAAGAAAAAAGTTTCACGAAAAGCTGAATCCAAAACACCTGCTTCATAAGAAATGGCGTCGCCCGCATTCTGGCGTAGTCCTTGGGTACCATTTCACAGAAGATGATCAGCACCGGCGCCAGGATCGCCGTCACAACCCACTCATTCCGGATCTGCCAGTAGCGCTCTAAAAAATAAGCCAAAATGGATGTGGCGGTAATATTAACGATGTTGTGCCACGTTAAAACAGAGGCAAGAAAATTTTGACTATTTTTCTGGAGCTCCATCACTCTTCGGGCCCGGGGGTCATTATTTTCCGCTAATTCGCGAATCTCCAGTTTATTCGAAGACACAAAAGCCATTTCAGAGGCGGAAAAAAAGGAAGACAACACGAGCGAAAGCAGAAAGAGTATCCCGAGCGAGATCATAAGCGTTTCCTCACAAGAACATGCTGAATTCTCTGCCGAATCATCGATTGAACGGTAAACTCAAAATCCTCCGTTTCATATTTGGCGCCTCGCGCCGGGACCTCTCCCATTTTTTCCAGAAGATACCCTCCCAACGTCGTGGATTCTTCAGACTCAAGATTGGAGAGAAAATAGGCGTTAAAATCCTGGAGCGGAATTTTCCCTTCGACCACATGGGCCCCCGCCCCCAGCTGACGGATCGGATTTTCAATGTTCGCGTACTCGTCATAAAACTCTCCAAAGATCTCTTCGAGTACATCCTCCTGTGTTACAATCCCCGCTGTTCCACCATATTCGTCGACGCAGACGGCAAATTGTTCGTCTTGCGTTCTGAACGTTTCAAGAAGGTCGTCGATACGTTTACTTTCGGGAACGAAAAGGGCTTTCTTCAAAATATCCTTCACTTGCGGTCTCGGCTCAGCCAACAAATATTCTAGGCCCGTCACAACTCCAAGAATATTATCCAGGGATTCCTGAAAAACCGGCATATGACAATAATGATTGCTTTTGATCGTCATGGCATGTGTTTCCTCGCTATCCGCAATATCCAGACCGACGACATCGGTCCTAGGAGTCATAATATCTTTCACCGGTCGCTCGCCAAGGTCGAGAAGCTTTTGGATCATGAAACGCTCCTGCCTCCTCAACACGCCTTCCTCTTCCCCGATCTTCACCAACACTTTCAGTTCATTTTCAGAAATCAGGTCGGACTGTTCGACTTTTTCCCTCACGAGGATCGAAACAATTTTTTCCGTGATAAAACGCATCAAAAGCCGGACGGGCGTAAAAATATAAACAAAAAAACGGAGCGGAATTGCCGAAATCAGGGAAATTTTAATCTTGTTTCTGACCGCAATAATTTTGGGAGCGACTTCGCAGAGGATGATAAAGAGAATCGTGAAAAAGACCATCACCACACCCAGCTTTTCCTCGCCCAGATACTCCACGACCAAAAGCGTCGCTATCGCCGCCGCTGACGTATTGACAACGAGGTTCCCGATCAAAATAGTCCCGAGAGTTCGATGGGGCTTTTCAAGAAGATTCATAACCCATCCCGAGGCTTGCGGAAACTGTTCTTTGAGTTTCTTGCGATCTAATTTGGAAAGTGAAAAAATCGCCGTTTCCGTCGAAGAAAAAAAACTCGATAAAATAAAAAGCAGTCCCAAAACACTGAGACTGAGAACCGTATTCATGCCCGCCCCCTGTAAAGTCCGTGACGTTTAATATAACGAATGACGCAAGACGGAAGGTCCGTCACCGATTTTGGATCCTTGGCGATTGCCTTACGAATCATCGACGACGCGGCGTGACAGAGCGGCATACGGATTCGGGAAACGTCAGGCTCATTTTGTTTTTTGATGCGATATCCCGGGCGACCCGCCACAAGGAACTGAACTTCCCGTTTAATTTCATCCGCTTCTCGCCAATGTTTCATGTCCTCGTAAGAATCCTGCCCTAAAATAAAATAAAACCGCGCCTTGGGGAATCTTTTTTTTAAAATTTTTATGGTATCAATGGTGAAAGATAGCCCGCGACGATTCACTTCGAGATTCGACGCCTTCAATCTCGTGTATCTCCTCAAGGCCAGCCTTACCATGGCGAGCCGATGTTGAACGGAGGCGACGGGTTTATCTTTTTGTTTGTGCGGGGGGCGGGCGGAAAGAACAAAGAGAACTCTATCAAGACGGAACTGTTTCAGCGCATACAGTCCCACGGCGACGTGGCCCTTATGAATGGGATCAAACGTGCCTCCGAAGATACCTATTTTCATGCTGGTGACCGTCTAAATACGGATATGCCCATTTCCATCCACGATATATTTGTAAGAGGTAAGCCCATCCAGCCCCATGGGGCCGCGGGCGTGTATCTTGTCAGTCGAAATGCCAATCTCCGCTCCAAAACCATATTCATAACCGTCCGAAAACCGGGTCGAGGCATTCACCATGACCGAAGAGGAGTCGACCTTCGCCTTGAAATCATTTGCCGTTTTTCTATCTTCGGTCACAATCGCATCCGTGTGATGTGACCCGTACGATTCAATGTGTTCAATCGCCTCTTTCAGACTCTTAACGACCTTGACGGCAAGAACCTTGTCGAGAAATTCATGGCCATAATCCGTCGGTTTCGCGCGCGCGGCAAAGGGCAAAATCCGGCAGGTTTCTGAATCTCCGAGGACTTCACATCCCCCCTCATTCAGGACTTTGCCCACTTGACCGAGAAACCGGGAAGCGATTGACTTATGCACCAGCAAAGTCTCCATCGCGTTACAGACCCCCGGCCGCTGCAACTTCGAGTTGACGGTGATCGCGACAGCCTTTTTGAGATCAGCATGCCGGTCCACATAAACATGACAAACCCCCTGGTAATGTTTCACCACGGGTATTCGGGACCGTTCTACCACCCGTCGAATCAACTTTTCCCCTCCGCGGGGAATCACAAGGTCAATACGTCCTTCCTGCAACAGCAGGAAATCAACGGCATCATAGTCGGTGGTTTCAACAAGGTTGACGGCGTCCACGGGTAACTTGAATTGGCGGAGAGATTCGCGAAAGATCCTTAAAAAAACTTTGTTGGTATTCATGGCCTCGCGGCCGCCGCGAAGGATTACCGCATTAGAACTTTTCAGGCACAAAGCGGCACACTCCACTGTGACATTCGGGCGTGATTCATAGATAATCAAAATGACCCCAAGAGGCACGGACACTTTCTGGAGTCTTAATCCGTTCGGCCGGGTCCATCGGGACAATACTTTCCCGATCGGATCCTCAAGGTTCGCCACCCCGCGAACTCCTTCTTCCATTGCCAGCAGTCTCGCTTCATTCAGTGAAAGCCGGTCAATCATCGCCGCAGAAAGGCCCGTCAAACGGGCGCGTTTGACGTCTTTCAGATTTTCAGAAAGAATCGTCCCAAGATTTGCCCGAATCCGTTTAGCGATGTCAAGAAGAAGTCTTTTCTTAAGATTCCCCGTCCAGAGCATTGATTCACGGGACGCTTGACGAGCGCGGGAAACCGTGCGGTTTAGCTTATGAAACCATGGCTTCCGAGCAAAGGAATTCATCGGGCACTCCAAAGAACCATGTCGTTTCGATGGATCACTTCGGTAGAAGTTTTTCGGCCAAGCAGCGGCTCTATTTGGGAAGTCTTTTTCCCGGCAATCAAGGCAAGATCTTTACGGTTATACCGGATCACCCCGCGTCCAAAAACTTTTCCTTCCGCGGTCGCCAGGTCCACCACCTGACCTGCCTCAAAGCAACCTTCCATCTTGATAATACCTCCCGGCAAAAGGCTTTTGTGCCCTTCAACAAGCGCACGAAACGCACCAGCATCCACGGTTATTTTGCCCTGCCGCCGGGCCGAAAACGCAATCCACTTGTGCCGTTGGTCTTTTTTCTCGCGGGAGGGCGCAAAAAATGTCCCAACGTCTTTTCCCTCGAGGATCGAACGAAGAATGCCCGGTTGGTGTCCGTTCACAATCATAAACGGAATCCCCAGCCGCATCGCGAGACGCGCCGCGGCGAGCTTGGCACGCATTCCCCCCACCGTTTCTTCCCGTTTTTTGTCTGACAAATGCGCGAATAGTTTGGTATCAATTTCATCTTCCGACGTTACCTCCCGAACCCGAGTCCCGCTTTTCAGCAGAAATCCTTCCGCGTCAGAAAGGTTAATGAGAAGATCCGCATCAACCAGGTGAGCCACATGGACCGAAAGAATATCGTTATCTCCAAACGCAATTTCTTCCACGGCGACCGTGTCATTTTCGTTCACAACCGGGAGGATGTTCAATTCCATCAGCTTGCGCATGGCATTTCGCGCGCAAAGAAATCGTTTCCGATTTTCAAGGCCATCCCTCGTCAAGAGGATCTGCGCCGTATGAATATTCTTCTTCTCAAAAAAACTTTCATAGGCATGAATTAATTTACCCTGTCCCGTGGCCGCGCACGCTTGGAGGGCGTCTATATCCGTGGGCCTTTTTTTAAGACCGCAGGATTTCATGCCAAGAGCAATCGCGCCCGAGCTGACAATGACCGGCTGTTTTTTTATGCTAATCAGATCAAAAATCTCGTTACAAATCCGGCTGTGCTCCCTGAACGAGAAGCTTTCGAGCTTGGTTTTAAGGATGCTCGTGCCAATTTTGACGACAATCCTCGTTGCGCCGGAAAGATGTCTCTTCATTTCAGGCATGCCCCGTTTGCTCTTTGATAAAATCGACAAGAGATTTTATCCCTTCTCCCGTCTTGACCGAAATTAAAAAATAAAGCCGTTCGAGTTTTTCCATTTCTTCCTGGACTTTGCCCGGATCGTCCGCGAGATCGATCTTATTGACGACAGCAACACTAGGAATCTGTTTAAACGCCGGATTGTGTTCCCACACAAGTTTTCGCAGAGTATGATACCCTTCAGTCAAAGAAGGCGCAAACGAGTTTGTTGCGTCCAGCATATAAAGAACCAGCTTCCCACGGGCCAAATGCTTCAGAAACTGTGTCCCCAGTCCCCGACCCTGTGTCGATCCCTCAAAAACAGACGGAAGCTCACACAAACTGATCTGGCTATAATCATCACATTCGTAAACGCCCAGCACCGGAGACGTCGTTGAAAAGGGATAATCCTTCCCTTCCACGTGAGCCTTGGTCAGACGATGCATGAGAGCGGATTTTCCGGTGCTGGGAAGCCCTACAAGAAAAACATCCGCGGGAATTAAAAATTCCAGTTCAATTTCAAGCTTTTCACCTTCCTGACCAGGCGTCGCTTTTTTATCTCCAATGTTGCCGGATCCGCCACGCCCGCCACGAGCGACTACGACTTCATCTTGATCCTGGTTTAGGTCGCGAATCGCGAGGCGGTTTTCCTTGTTGTAAATTGAAGTTCCGACAGGAACGAGAACCACGAGATCCTCGCCACAAGCTCCCCGCTTGTTATTAGGCCCACCGTGAGTGCCCGCGGGTGCCACAAGATACTGTTTGAGTTTAAGCCGGTCTAACCCCGGAGCGTTATGAGAGGCCCGAAAAATGACGCTCCCACCGTCGCCACCATCCGCGCCATTCGGGACAATTTTTCGGTCAATTCGATGATAATAGCTGTCGCAACCATGTCCACCATGTCCACCCTGGACGGTCAAATGAATCTTGTCAATCAACATAAAACTCCTTAAAAAGAAAAAGGCCAAAAAGCGCGCCAGCGCCTTTTAGCCTTGGTCATGAAAGATAATAAATATCTAGCTGGGAATAATATGGACTGTTCTATTAGATTTAAATTCCACTATCCCATCACGCATCGCGAACAAGGTGTGGTCGTTTCCAATGCCCACAAACTGCCCCGGATGAAACCGGGTTCCACGCTGCCGGATAATGATACTGCCCGCGCGAACCTTTTGCCCGCCAAAAACCTTGACGCCCAGACGTTGGGATTGTGAATCTCGCCCGTTAGTACTGCTTCCCTGACTTTTTGTATGTGCCATGATGTCCTCTAAAAATAATTTAAATCAAACCTTGATATCCTTAACACGCAATCGCAGAAGATCCTGGCGGTGACCATGCTTGCGGCGGGACGCCTTGCGACGCCGCATACGGTAATGAATAACTTTGGGCGCGCGTATTTCGCCAAGATTTTCACAAATAACTTGAGCCCCCTTCACCACAGGCGTCCCCACCAATACCGTATTACCATCCGCATAAAAAAGGACACGATCAAGCACAACCTCGCCTTGCCCTCCGGCCCCCTCTAGCAACTCTACTTCCAGTATTGACTTAGGTTCCACCCAGTACTGCTTTGAGCCCGTTTCCACGATTGCGTACGCAGACATAAATAACTCCTTTTAACTTAAAGAGAATGGGTATTCTATGGAAATAGAACCGCTGTGTCAACAAAATTAAAAAACTTATAACTTGTTCAGTCATAACAAGTTACAACGTTTTCGGCGTGAACGTTCTATTTACTTTGGTTCGCCGGGAAGTTCGTACTGCAGAGAATGATCTGACACCGGGGGCGCATCGATCCAGTCATTGAGCTCGGGATCAAACGGCATGTACTTTATTTTATAACGGCCCTCTTCAAGAAACTCGATTTTTTGAAGATCCTCTGAATAGTAGATAAGGAATGAGAGAATCGACATCTCCTCCCGAGAAAACTTCCCGATCCTTTCAGGAGTTCCGAAATCAAGATTAAAATCCGCTCCATACCATTTAAATATACGGGAAAGCCTGATTGTCTTCTTGCCCGGTATAATTTCAACCCGGGCCGGATCGTTTAAAAATTCGCGGGTCGCGAGAAAAAGTTTTCCTTCAACATTGGCATCCGTAAAAGGATCACGATCCAGCCGGGGGCACCCCCGCGCGCCACAGGAAAGGGCAAGATGTATTTTTTCATCACGATAAGTCTTCATCAGAATCTGATTTCTGATCTGATTCAAACTGTACTGTTCCGCCCCGACGTGAATCACAGTGATATCCCACGCGCTTGAAATCTGATTAAGACTGCGTGCCGGATAATGGTCCACCACAATCTTGATCACGCCCGCGTGATAAGCATTAATCCAGAACGCCATCGCCTTTTCACGTGGCCAGAGCGTTTTGACATCCACGGGGTTCTGCGCCGCGATAAAGGCCAGATAATCATTTAAAAGAGCCGGATTACGCTTTACCCCGGCATAATTGACATCACCATTTTCGTTCACGAATTGATGAAGGAACGACCGCCAGACAGCATGACCGTCAAGCGAATCCCCGGCCGCCTTGACCGAAAGCGTCTGAAAGCAGAAGATAAAAAATATGAAAAGTATCGTGATTCGTTTCATGAAAGTCATCAGAATCGTATACCGTGCTTTTTCAGAAATTCCCGATCATCGGCATTCAATTCATACTGGAGTTCTCCGTGCTGCCAACGATCCTGGGAAAGAGTTTCCTCAAACATTTCTTCAAGCTCGTCAAACTCCTCCGGGGTCAAGGGGACAAGATTCAGGAAAAAAATATTAATCTCGGGAGAGATTTTGGCATTTTTCATGTGTTTGGCAAGATCTTCGATCTTCCCGTGATGCGGATACTGTACCATTATTTTTTTTAAAAGCTGCAAAAGCTGGTTCATGTGATTCTCAAACTCGCGTTCAGAACTCATAAAAATCTCCTTTAAAACGGCCTTATTCTTGGTTTTCAAGATAAGCCTGAAGGGCTAACGCGGCGCCACAGCCTTCTCCGGCCGCCGCCACAAGCTGATGCACTGATCCTTTGCGAATTTCACCTGCCGCGAATATTCCTGGGACGGATGTCCGGTATCCCCCACCCGAGATCACATAGCCTTCTTCATCCATTTCGACAAGCCCCTTGACAATCCCCGAGTTGGGCGCGTGCCCAATAAAAACAAAAACGCCGTCCGCAGGCATCGTTCGTGTCTCCTGAGTCTTCACATTGCGGAGCAAAACCGATTCCACTTTTGAGTTTCCCTGGATTTTATCAATAACCGTATCCCAAATAAAGCGTATCTTGGGATTTTTCTTTGCTCGCTCCTGGAGGATGGGACTTCCGCGAAGTTGATCACGTCGGTGAACAATAGAGACTTGACTGGCAAATTTCGTCAGAAAAATACCTTCCTGTAAAGCCGAATCTCCGCCACCCACCACCATCACGTTTTTTTCTTTAAAAAAAGCTCCGTCGCACGTGGCGCAATAGGAAACTCCTCGGCCGATAAACTCCTTTTCCCCAGGTACGCCAAGCATTCGGAATGATGCCCCCATGGCAAGGATAACCGCCTTCGCTTGATAACGGTTTTCTGACGTTTCTATCAAAAAAAACTTTTCCCGGGGAAGAATATTTTTTACGTCTTCATAATTAATTTGAACGCCGTATTTTACGGCCTGGGCCTCCATACGTTGCGCGATATCAGCCCCCATAATGCCCTCGGGAAACCCCGGATAATTTTCAACACCCTCGGTAGAAGCAATCTGCCCACCCGGCATCAGTTTTTCGAGTACAAGCGTGGAGAGATTCGCTCGCGCCGTATAAATCGCCGCGGTGAGACCCGCTCCACCCGCCCCAACAATCACAGTATCAAACAAAGAAGTACTCATCGGTTTCAAACCTCAGCAACGCTCGCCGCGTTCAGAACATCTTGTTTCGCGAAAATCGGAACTCCACAACGCAGCGCTATCGCGACACTGTCCGAAGGCCTGGCGTCCATGATGATCCGATTCCCGCCTTCCTTGAGGATAAATAATTTTGCATAAAAAGTGTTTTTCTCGATTTTATCGATGACCACCTTTTCGAGACGAGCGCCCAGTCCTTCCAGAATATTAACAAGAAGATCATGGGTCATGGGCCGAGGGGGTTTGACGCCACTCAGATTGAGCTTGATTGAATTGATTTCAGCAATTCCGATCACAAGCGGCAGATATCGCGTCTCACCCTGGACCTTAAAAACTAGCAATTGCTCATGCCGCTTTTCATCCACCTTGATCTTGCTTAAAACAAGTTCAATCATGAGACGTCTCGGGCGACTCACGAGGCAAGAAAAAATCAGTCGAAGTATCCTGACTACGCGGGACAGAACCGGGACTTTCCCTCTTGACACGTTCCGCAAGATGCCTTTGAGCCTGTTTAATTTCAATGACTTCCCGCTCAAGAGTACCTTGTTCATGGAGAAGTTTTCTAAGCTCCTCTTCTCGATGCCGGATTTCACTCTCCAGCTTTTCTTGCTGTTTAACGAGGCTTTTCAACTGTGTTTCTTTCATGCTGTAAGACTCTGAAAGTTCCCTCTTTCGCTGAATCAGTTCGCGATGCTCCAGTTGTCGCTGCAAATCCTTAACTTGGGCACGGGCTTTTTCAAGCTCGTGCTCCCGGGATTCAAGCTGCGCTAAACGGAGTTGCCAGGATTTGATCTGTCCCTCAAAAGCCTCACGCATTCTCCCTATCTCTGATTCCAGCTCGGAAGACTTGAGTTCCCACCGCTTCGTCTGATGCATTTGCGCCTCAACCTCTTTAAGCAACCTTTGCTCGCTGGACTGAATGATCTTTTTTCCTTCCTCCATGGTGTTCAGCTTATCGTTGATTTCAGCCACCATTTTCTTTTGCGTTTCCAGCTCGCGAAACAGGGCGGCCGTTCGCTCTTTCCATTCCTTCTCACTCCGTTCCTTTTCATCCCTGGCGATCAAAAGATCATTCTTGGAAGCGTGAAAGCTTTTCTGAATCTCCTGTTTTTCTTCCATCAATTCGCGGTTCGCGACTTCACGCTCTTCGATCTGCTTCATAAGCTCTTCGGATTTTTTTTCATTCGTCACGAGTTTTTCCTCAAAATATTGCCTCGTCTGACGGAACTCCTCCCGAAGCATCTCATACTTCTCTTCGGAGTGGTTCAGGAGGGTTTGCATCTCCTGCGTTTCCCGCTCCTTTTGTTTTTTTTCATTCTGAATGTTTTCCAGTGCTTTTTCTTTCAAATGAAGTTCCGACTGGATTTTCTCAAGAGCCCGGTGGATTTGGTTAAGATTATCACGAAGCCCGACGTTTTCCTTCAGGAGACGTTCGCGTTCCTCTTCGAGCATGTCCCGGAAATGACGCGAGGCGTGGCCCGCTTCCCCGCTGGACGCCGTTTCTTTTTCAGAAAAACCATTTTCCGTCTGAATCCAGGAACGAATCTCCTGGATCGCCTCATCTTCCGCCAGTTTTTCCTCCTCAATCCGCGGAAGATTTTTCGCATCCATATCTTTGAGGAAAGTCAGGCTGGGCGGATTCGGCCAAACCGTCCGGTAACAGCGGCGTTTCAAAGCTCCGTCGTTGCTGACAATCAGATCCGAAACGGAAGCGCAAAAATACTGTTTGACCTGAATGGCGGTCGAATAATTTAGATTATCGAGAAGAATGATCGGAGTGTTTGCCACCAGATCAATGGCCTCATCCGCAGGGATACGGAACGCTTTCGCGATTTCACGCGCAATCTTGCTCCGTTCCAGCTCACTTTTCAGCGGATTAAGAACAATGAACCAGTTTTGTCCGGTTAGTTGAGGCTTACGATTAACCATGGTGGAAATTTTGCCCTTTTAAAAAGTGGATGATCACATCAGCCTAGAGTGTTATTTTGGTCGCAATTTCGTGAATCACCGGAATCTCCCACTTTTCCCCCATTAAAACCTTGACAATACCGATGAGCGAAAAAATGCCAAATACCACTAGCGCCAACTGCGCGATAAGATCGCCGATAATCGGGATCACCGAAAGAATGGCCGCCGCAAGCTCCAAAATAAAGAGAACCAGCCCCTGTTTTCCATGAAATTCCGCGAAGGAATTCTTTTTTTTCAGAGCGAGAGGAACAAAACAAAGAAAACTGACGTACCCGATGGCGGCAAAAAATTTCGCGTCTTGAATTTCTGGATCTTTTGCCGGGTTCTGTGAATTACTCGTCGTCATAAATTCTCCTTAGAGATCAAAAAGTTTGTTTATTATAGGTATCTTCAGCAAGAAGCGTCAATGCCAAACATCCTTCGACCCGACCTCATAGAACCGGCAAAATGAAAGTCTACTCCAGGATGCTGAATTTTGAATTTCGCGATCACTTCCGCGACCATCCCCGCATCCTTCCGCCCGGGTGAACCTCCCAAAATAAACAATGAACATCCCTGACGTATCTTGCTTTTTAATTTCTGATAAATCTTATCGAAAACAACCGTTTCAAACTCTTCATCAAATCGTTTTCTCGCCCGGGTGCAGGACAAAATAAAAAAAGTCGGTTTTCTCATCGCTGACTAAACGGCAATTGTTGCTTTTTCTTTCCGGCAAACCCTTGGGAGAGTCCGCTCCATCGGAATAAAAAATGTTCCGACTTCCGTCACGCCGACCAATATCCGCCTCAACATAAACAAAGTCCCTTTGCCAAATCCCGTGAACGATCCGGCCAGAGCTCCTTGATCCTTGATGTCATCCGCCATGGTACAAGGAATTTCCACGGGACTAGTCACCACATTTTCGAGACCCCGGCCCAACTTGGTTCCGATACCGTAGAAATAATCTCCCGCTGTTTCCTGCGCGAAAGATCCAGGAATACATAAAAGCATTGCCGCGAGGAACAGACCCAATATTCTTGAAAAATACATTTTTTATCCCTTCCGGAGAAGACGCCACGGCCGATGTTTCAGATCGTCCGTCATGTCCCGAAGATTGGCGGTAATCTGGTTGATGTTGGTAATGCTTTTTGAAATTTCTTCTTCATGACCTTCCAAAATAGAACTGGCACTCTCAACCAGCGGATTCAAACTCTTCACCATCACATCCATCTGATCCGCCAGCCGGTTCATTTTACCAACCATCACATGCATGGCGATCGGGTCATGTCCTTCAATCACACTCCCCTTTTCCAACGCCTTGGCATCGGGAGAACCGGGAGATATTTCGACAAACTTCTCTCCCATCATCCCGAGGGTATCGATATAAGCCTGGCTATCGGTCCGCACATAGGCGTCCGGAGAAACCTTGACCGTGACAAGAATGGGCCTGGGAGCGCCACGGACAATTTCGATTTTAGAGACTTTTCCGACTTCGCGACCGGCGTAATAAACAGGCGCGCTGTCTTCCAGCCCGTTCAGATAACCGAAACGAACCTTCCATTCTTCAGAACCCCCTTTGAAGATTCCACCAACCACCAATGTCATGACCAGCAAAATCAAAATTGAGAGAATCACGAAAAAACCGGACCGGATTTCCGTGGATGAATAATTCGATGAAGAAGCCATATTTCCTCCTTTAAATTACGTGTCGAGCAACCCTTTTAGATAAGCTTCGCTTGTTTGTTTGAACGGAATCGCGCCCTCGGATTCCCCTTGAATAAACTGCTGGACATAAGCATTTTTAGAATTCTGGATTTCTTCCGCGGTTCCAACCTGAATTACTTTCCCCTTCTGGAGAATCACAATCTGGTCGGCGATCCGAAAAGCGCTTTTCATTTCATGCGTCACCACCACCGAAGTGATACTAAGTTTCTTGGAAAGGTCAAGGATCAGGCGATCAATCATGCTCGCCGTAATCGGGTCCAGTCCCGCGCCCGGTTCATCATAAAACACGATCTTGGGGTCAAGCGCGATGGCACGCGCGAGCGCCACTCTCTTTTTCATACCCCCGGAAATTTCGTGGGGCATGAAATTCTCAAAACCGGTCAGCCCGACGAGCTCCAGCTTTACCCTCACGATAATCTTGATAATCTCGGGAGACAGATCCGTATGCTCCTTGAGGGGAACCGCCACGTTTTGCCCAACCGTCATCGAATTAAAAAGAGCGGACCCCTGAAACAGCATACCGAATTTTTTTCGAACTTCATTCATTCCCTTTTCATCAAGTCCCGCGATATTCCTGCCATCCACCCAGACCTCACCTGAAGTTGGTTGATGCAACCCGATCAGATGCCGGAGAAGCGTGCTTTTGCCGCAACCGGATCCTCCCATAATGACCGTGATCTTCCCTTCAGGAATCGCAATATCAATACCATCCAAAACCGCACGATCACCAAATCGCTTCACCAAATTTTTAATTTTAATCACAGGATCGGCCACTTTTAACCTCTCGCATCAAGTTGGTAGGGCGTAATAAATAACCGCCGTTGCCAAACAGTCGACCACAATAATAAGGACAATGGAAATAACCACGGCTTGCGTTGTTGCCTTTCCAACAGCATCCGCTCCCCCCGACACCGATAATCCCTGGTGGCAACTGACCAGGGCAATCAAGATACTAAAAATAAAACTTTTGGCGAGACCCGTATAAATGTCTTTCAAAACCAACGCGTCAATCGTCTTGCTGATATAAACCTGAGAGTTGATTCCCAAGCCCGTAATCCCGATCAAGTACCCTCCTAGCATTCCCATGAGGTCCGCAATGACCGTAAGACAAGGGAGCATGATAGCCAGAGCCAAAACTCGCGGCAATACAAGAAAACGCACCGGATTAATCGCCATGGTGGTAAGGGCATCCACCTCTTCTTGAACCATCATGGTACCCAGTTCCGCAGCCATACGAGCGCCAATACGTCCGCAGATTACGATCGCCGCAATCAGCGGGCCCAATTCGCGAGCCATCGCAACACCCACAAGGCTACCAGTATAAATGATCGCCCCGAAAGCCTTGAGTGAATAAGCCGCTTGCAGCGCAAGAACCGTGCCGACCGACGCCCCTACCAACGAAACAATCGCCGTTGAGTCAATTCCCATCAATACCATTTGCCGAAAAAACGTTTCGCGCGGGATGGTTTTAGGACGGATAAATCCCGTGAGGGAATAGCGTCCCACCTGAGTACCCAGCTTCCATACCCTGGCGACACCCGCCAAAACAAGAAACGTCGACCGCCCAACCTTGCCACAAATTTCTTTCATGAGAATAAATATCCTCTTCAGTTTTTTCCCGCGAACCGGTTCATCGCTTCATCCTGGTCCGTCGCAATCTCAAAAATACTTTCCAGTTTCGCGATTTCAAAAATACCCCGGACAGCCGGCGTCAAATCAGCCAGAATAAGCCGCCCGTGATATCGTTTGGTTTTTTGAAAAGCCTCGACAAACGTGGCAATCCCGGAGCTGTCCATATATCCGACTTTTTTCAGATCGATCAGTATTTTGGGCGCCTGTTTGGATGCCAGTTCCCCGAGTCTCGATCTAAGTTCAGGTGAGGAGTGGAAATCAAGTTCCCCTTCCAGTTCAACCACGCTTACATCTCCCTGATTTGTCATTTGAATCTTCATAAATCACCTTTCGCTTTCATTTCCGCGGTTTTCGTTTGATCATGCGTAATCGGTTACCTTCCAAAAAATTCTTATCGTAAATCAGCTCATCCATGATCGTACGGATCAAATGCACGCCAAGACCTCCCGGCTCTTCCCGCGGGAGTTTCGGCTCGGGGACAAGCGTCGGATCAAATTTTTTCCCGTGGTCCTCAATTGTGATTTCGGTTTTTTCCTCTGAATCACGGAAGGTCAGTCGAATCGGGCCGCGAACGCCGGCATACGCGTGACGAATCACATTGGTCAGCGCCTCATTAACGGAAAGCACGATTTTGTCCATGGACTTTCCGTCCCAACCGGCCTGCCTGAGCAAATCTCGCAATTCCTTACGTAAATCGATCAAAATCTCGGCGTTTGATTCCAGCTCAAAAACTTTCTCCAATTTTTAAAAACCCTTTCGAAGAATCATTTTTAAGATGTTTTTCGATGACCACCCTGAAATCCGCTTCCCAGGAAAGAAAGCCTTCAAATATCGAGCAACAATATCGATCTCAATATTCACTTCAGATCCCGGACGTTTAAGCCCCAGGGTTGTCACTTTAAGCGTATGGGGAATCACCGCGATTTCAAAAACGGAACCATGAACCTTCTGAACCGTAAGACTGACCCCATCAAGCGCGATGGATCCTTTGGGTACCTGGAGCGCGATTATATCCTTAGGGGCCTGAACGAACAAGGTGGTATTCTTCTTCAGCCGCTTGATCTCAATGACTTTCCCCCGGCCATCGATGTGTCCCGTCACAAAATGTCCGCCCAGCGGGTCTCCTGCTTTTAACGATTTTTCGAGATTGACGAGATCCCCGCGTTTCAAATTTCCAAGCGTAGTCGCTTCCAGAGTTTCCCGCACAACATCCACCTCGAAACCAGCTGTCTCGCCGCGAACAACAGTCAGGCAGGTGCCACTAACCGCGATACTGTCTCCAACTTTCGGTTTCCGGTCTTTGCGGACAAACTTAAATCCGAATCGAACCTGTCCGCCGCGATTCTCCTTTTTTATCACAACCCCTTGATTTTCAATAATACCGGTAAACATCCCATCACTCCTTTTTATCTTTTTTTTCAATCTTGCCCTGAAAAATAAAATCTTGTCCTGATTTCGAAGTTTTTTCCACAATAAATCCATACGCCTGGTCCGGGCTTGCTACGCCCCGTCCTTCAACTGAGGTTTTTGCGTCCCGGCCTCCAAAAATCTTGGGTGCCAGAATCCAGACCGCGTGGTCCACACAACCGGATTTGATAAGAGACCAGGCCAGCTCTCCTCCCCCTTCAACAAGCAACCTCGCAATTCCAAGTCCCCCAAGTTTTCCCAAAAGATCCCGAATGTCCAGCTCTCCATTTTTGTCTTCGACGGGCAAAAGATTAAAAGCGCCCGGAACCGTCTCCATTTTTTTTAAAATGGATTTCATTTTGGATCGTGGACACGCAAAAAAAACCATCCGGGAATCTTGAAAAATACGCGGCTTGTGGGGAATTTTTTCGTCAGAAACTAGGACAATCTTCCACGGTCGACCGTTTTTGAGACAACGCGCACGGGCGGGAACCGTAATCCGCGGATCATCCAGATAAAAAGTGTTCTTTCCCACCAGGACCGCGTCCTGCTGTGTTCTTAACTGGTGGACGAAGTTACGGGACGGGGCTGAAGAAATCCATCGGGATTTCCCTTCACGCGTGGCAATTTTACCGTCCAGGGTAACCGCCATTTTAAGTGTCACAAACGGACGTCCTTGAGCTATCAGGGTAAAAAAACCCTGGTTCTGTTCCCTCACTTTTGATTCAAGGATCCCCCAGACTACCCGTATCTGATTCTTTTTAAGATACGCGATACCCTTACGATGGTTGAGGGGATTCGGATCAAGTGAACCAATGACCACCTCCTTGATTCCTCTTTCGAGGATCAGGGAAGCGCAGGGCGGGGTCTTTTGCCAGGATGAACAGGGTTCAAGTGTAACATAAAGAGTCGCGCCCCGGGCACGCCGGCCAGCCCGCTCCAAAGCGATTCGTTCAGCGTGGGGGCCCCCAAACTCGCGATGGTATCCCGATGAAATCAATCGATCCCCCTTGACGATACAGGCTCCGACCATGGGGTTAGGACTTACACTGTATTTCCCCCGGGCAGCGAGCCGCAGGGCAAGGCCCATCCACTTTTCATGCGTTTCGAGATTCATCAGCCTTGGCGACTCTTGGTTTTTCCGTATGCGCGATTTTATCGAGAATACCATTGACGAATTTGCCCGATTCTTCCTGTGAAAACTTTTTTGCCAGATTGACTGCTTCATTGATCGTAACTTTGGGAGGGATATCCACCAAAAAGAGAATCTCGTAAGTCGCGCATCGAAGAATGTTCCTGTCAATCACGGCCATCCGGTCAATGGACCAGTTATCTGCGTACTGGTCAACCACCTGATCAATCTCCGCTACATGATTCCGGGTTCCCGTCACAATCGCTTCAGCAAAATCACGGACTTCTCGCGACACATCTTTTTGTTCCGGGGAACTCCAAAATTCGTCTAGGCTGTCCGCGATAACCCCCGGGTTAATTTCCAAACGATAAAGTATTTGAACCGCGTATTCCCTGGCCTGGGTGCGCTTTCGGATCATGTTTCCCCTTTTTTAGAAACGAGTCTCTTGTTCATCGGGTTAGACCGTTTTCTTTTCAGCTGTTGGTCCAAGCTGGCAATTTCAAGAGCAACCAGAGCCGCCTGCTCCCCTTTGTTCCCTGACTTAAGGCCAGCCCGGTCAATCGCCTGCTCAAGATGATCGGCCGTAATCACCGCCGTCGCGATTGGAACCCCCGTTTCAAGAGCGACCTGTGAAATCCCTCTCGTCAATTCGTGCGAGACCACTTCAAAGTGATAGGTTCCCCCACGGATCACACACGCGATCGCAATTAAGGCGTCACACCACCGTTGCTCCCGAAGCTTTTTGCAAAACTGTGGGACTTCCAATCCCCCGGGAACCCATACAATTTCGATATGCTGGTCTTTCACTCCCGCTTTATGAAGCTCCGTCACGGCACCCTCAAGGAGCCGCTTCGTAATGTATTCGTTGAAACGAGCTACGACAATTCCTATTTTTCTTTTCCGGGAATGAAACTTTCCTTGGAAAATTTTCATGGCTTGTCATTTAGCTCCAGGAAATGCCCCATCTTTTCCCGCTTTGTTTTGAGGTATTTCACGTTAAGGCAATTCGCTTTAACCTCCATCGGGACCCTCTCAACCACCCGTAATCCGTGCCCCTCAAGCCCAATAATTTTTCGAGGATTATTTGTAATCAACCGAAGTTCCGAAAGACCAAGATCCCGCAAAATTTGCGCGCCAATGCCATAATCTCGGAGATCGGGTTTAAACCCCAGCGCCTCATTCGCCTGAACCGTGTCCAGACCTTGATCCTGGAGAGCGTAGGCCTTTATCTTATTTCCAAGGCCAATGCCGCGACCTTCCTGTCGCATATAAAGGACAACGCCACTTCCTTCTTTTTCTATCATTTTCATGGACGCATGCAATTGTTCCCGACAATCGCACCGGAGCGAACCGAGAACGTCCCCGGTGAAACATTCCGAATGAACCCGCAAAAGAACAGGCTTCACCCCAATCGTTCCTTTGACAAGCGCCACGTGTTCCAAACCATCCATGAGAACCCGGTAGACATGAATAGTCCATTCCCCGAATTTAGTTGGAAGACGCGCCTCGCTTACCTTACGCACCAACTTGTCCTGGCGCCTGCGATATTCGATAAGATCCCGAATGGTGCCAATTTTCAGCCCGTGGTTTTTTGCAAAAGGAATCAGATCCGAAAGACGAGCCATTTTTCCGTCATCGTTAATGATTTCACAAATCACGCCAACGGGTTCCAGTCCCGCCAACATGGCAAGATCCACGGCCGCCTCCGTATGTCCGGCCCGACACAGCACTCCCCCTTTTTTCGCGCGCAACGGAAACACGTGCCCGGGGATCACAAAATCTTCTCGTCGGGATTTCGGACTGGCAAGCAGCTCAATCGTCCGGGTCCGGTCAAAAGCTGAAATGCCCGTCGTAATTCCTGATCGAGCGTCAACCGAAACTGTAAAAGCCGTCTTCATGAGGTCTTCTGGATTCTGGTTCATGTCTTCCAGGCCGATCGCCTCTATTCTTTCGGATGCCATCGGTACGCAGACTAAGCCACGGCCGTATCTCATCATAAAATTAACGAGATCCGACGTCACCTTCTCAGCCGCGAAAATCAGATCTCCCTCATTTTCGCGGGCCTCATCGTCGGTCATAATAACCATTCGACCGGAACGGATATCTTGAACTATTTCCTCTATTGAATTTAAAGCGCGCATAGGATTGATGTTGTTCTGTTACTTTGAAGAGTAAATTTGGCTCATCGTAGCAGTCCCGCTCAAATTTGTCAAACAAGGGATGCCATAACTCGTTTAATGATAATGTGTTGCAAAGATTGATGAGTGTCTTCCTTGACGGTTGGCCGAGGAGATGCTACCTTAAATTCGGAGGGACTGGTTATTTGTCTTTGACAATTTGGTCACCCCGAAAGGTGGGGACAAAAGCTAAAAGCCCCAGCGTGAGAAACTTACCGTGGCCTAAAAGCGTTTCGCGTACAAAGATGGTCTTTGTGACTATGATTTTAAAATAGTAAGCGAAACGATCAACCTCACAGCTGGGGCTTTTTGTTTCTATCGTTACCTGGGTAAGATTTGAATCGAAACTAGGTCACTTCCTGCAAACCACCTATCTCCAACTCAAGGCTACCTGTCCCGTCCCCGGTTGGGACCGATTCAGAATCGACCGTGAATGAAATAGTATCGACCTGCGTCATATCAACCCCCTGCTCCTCGGCCGTCGATCGCAAAAATTCATAATAACTCCGCGACACATCCACGTTCGACACACGAGCATCAGCCTTATTCCCAAAGGAATCTTTGATCTCAAACTTTACAGAATTGGCTTCATTTGAGCTTAGTCCAAAAACAATGCCCGTGAGGCGTGAAAAATCTGCGTAGCTCCCGTTATTCAGCGGATCAAAATCAATTTGTACAGTGGAAGAAGCGGGAGTTGTCACGTCAAATTCCAACCGATACACATTGGGCAGGACTTCGGGGACAGAAACAACCGGTGTAGTCCCGCCATTCGAAGGAAGTACCGTAGCATTCAAACTGGTTAAATTCGGATCCGGTAGCAACGGAGCCGCCGTCACAGCGCCACTACGACCCCCTGGCGATTTCCCGGCTGATCGGAAATGCTGAAATTGAATCGCGTGAATTATAAAATCTCCGTCTGCATCGGCTCCACCGTTGGGATCGTCGGGATCAATGATCAAATCCACTTCGGTAACATTCTTCAAAAGATCAGAGGCCGGCAAATCAATCACAAGGCTCGAAAACTTGGCTCCTTCCTGTAACGACACCGTTGTTTTATAAACAATCTCCCCCGCGGCATTCTTTAGCTCAATACGAATATACCCGGGAGAATTTTCAGCCGAGTAATTAATCCGAAGCTGATTGGCGCTGGCATCGTATCCCTGTTTAAGCTTCCAGAAATGCCCCCGGTACTGCTGAAGATGACTGTAGGAAAATTGCACACCATACAACTCGGTTGTCGGAGGCGTGGTATAGTTAATTGCCCCTTCGGATGCAATATTACTAAACACAGCAAGGGAGCGGTCAGGAAATTCGGGCGCATTCGGAAAACCCGAATTTGCTTTGGTAATTCCCAGTCGGCGGCTCATGGAATCGTAGAGTTCATTATAAGCCGCCTCCAATCCGCGATTTCTAAGATACGACGTAAAATCAGAAGCTCCGTTTCCTGCTAACCCCAGAATAGTTGCCGCAACATCAATTCCCAAATAAAGATAACTAATTTCAGAATTGGATCGCGCCGAATCAAAGAAACCGTAGCCTCCATTCACGCGCCCCAGGTTATCAATCGCGTCCAGCCAGCCAAGCACCGCATAAGGATCAACCCCCATCGCCGCCGCCAGCGCATACGTCGACCCGACATCCCCTACAATGTCAACAGCTCCCAAAACCATGTTGGCTTCGGATATAACGGGAATCCCTATCGCACCTGAATATCCGTGCTCCGGGATTAAGCTCGCGGAAAGGATCCCGGGAATACGATTCTGGTAAGCATAATCCAGTTGTGCCACTAACTGATTGTAAAGAGCGCGCCGAAATCCGGAAAAACCAAGTTCATCATTTCGAAGCATCGGCCAGAAAATCTGGAACGCGCCTCCATCCCAAGGGGCAAGATTTCGGATGGTTTCACCGTTGCGATCCACATAACTGTCATTGACCACGATCTTAAGGTTATCCCAAACCGAGCGGGGTATCACATCTGAAAAATACACCGCCAGGAAAGCAACAGCACCCCGGAACTCATTTGACAGTCGATCAATATACGCAGAAAACACTCCCGTAGCAGTATTCACATCACCGCGGAAGATTCCAAATATGGGATCCACAAAAGCGGCATAGCCACTTTTCTGATTAGCTAAAAACGTATTCGCCTGACCTTGAATCGGATTTAATTGGGCGGCAGATAGACCCGCTTGTTCCAACGCCCCGATCATTACGGCGATACTTTGAGATAAATTCGCGTTATCCCCCAACGCAACTTTTGGTTCACTAGCATTAAGCGGATCAAGATCAAGCCAGGGGATCAATCCATTCCAGCCATAATCTCTTTGAACGTTTAACAAATTTCCCAAGACCAGAGAAATCTCGGCAAGGGCCTGATTCTGGGTCATGCCGTTATCAAGAGCGCCGCTGACCACATCGCCCAGTATCTGGAGATAAAAACCAATCAGTGTGGGTTGGGTGAGCTTGTCAGGATTATCAGCATTTTCGCCCATATTGTCATAAGGGAAATGGGTCACGGGATCAATACCGGCTCCCATCCTGAAATAATCCAATCCGGATTGAACGAGATCATTTCGGATCGCTGCAAGATCCGGATTCAGCGGAACGGGCGCATAAGCCAATCCCCTTGTTTCGAAGGTCACAACGTCAAAAGGGAGCGACGATCCGATATTAGTATCCTGGACGATTGTGATGTCAGCAACTCTCTGCGTTTCAAACCCCGCGGGGACATTTGCGCCCGACAAAACCAGCGTGTAATTTTGAAGATACGGCTGGAGTTCCAAAATAAAAGTGGCCGTCAGCTGTTTCGCATCCCGAACTTCTATTTTCACTTTTTGGCCTGAAGCCCCCTTCGCCGCAATCACAATTTTCCCATTTGGAAATGACAAATACTCTCCCTGAAAAACATTATTAACAAACGCTCCGTTCGTAATACTCACAAAGGTAAACGATGTATTGCTCGGGCCAAGGTCGTACTCGTACTGAAATTCACTCGACGACCCCTGAGTCATTGTCATCAGGGCAATCGGCTCTCCCACCAAAGTGTTCCCGCTTCCCGCGATAAGGTCCGGCGTTCCATTCAAAACCGAAAGCGTATTCTCATCATAAGCAGTTCCAGAAATAACTGTCACGAAATGATAAGAGAGACCAGCTGTCGTGATTTCTAATGTGCCCGTCGTCGCCGAGGGATCATCCACTATGATCGACACATAACGCACATCCGAAGCGTTAAACGACGCGTTCCCAACCGAATCCACCATCGATTTCGTGAGCGATACGCGACCATCCACGTTCACGCGAACCGTCACTTTGTCGCCTTCAGCGTCCTCCAGCACCACCTTGTAATAACTCGAACCCGCGTCACTGCCCGAGATCACGAGATTTTGAGCC
>Ga0116182_1000997_pt1 | contig 29876 bp, 19 predicted proteins | sample AD_UKC077_MetaG_FD_89805 | JGI IMG/M metagenome (GOLD analysis project Ga0116182, IMG submission 89805) | Active sludge microbial communities of municipal wastewater-treating anaerobic digesters from USA - AD_UKC077_MetaG | ecosystem: Engineered > Bioreactor > Anaerobic > Digestate | place: USA...
ACTATTTCAGAGACTTTATTTTTATCCCCCAAGGCAATTTTTGCTTCATCATCAGACACTTCCAATACGAGATCTGCCCCAGAAACAACCAGGGTCGTTTTAGCTAATGCTCCGCTTGCCGCAATAGCTGAGGTGCCACCGCTTAATATGACCCCACCTACAAAAACAGTTACTTTAGAGCCGTTTTTGATTCGCATGGAATTTTGCTCGCATTTTTCAAAAACATCGCCCTCTTCTCCATAGGCTTCTCGGGATATTTCGTCTTGCGTTTGATTTAGTATCAACTGGGCATGTTTTGCATCCACTCCTAAAAGGTTGGCTAGAGTAGCAATTTTTTTACCAGCTGGCGCCTTGTCCACGATATTGGTTATATCTTCTTTGGTATATGCCAAGACGGGAGAAACTAAATTAAAACTTGTTTTTTTATTAGTTAATTTTTGAGCTATTTTTTCTAGATTAGAAGCTTCTTTTTCTAGTTCTTTCCAATCATTAATAATGTCTGTTAACTCTTTATTCCAATCGTCATAGTTTACGTAATTTTTTACATTTATTAAAACATTCTCTGTTTTATATCGGAGAGTGGCATATTTTTGAGAAATTGTTAGTGTTTGATCTAACACAACTTGCTCTTGCGCCCGACCGGATGTTGGTTTATTAAAAAAATAAAAAGCTCCGGCCGATAAAATAAGTACTGTTGCGATTAAGATGATTGTTGTTTTTTTCATAGTAATTTTAAATAATAATTAATGAAAAAGAAATTTTAAAATTTTTTCTCGTAGTCTTATATCCCGTGTTATCGGATGTAGCGACGATTTAATTGAATTTAACGTATAATTTTAACCGACCTTTTTGATTGCACGAATATTTAATACTTCACAATTTAAATCGTTATTTCCGATAACTCGTTTCTATACGAATTAAATGTATAATATCGATCTTTTGTTGCATATTATACGAACTTAATGTATATCAATGAAATTACTAATAATCATTTGACTAACTTCATTTTATTAATTTTTATAAAATTAAGCAACAAAAATATTTGAAACAAATAAGACAAAAATTAAAATTAAGAAATTATAGTTTCAAAACTATAAAGGCCTATCTCGGTTGCTTAAGAGAATATTTTGATTTTAAAAAATTTAATTTAGAAAAAATAGATGAAGAAAATATAAAACGGTTTTTATTAAATAAACAGGACAAAAATTATTCTTCACAAACGATAAATCTTTACTTAAACAACTCAAATGGATGAATATTATTATACAAACTAGTTTTGAGTGATTGATATCCGACTTTATTTACCTTGCCTACTTCTGAAAATGAATTCTTGGCTAAATAGCCAAGTGATTGTTTAACAAAATTATCGCTAGTCCGGGCATATTTTTGAATATCTGGTAATTCTTCAGAAAATACCTTCCGACATTTTAGACATATTAATCTATCTCTTTTTACTTCTAGATAGATTAATTTCTCTTGAAAATGACTGTGTTTCTTTAATTGATATTTACCCTTAGCATGGCAGGATATTTTATGGCTTCCACAGCTAGGACATTTATTCTTATATTCTTTTTTCTTACGAATTCTGACCACTAATTCCTGACCATTTCGCTCGCTGACAGGACCAATTTTATACCCTTGTATTTCTAGAAAATTTACGATACTATTTTTCATAGAAGAATTTTGTTATTTATTGGCTTATATTCACCAATATTTTAGCAGAATTCTTCTTTTTTATACACACTTTTCAACGTAGAGCCAAATATTGACAAATTATTATGACTATGTTAAATTTTTATTGTTAGTGGAATTATCTGCTAACCTCGGCTACGGAGTTTTGTGGCATAGTACATATTCAAAAAGATTATGGATAACCGAAGAAAAGAACAAATCGCGCTTCTGCTCATCAAGCATCAACTCCGTGAAAAAGGAATCCGACTCACGCCAAATTTCAGGCGAGGGATCGGAAACGAAGCCAATAGTATTGGCATCCCTGTTGATGAAGCCATGGAATTCGCGGAAATCATCGTCCGCGAGCTGGTCGAGGAAACATTTGCGAAGAAGTCCGAAGCGTAGTTCCTGAACAATAGGGTGAACTCAGTGAGTTCCTAAACGGGTAATTGTACCTCTCTCCAAAACGGAGAAGTTGGGCAGAATAAGAACCGCCCCCCTTGTTCCAAAGGAACACAACGAGCGCATCATTCTCACAAGTGGTGCGCTCTATTTTTTTCTCTGGAACTAAAAACAAAAAAACTGATATACTAAAATCACAATTAAATAAGAAAAAGACCTAACCCTTTTAAGCAATTAAGAAGCACGGTCAAAAGTCGAGTTAAGCATAAAAACCCATCAGGGGGTCGCTTAACTCGCCATATCGGGAAACCGGTATGAGAGACTTCGGTCTCTACTCGTAGTGGGCTTTTTGTGTAAAGTCGAAAACAAAACTAACTACGGGGGTAAAATTATAAACCCTTTTATTAACTTAAAATTTTATGGAAAATCAAAAACAAAAGACAAAAAGAAGTTTTATAAACGCTAGTGGTTTTGGACGCTCGCAGTTTTAATCATTTTTATCGTTATTGGCTCAAGTGGAAATAAGCCGGAAAAAGTCGGACAAAATACTACAAACAGCGAAGCATCAACGAAAACAGAAAGCCAAACATTCAAAGTCGGAGTAAAAATGGATGGCTCAATCATCACGTTGAACAAAGTCCTGGTTATTATTTGCCCCAAAGAATACACAAAAGCAACTTCGTCTGCCTGTTTGATTTTACCTTCGCCCTTAGTTTCTATAAAATAATAAATCGGGTATTGATTAGCTTTAATATCAACTCCTTTTTCTCGTAAACCGCCGAATTGGAGATGACCCCAGTTATTTACTGATAGCCATTTTATAATAGAATTTTTTATAGTCTTCTGATAAAATTTTAACTTTTTTATCTTTATTTTTTAGCATAATTTTAGGTAAATATCCTGTATTTATACCACATTATGGCCATAAAGACAAACATTTCGGTTATCGGTTATTTGTGATATAATTTTTTGTATGACACAGCAAACTCAAAAACAACTAGGTGCTTTTTATACCCCCATCCATACGGTTGAATATATGGTTGAAAAGTTAACCAATTTTGATAAAAGCAGTAAATTATTGGAACCGAGCGGAGGCGACGGTGCTTTTGTTTCGGTTATTTTAAAAAATAAGTTGTTAAAACCTGACCAGATAACGGTTTGGGACATAAATCCGGAAGTCAAAAATGGTTTAAACGAACTTGGCCTAAAAAATGTTGTCATTAAAGACACTCTTTTAAATACTGATATCGCCAATGATTCTCTTTTTGGTTGCGAGCAATTTTCACATATAATCGGGAACCCCCCTTATTTGAATAAGCAAAGCGATTATATTAAAAAAAATAAGCACAAATTAGGTAATATTTTTAATGAAATTGGGGCTAATGATACTTATGCGATGTTTTTGTATTTGGGTTGTAAATTACTAAAAGAGAATGGACAACTTTGTTTTATTGTCAGCGATACTTATTTAACTTTAGGCATACACAAAAAGTTAAGAAAATTTTTATTGAAAAATTACACCGTTAATGAGATAACGCTATGTTCTAAAAAATTATTTAGAGATAGAGGGGCATTGGTTAATACTAGTATTATTTTAATAACTAATAAAAAAGCGACGGATGATCATGTTGTCATTTTTAACGATTGCCGAGATAATGAAATTGATGATTATAATGGCAAAAAATATAAAACTATTCAAAAAAATATTTTATCGTATCCGGATTATGTGTTTGATTTTAATGGCGGGGCTAAATTATTAGGTAAAATCAACGAGTTTGAAAAAATGATTAATTATTTGGATGGCGGATTAGGAATGCATACAACTAACAATCGTAAATTTTTAGCTATTGCTGATTATAACGGTGTCCAATATGCTAAAAATAATGGGATAACAGAACGGGTTAATATCAAAAATATTGATGGGAAAAAATGGAAATTTTATCATAAAAAGGGAGGTAATAATAAATATTATTGGCCGGCTGAATATGCTATAAGATGGGATCAAGAATCGGTGTCTAATTATAAAATGCCTAGCCATTATAATTTGAATGATGACAGACAGGGTTTTATCATTTCCGGTGTTTGTTCTAACTTGACCGCAAGATTATCAACGGTTGGAGCTCTTTGGGAAAGTAATAAGGCAATGTGCTTTTTCCCCAAAAACCCCAAAAAATATCCGCCGGAATTCTTTGTCGGAATTTTGAATAGTGAGGTTTATAATAAGATGATCAAATTATTAAATCATACTAATTCTATTCAAATTAGGGATATAAAAAAATTACCAATGCCCAGTTTTACTGATAAAGATATTAAAGCCGTTGTTGAGATTTCAAAAAATATAATAAAAAATTTAAAGCATGATTTTAGCTACAATTTTAATCAGGATCAAGAACAAATTAATAAAATTGTTGGAGCCTATTTTAGCTAATATGAAAAAAGGTAATAAAGAAAAATCAAACCGAGCACAGGCCGATTATTTTGAGCTGTTAGTCTGTCAGTATATTTGCCATCTTTATAAAATAACTTTTTCTTATAGCGAAGATTTAGCCAAGTTATCTAATAAAATTTTAGACAAAGAAGATGGTAAAGAAAGAATGAGATTGCAAAATAATAATTTTATAAAAATTCAGCCGGAAATTAAAAAAATATTGGATGACGAAATAAGCAGAAAAGGCAAAATTATAAATGTTGTTTGGACTGGCCGTCATTTTGTTATTGAGCAATCAACGTCGGATGTTGATGCCGAGCATTCAAGTAATAAGAAAACCAGGTTTTCTATAAAATCAATTGCTAAGTCGGGCACAGGAACATTAAAAAATCTTGGCTTAGGAAAATTGGAAAAATGGTTTAGTTTTAGTTTTAAGAATCAAACTGATAAAATGTGGCGGGATCTTCAAAATTATGTTCGTCAGACAACTGGCAAGAATACTTCAAAAAGAGGGGAATTGAAAAAAATAGCACAGAAAAATAAAAAAATTTTGGAATGGGCAAAAAGAAATGGAAAGATTTTTCAAGCCCGATTAAATAGTGTGTGTTTAGAAAAATTTAACTCTTTGCCGCCAAAACAAAAAAGAGAGTTTTTAAATTTTATTACCGACTGCCACGACGAAGATTTATATGTGGTTATCGTTAATAATTCCGGTGTAGCTATTTATAAGCCGGTTGATAAAACGGCCAAACCAAAAGACAGAATCATAGCGAAAAAAGAAAATGGATCAGATGTTGGGTATACGATTTATATTAATAAAATTCCGACATATAGAGCTCAGACTAATAATACTAATGGGATAGGAATTAGCGCTTTTTGTCAGAGAATATTCTTGATTTAAAAATTTTTATCTTAGAAATGTTTTTATAAAAAGCCATCCATAAAAGGATGGCTTTTAAATTACTGGTAGGAGATGTTGAGTATTAGTGGACCCTACAGGACTCGAACCTGCCACCCCCTGCTTGCAAAGCAGGTGCTCTACCAGCTGAGCTAAGGGCCCTTTTTCTCGGTAAATTTTAGTTTACCGAGATTATTATGACTAGTCAATATTATGTATTATTGTTTAGGAATAAGTGGGCCGAGTAGCCAGGTGAAGAAGTCGTTGCCATTGCCGCTCATCAGAACTATTCCAATAAAGATAGCAACAAGGCCTAGAAGTTTATAGCCCAAACGAGAGCCGCCTTCGCTGCCAAGCTTGTTTTCAAACCAAGATAATCTTCCAAAATTTTGCAGAAACCATTCAGTTTTTATAATTAGCACTGTTCCTACCGCTATTATTATTAAGCCGAGAATAATCATATTATTTTATATAGTTTAATGGATTATATCTGACACCATTGATAATGACTTCAAAGTGGAGATGAGGACCGGTCGAGCGCCCGGTCGAACCCATTAAAGCAATTAATTGACCTTTAGTTACTGTTTCTCCTTTTTTAACTAATAATTTAGAGACATGTCCGTATCTGGTTTTTTTACCGCCACCGTGGTTTATGAGGATAGTATTGCCATAACCGCCGTTGTAGCCTCCTTGAGATATCTCTACGACGCCGTCATCGGCCGCATAGATCGGCGTCCCTACTTTATTGGCTATATCTAAACCGCTGTGTTTCCAGGAAAAATATTGAGTAATGCGATTGCCAACCGTAGGCCAAACCATTTTATTACTACTAACAATCGGTTTGTCAGAGGAAATAATATCTTTAATAACAGCAATACCAGAGTAACTGCTTTGAGTACCGGCGCTGGCGACCGTATGGCTGGTGGGTTTTTTAACTCCCGGAATGATAAGTTGCTGGCCAATAGTAATCGTGCCGGCGGCGTCTAAAGAGTTGCTGGCAATAATTTTGTCAGCACTAACATCATAAGTCTGTGCAATTTTACCGATAGTATCGCCACGGACAACTTTATATAAGAAGCCGTCTGTAGGTAGGATTGTGAGCTTGTCTCCAGCTCTGATAATACTGAAAGCATTAAGATTATTTGCCCATAAAATAGTATTGACATTGAGGTTGAAGCGGCGGGCGATTGAACTGATAGTATCGCCGGCACGGACGGTATATTCCGTAATTTCTTGGCGGCTTGTTGTTGTGTTATTTTCTGCCGGTTTTTCTGTCTGGTTGTTAATAATTGCGATTTGCTTCGGTTTGGTCAGCATGTTATTGGTATTTTTTGCAAGGTTATTTTCCTCTTCGCTTACAGGGGTAACACTTTTAACCACACTGACCGCGTCGCGTCCTCCCAGATATTTTTCCGCACCTAAGGCGTGCATATTAATATTCTGCGCAGTCTCTTCTACTAGTTCATCATTATTTTGACCGAGGTCGCTGAATTCATTTTTTACAATTTCCGCCATCAAACTTTTCGGCGCCTTGCCCACCGCCGCGCTGGTCTGTTTTTTATCGCTTAGATTAAGGATTATAGCGGAAATAATTAAAATCAAAGCGGTTAGGTGCAGAGATTTTTTGTTTATTAATTCCCGCTTTGATTGTTGTTTTAAATCATATTTTTTGATACGGAAGATGAGATAGTACAGTCGGATAAAGGGGCGATAGAGCAGAAATTTTCCTAACCAAAAAAACGGCTTGATAACAGTCGTTACCGTCACGGCAATCAGGTTTTTCAAACCAATAATCAGCTTGAGACCAAAAAGCAGTGATTCAACCGCGATTTTTTTAAGTTTTAGGTTTTTTTTAAGAGCAATATTATTGGACACTTAAGCTTTTTTATACTATCATCTTCGCCCTGCTCAGTCAATTTGCTTTTTCTCTTTTTTATTTGTTATAATATAAAAAATAAATATTCTTAGCTAATAATTTAGAGATATTTTTATGTTAAAACTTGTGTTATTGCGTCATGGTGAAAGTGTTTGGAACGAAAAAGGTCTTTTTACCGGCTGGACCGATGTTGATTTAAGCAGTCGGGGCTTGTTAGAGGCGTCATCTGCCGGCAAAAAATTAAAAAAAGCCGGTTTTAGTTTTGATCTTGCCTATGTCTCTTTTCTCAAAAGAGCTATTAAAACCTTAAATATCGTTTTAGAAGAAATGGATTTATTATGGTTGCCGACAATAAAGGATTGGCGCTTAAATGAGCGTCATTACGGCAATCTTCAAGGATTAAACAAACAGCAAACAGCGAAGAAGTTTGGGGAAGAACAAGTAAAGATTTGGCGTCGCAGTTATGATGTTCGCCCCCCGGAAATTGATAATAAAAATAAGTATAATCAAAAGGATGATGTTCGCTATCAGGATATTAAGGTTCCATCGGCGGAGAGCTTAAAGGATGTGGTCTTGAGGGTGACGCCTTGGTGGAAAAAGGAAGCGTTACCATTATTACGTAAAGGTAAAAAGATTTTGGTGACAGCCTCTGGTAATAGTTTGCGGGCTTTGGTGAAATATTTAGAAGCTATGTCGGAAAACGAAATTGTTGAATTTAACATACCAACGGGCATTCCTCTGGTGTATGAACTGGATAAAAATTTACGGCCGGTTAAAAGATATTATTTGGCCAGCGCCAAAGAATTAAAAGCCGCTATCGATAAAGTTAAAAATCAAGGCAAGAAAAAATAAAATTAAATAAAAATCATCTTTTTTCGCGAAGATGATTTTTATAAGATCAGGAAATCCCGCACAAGCTGCCAGCGAGCGCGGGGAGGGGACATGTTATTTGGTAAATTTTTAAATTTAATTTCCTGGCACGATGATGTCGAACGGTTTAGCGCCAGCATAGGCTTTATAGCCGTAGTCTCGGCAGAATTTAACAAGGTTGGGGCGGAAGTAGTCGGGGTGGGCATCTTGGATGAGGCCGATTAAGAAATAAGAAACGGCCATCGCCCAGGCTTTGTTTGCCGTTTTAGGTTTTTTTATTTCCCAGCGGTGTTGAGGGTGTCCGAAATATTTGTTCTTGCCAAAACTGATTACTAACTCGTCTTTTTCCCTGATGACAAATTTAGCATGCCGAGATTCGCCGTAGGAAAAAGCCCGTAAGGATAGATTCGGACCGAAGAGCTCGCTTTTTTTAATTTCCAGCATCAACGCAATTGCTCCCCATTCATCTGGCAGAATAAAGGAATAGGCGCGGTATTTTTTAAAATTTTTTGGCAATTTAAGATTAAAAATAAATTGGGTAATTGTCGAAGCTTTTTCTCCAGTAGCCGCCATAATCATGCCCAAATAGGTCGATACATTATAAGTGTAAGGCTCAGATAGCTTCGGGAAAATATAAGTTTCATGGGCAATTTTAGCGGCCCTGGAAGCGGGCGAGCAGGTTAACAATACGGTTTTTAAGCCAGCTTTTTTGGCCTCTTTAATTTCCCAGACCGAATCTTTTTCGCCGGAGGCGGAAATAATGACAGCGTGGCTAATGTTTTTTTGCTTAATTAAATCCCGATAACGTTTCAGGATTAAACGGAAGTTACTTTCGTTAGCAAAAATGGCTTTTTGTTGGTCGAAGATCGCCAGGCCGACATTAATGGCGTTGCCACTGCCTACCACCAGAGGAAAGGGGTATTTTTTAAGCTGAAAGCGAGGGGGTGGATTTTTTTGGAAGAAAGCTAAAGCCTTAAGGACACTGAGGTTTAAAGAATCTAATGCCAATTTATTCATATTTTTGATAATTTACCTGATTTTATTGATGTTTTTATTATAACGGATATTGATTTTTATTTCAATTTAGGATAAGATGGGGGCGTGAATAATTAATTTGAAAATTATGTCCGGACACTCCAAGTGGGCGACAACACATCGTCAGAAAGAGCTTGTTGACGCCAAACGTGGCGCGATTTTTACTAAATTAGCTAATGTTATTTCCATCGCCGCCAAAGCCGGCGGCGATCCTTCTGCTAACCCCAGTTTGCGGGCGGCGATTGATCGCGCTCGCGCCGCCAGTATGCCCAAAGATAATATTGAAAGAGCAATTAAGAAGGGTACGGGCGAATTAGCAGGAGAGCAAATTGAAGAAATTTATTATGAGGGTATCGGTCCGGCCGGTATTCAGGTGATTGTAAAGTGTGTAACTGATAATCGTAATCGTAGTGTTTCTACCATTCGTCATATTTTTACCAAGAATGGTGGTTCTTTCGGGGCGGTGATGTGGAACTTTGAGCAGGCGGGAGTAATTTTATTGTCTCAGGCTGAATTGGCGGCTAAGAATTTAAGCGTCGCCGATTTAGAATTGGATTTAATTGATAATGGCGCTAGCGATATTTCTGTTTCCAAAGAAGGTTTGACTATTTATACTGAGTTAAACGATTTTCAGAAGATGCAGGATTTTTTAAAGAGTAAAAAATTAAAGACTGAATTGGCGGAAATAGAATATGTTGCTAAAGAAAAAGTCAATCTCAGCGAGCTCGATCAGGAAAAGTGCGATAAATTTTTAGAAGAACTTGATGACAATGAGGATGTGAGCGCCTATTACACTAATTTAGCTGATTAAAATATAACCAATAGATAGCTTCTTAATTTTAGGCTCGGAATACGTCATCTACTGGTTCCGAGCCTCTATGTATGGAAAAAATTATTTTTGGCATCGATCCGGGTATTGCCGATACCGGTTACGGCTTCATTCGCGTTCAGGGCGGAAATTTAGAATGCCTGGATTATGGTTCAATTAAGACTCCTGCCGGTCAACCCTTGCCGGAGCGTCTTCAGTCGCTTTATCAGGAATTACGTTTATTGTTGGAGAAGTACCGTCCTCAAGTAGCGGCGGTGGAACAATTATTTTTTAACAAGAATGTCCGCACGGCTTTAATTGTTGGACAAGCGCGCGGTGTCGCCCTTTTGGCTGTCAGCCAGCAGGGGATACCTTTATTAGATTTCACGCCGGCTCAAGTCAAACGGGCTGTATCCGCTTATGGCCAAGCTTCAAAATTACAAATTCAAAAGATGGTTAAACTTATTTTAAAGTTGGAAGAAATTCCGAAGCCAGATGACGCCGCTGATGCTCTGGCGGTGGCTATTTGCGGGGCTAATCAGCGCCAGTGGCGCTAAAACTATGCGAAAAATTTTAAAAATTGTGCATATTGCCTCTGAAGTTGCGCCTTTTTCCAAGACCGGAGGTTTGGGGGACGTTGCTCGTAGTTTACCGAAGTCTTTAAGCCGTCTCGGCCATGACGTCTGTTTAATTACTCCTCTGTATACTAAATCAATTAATAAGACGGAATATAAACTTAAGTTGATATTTAGCAACGTCAAATTACGCTTAAACTCAGATGAAACCATTATTGTTAATTATTGGCAGGGGCAGTTGTTAGAAAATTTGCCAGTATATTTTATTGAATGCGGCAAATATTTTTCCAAACATAAGGCCTTATATGGTGCGAGCAATGAGAATGCTCGTTTTTTAGTATTTGATGTGGCCGCCTTGAAGCTTTTATCTTTACTTAAATTTGAAGCCGATATAATTCATTGCCACGATTGGCATACAGGTTTGATTCCTTATTATTTAAAGCATGACTTTCGCTATTCTAAAACCCTGAAAAATGCAAAAACTGTTTTTACCATCCATAATTTAGTTTTTCAGTTCGGTCATAATTGGTGGGAAGTGCCAGCAGCCGAAAAAGATTATGGACGCGGTCCGATTCCCCATTTAGACGACCCTCGTCTAGAAAGAATTAATTTTGCCAAAAGGGCGATTTTATCCGCTGATATTATCAATACTGTTAGCGAACAGTATCGTTCGGAAATAATGACCAAAAAGTTCGGTCAGGATTTGCACCAGATTTTACGCAATCGTTCGGACCGTCTTTTTGGTATCGTTAATGGCATTGATTATTATGCGTATAACCCGGAAAAAGATCAGACGCTAAGTAATAATTTTTCTTGGCGTAATTTATCTGGTAAGACGGAGAATAAATTTCATTTGCAAAAGTTTTTTGGTTTGCCTATTGGCCGCAATATCCCGGTGATCAGTATGACTTCGCGCATCACTTTTCAGAAAGGATTTGAACTGATGTTAAAAATTTTACCTGATTTACTTAATTTGGAAGTACAGTTGATAATTATCGGCACCGGCGACAAAAAATATATTAGTGAATTGCGAAAATTCGCACGTAAGTTTCCTAAAAAATTAGTAGTTATTCCTTCTCATAAAGCGAATCAGCAATATGAGACTCAAGTTTATGCTGGTTCAGATTTATTATTGCTACCTTCTAACCATGAGCCCTGCGGTATTAATCAGTTGATTGCGATGCGTTATGGTTGCGTGCCGATTGTGCGCGAAATTGGCGGCCTTTATGATACCGTGGAAGATTATAATCCGGCTACCGGCCGAGGTAACGGTTTTACTTTCAAACGTGAGGATCCGGTCGACCTTTTTCGGGCTATTATCCGTGCTTTGGAAAATTATCGCAATCGATCGGCTTGGACAAAATTAGTGCAAAGAGTAATGAAGCAATCGAACAGCTGGGAAATACCGGCCAAAAAATATATCCAGCTATATCGCCGGGTTAAACATTTATAAATTATGTTGTGGTTAAATTTTCTTCATCTTTATCAATCGGCTAACAGCCCATCTGCTAGAATCAAAGAAGCGGTTGAAAAAAGTTATTTGCGCCTCACTCGGCTTTTGGAGGATAATCCCGATTTGCGTTTTACTGCCAATATCAGCGCTTGCCTTTTAGAACGCCTGCGGACAGACAGTTTTATCGAATTAATTAAACGTTGGCGGCGTTTAATTTTGTCCGGCCGCCTGGAGGTGGTGGGTTCGGCTGCCTATCATGCATTTTTGCCCTTAATCCCGGAAAGGGAGGCGTTATATCAAATCAAGCGCCAAGAGGAGTTGTTGCAAGAGATTCTTGGCGTCGATGTGCGCGGTGGCGGATTTTTCTTTCCAGAAATGGCCTATACTCCAGCCTTAGCTAAATTAGTTAAAGCTCAGGGATATCGCTGGATTATTATCGATGAAGCCTCATTACCCCATCTTTTAGAGCGTAATCCTAACGGCGCTTATCTTGACGCTAATAGTGGTTTGCAAGTAATTGTGCGCCAACGGCGTTTTTCTAATGCTTATGCCCCCGATATTATCGGCGATTTATTAGAATCAGAAGTTACCCATGAATTATTGATTACCGCTACGGATGCCGAGCTATATGGCTTGCGTCATGAAGATCCGACCTTAGAATTGGAAAAAATAGTTGCCCTCGATAATTTACAGACTCAGAACATTTCCGCCTTTTTGGATACTCAGAAAAGCTTAGTGCCGGTTATTTTTCGTGCCGCTTCTTGGGAAACTAATTGGGACGAAGACGGTCGTAATCCCTTTTCTGTCTGGTATGATACGAATAATAAGATTCAAAGGTTGTTGTGGCGTTTGGCCCGAATGGCGATAGCCGCCGGTGATAAATATGGCGACGATAAGAATTATCAGTGGTATCGTTGGCATCTGAGCCGAGGCCTGGCTAGCTGTTCTTTTTGGTGGGCCAGTGGCCGAGATTTTTTTCATAATTTCGGGCCAGTGGCTTGGAACCCGGATGAAGTTGAGAACGGGATTAATGATTTATTAAGAGCCATTCGTTCTTTACAGGATAAACGGAGCTTAAAAGAAAAAATAAAAGCCGAAAATTTGGTTTCTACCATCAGGGCTCGTCTCTGGCAAAGACATTGGCGCCAATTTTGGACAGCGTAATTTTTATTAACATAAATTCATCGCCCGAATTGTCAGAAATTCGGGCAACTATTATGAATAAGATCCTCAGTCTGTTTGACAAACAGACCGTTCGTTTGCTTTTAGAGAAAGAAGTGTTACCGCTTTATCCGGAGTTTGAAAAAATCGTCAGTTTCACGATAAAACCTTATAAAAAATTAATCTGGACCACCACTTATCATGTTGTTGTCGCTTATCGCTTGGTTCTAGCTAAAGCCAATGGCGAGGAGCATAAGATTGAAATTGTTTGTTCGGCTCACAGCCATGAAGCCAGGGAGAATGTTTTTAAAGTTTTAAATTTTTTATGGAACAGCGGTCTGCCTGGTGATGGCATCGCTCTTCCGCGCCCCTTATTTTTCAATTCAGAATTTAACGGCACTTTTTATCGGGCGATTGAAGGTAAGAATCTTTTGAATTTTATCAAGTTAAATAATCGTGAGAAGGTAAAATCTATGGTAGTCCAAGCGGCCGGCTTGTTTGCCCGGTTGCATGCCTTAAGTTTACCGGCAAACGCCAAAGAGATATTTGTAGAGGATAATTCCTTGTTGCGAACGGTTGTTCCAGGAAGAGATTTGATTGTTTGGGAAATAGGCCAGCGTTTTCAAGAAAAATATGTCCACGATATTGCCGATTTTTACGATCGTTTCATTAAACAGGAGGAAGAATTTTTTGCCAGCACGACTAAGCGTTGGCTTATTCATGGCGATGCTCATCCGGAAAATGTTATTGCTGTCGGCGCCGATAAAATCGGATTGATTGATTTCACCGATTTTTGTTTGGCAGATTTTGCCCGTGATTTCGGCGCTTTTATGCAGCAGCTGGAATATAAGATAAAGCGAAATTTACAGGATGATGAATTTGCCCTAGCCATGAAAAGACTATTTTTAAATACTTATTTGCAAGCCGCCAACATTTCTTTAGATGAATCTCTGCAGCGCCGCTTAGATTTATATTACAACTGGACCGCCACCAGGACCGCGACTTTTTGGTTATTAAAGCATGAATGTGAACCAGAAAAAGCAGAGGCGATGATTGCTTTGGTAAAAAATTATTTAAATACTAATCATCATGCTCAAGATTAAGAAAAAAATTCTTTTTTGCGCGGCTGAAGCCGCACCTTTAGCTAAAATCGGCGGTTTGGCCGATGTTGTCGATTCTTTGCCGCCAGCCTTAAAAAAACAAGGAGTGGAGGTGCGCGTCATTATGCCAGCGCATGGCTCTATTTCTCTGCGTTTCTGGCGGGCTAAGAAATTAGCCTCATTTTCCGTAAATTTTGGTAAGAAAAAGGAGAGAGTCGTTTTGCTGAGCGCCAAGGTAGAGGGGGTTCATTATTATTTTTTACAAAGTAAAAATTATTTTTCCGGAGCGGTGTATGGGGAGAACACTTTGGATAAATATTTATTTTTTTCCCAGGCGGTAGCGGCTAGTATGCCTTTTTTAGCTTTTACTCCAGACATTATCCATGCGCATGATTTTCATACTGCCGGAGTTTTACTTACTTATTTACAGAAGTCAGATTATCCCCGGCCGAAGCTTGTTTTAACCATTCATAATTTACAACATCAAGGTTGGGTCTCAGCTTCTAAATTTAAATCTTTTGGTTTTAATCCTGATATTGTGCCGGCGGCGGCAAAAAATAAGGCTGGCAATTGGGTTAATATTTTAGCGGCTGGTATTATGGCGGCTGATAAAATTACGACTGTTAGCCCTAGTTATGCCCAAGAGATAATGACGAAAAAGTATGGGCAGGAACTAGAGAAATTGCTTATTTCTCGCCAAAATGATTTAGTCGGAATTTTAAATGGCCTTGATGTTGTTTCTTATAATCCGGCTACCGATAAAGCTTTAGCTTTTAATTATAATCGTATTAATTTAGTCGCCGGGAAGGCCATAAATAAACAGGCCTTGCGCTCTTATTTCGGCTTATCTGACTCTCCGATACCGCTGTTGGCTTTAGTCGCCCGCCTCTCCGATCAAAAGGGAATCGACCTTTTTAATCTTAACAAGTTAAAAACTTTGATTAAAAAATATCCATTTCAATTAATAATCCTTGGTACCGGCGAAAAAAAATTTGAAAGTTTAGCCTCGTCCTTAGCTGTTAATTTGCCTGAGGCAGTGAGAGCCGAAATTGCTTTTGATGATGTCTTAGCTCGTAATTTGTACGCTGGCTCCGATTATTTTTTAGTACCTTCTCGTTTCGAGCCTTGTGGCTTGACGCAGATGATTGCCATGAGATATGGTTCGGTGCCGATTGTTAGAGCGACTGGCGGTCTAAAGGATACGGTTATTGACGGTTATAATGGTTTTGTCTTTAAAAATTATACAGATTCTTCCTTGTTGTCTTCACTGCAAAGGGCTTTGCGTCTCTATTATCAAGAGCCCGATAAATATCAAGCACTTCGTCGCGCCGGCATGTCAGCTGATTGGTCTTGGCAAGCATCTGTACCCAGGTATTTAGATTTGTATAATAGTCTGTAATAATTTTATTATTTTTAAAAGATCTCGTCCTCTCTTTCCTCAGGCTTCGGGCTGGCCCTAGCCGCGTTTAGTGAGCAGAAAGATTGATGAAATCGAGAAAAAAATTAGAGAACGTTTTCCGAAGATAGTTTTTATTGATATCGAGATTAATTAATATTGATTGGGCTATTTGAGATTTACTAAAGCTTTTTGTATAATGAAGATAGTCCGCCGGCGCCTTTATTGGCAATTATTTTAATTTTATGGGTAAAAAAAAGAAAAAAACGGCTAACCCATTCGAAAATTTACCTAATTTTGAATTAAGCGACCACGCTAAACATAGTATCGGCATCGTTATTGTTTTTGCTTTTGGTTTAATTTCTCTTTTAGGCTTATTCAATCTTTCTGGGCGTTCCGGTGTTTTTCTGTCACATTGGCTTTCTTTAATTTTTGGATTTGGCAAATGGTTAGTGCCTCTAGTTTTGCTTTTTTGGGGGATATTACTGGTGCGCAATAAGACGGTTGATGTCAAACCGAGTGATTATTTGGGCTTGTTTCTTTTATTTATTTCTTATCAGACATTGTTTCATTTTTTCTTAAAAGAAGCCGATTGGCTAAGCAATGCTCAGGCCGGTCTTGGCGGCGGTTATATCGGCTATTATTTAAGCCGTTTATTTCTTTACGCTTTTGGCTTCTGGGGCGGGGTGATAATTTTATTCTGTTTGCTGTTAGTAGCTTTGGTGATTGTCTTTAATACCTCTCTGTCTAAACTTATCGGTCGGGAAAGTTTTTTGGCTAATTTCGGTCGTACTTTAGGCAATGCTTTTCGCGGTGTTTTTTCTGCTTCCTCTGCGGAGAGAGCGGGAAAGGGGGAAGCGGAAGATACTATTGAGTCTACCCAGTCTGAAGTCTTGGCGTCTTGGCGCAAGCGGGAATTAGCTGAAAGCGAATCGGATGAAGACGCTGAGGATAAGATTGATTCCGAATTGTCAGCTAAGCAGGCTAATTTGGCTCAGGCGGCCACTTCTAAGGTTCAGGCCAAATTATCTTTGCCCAAGAAAAAAATAAAAATAGATTTGCCGATTGAATTGTTAAATCATAAATCTGGTCAGGCGGTTGGCGGTGATATTCAGAGAGGGGCGGCTTTAATTAAGCGCACTTTGGAAAATTTCGGTATTGCTGTAGAAATGGCGGAAACAAAAGTCGGTCCGACAGTCACCCAATATACTTTTAAGCCGGCTGAAGGCGTAAAAGTTTCACGTATTATTACTTTGAATAATGATTTATCTTTAGCTTTGGCGGCGCATCCAATCAGAATTGAAGCGCCGATTCCCGGTCAATCGTTAGTGGGAGTTGAAGTTCCCAATAAAGTCAAAGCCGTGGTGGGTTTGCGGGAGATTTTAGAAGACCCTATCTTTAAGAATCGTAAACATAATTTAATGATTGCTTTAGGAAAAGATGTTTCCGGTACGGTTTGGATTTATGACATTACGCGCATGCCGCATTTATTGGTGGCCGGTGCCACTAATTCTGGAAAATCTGTTTGTTTGAATACGATTATTATTTCGTTGCTTTATCAAAACAACCCCGATGATTTGCGCTTTATTATGGTTGATCCTAAACGGGTGGAACTCCCGGTCTATAACGGTATTCCGCATCTGTTGACGCCGGTTATTACCGAAGTCTCCAAAACAATCAACGCTTTAAAGTGGTGTCTAAATGAAATGGAAAGGCGCTATGATTTATTCAATAAAGCCGGCAAGAAAAATATCCAGAGTTATAACGCCGATAAGCCAGAGGAGAAATTACCTTATATTATTTTTATCATAGATGAATTGGCTGATTTTATGATGACATCTGGCAAAGAAATGGAAGCGGCCATTATTCGTTTAGCCCAGATGTCTAGAGCTGTTGGCATTCACTTAATTCTTGCTACTCAGCGACCGAGCGTTGATGTTATTACCGGCTTAATCAAAGCGAATATACCCGCTCGTATCGCTTTTTCCGTCACTTCTTTAGTGGATTCTAAAACGATTTTAGATATGAGCGGGGCGGAAAAATTACTGGGTCAGGGTGATATGTTGTTGACCACAACTGAGCTTTCCAAGCCGAAGCGCATTCAAGGAGCTTATGTCAGTGACCAAGAAATTAATGACGTGATTAATTATATTAAAGAAAAGAGCGGCGCGGTCGATTATCTTGAGGGTGTGACCGACAGACAAAAGGTGGGGGGTGTGGCCGGTGTCGGTCTTGACGGTACTTACGGCGATGAAGACGAATTAATGTCAGAAGCTCAAGAAATAATTATTAAGGCGGGCAAAGCTTCTACTTCTTTATTGCAGCGACGTTTGTCAATCGGTTATGGGCGAGCCGCTAAGATCCTGGATATGCTGGAAGAATCCGGTATCATCGGTCCAGCCAACGGTTCAAAGCCAAGAGAAATATTAATCAGCAAGGAACAGTTAGAAAATATGCAGCATCAGGGAATTAGCGCGATGCCCGTACATAATCGTCGCGAAATGTCCGCCCCCGACCATTATTTTGGGAATGATGAAGGTGATGATGATACTTTATCTTTTAAATCCGGGGACGAAGACAAGGAAGTGGAAAAAGAGACAGAAATTAAAAGCAAAACCGAAGAGGATGAAGATAATAATCAAGACGTTCCCGCTTTCTTATTGGATGACAACGGTCCTGAAGACAATGTTCAGGAGGAGAACGAAATTCTTGAGGAAATCAAGCCGGAGGAGCCTTCGCCGCCCAGACAGGCTGAAGAAAAAAAGCAGACACTTAAGTCTCGTGTCTTCGATGATGATGACGAAGGGATGTTTTTTAGCCGATAGCGTAAACGATTAAACAAAAAGGTCAATTTTGGCCTTTTTTAATAGGTCGGGAAACCCGGCATGAGCCGCTAGCGAGCGCGGGGAGAAGGCTATTATCTGGTTTTTTCTTTTTTAGTTTCTTGTTATACTAATTAGATATGCTTGCCAGAATTAGACGTTTAATACCAACCACTATTTTCCAGAGGTTACAGCCCTTTTATCATTTCATTATGGGCTATCTGGCAGCTTTGTATTATCGTTTTCCCAGTCAGCAAATGCTTATCATCGGCGTTACCGGTACCACCGGTAAAACTTCAAGCGTTTATTTTTTGTCTAGGCTTCTTAATGCTAATGGTTATAAAGCTGGTTATACTTCTACCGCTCAATTTAATGATGGCGAGAAGGAGTGGTTAAACGATAAGAAAATGACAATGCCCGGTCGTTTTTTTCTACAACGGACTCTTCGGCGAATGGTTAATAACGGTTGTCAAGCCGCTATTATAGAAACCACTTCTCAAGGGATAGAGCAGTTCCGTCATCGTTTTATTAACTATGATTTATTGGTTTTTACCAATCTCTATCCGGAACATATTGATGCCCATGGCAGTTTTGAGAACTACAAACGTGCTAAGGGTAAGCTATTTTCTCATCTTTGTCATTGCCGCTCTAAATATTTAGATGATAATAATCAGGTAGTTTCTCACCCGAGCGGATTGAAACAGACCGAACTTTTAAAGGTTAAAAAAACAATTATTGTAAATGGCGACGATGATCAGGCTTCATATTTTTTATCTTTCCCGGCCGAACGTAAATGCGTATATACGCTTAATCCGAATTTGGTGGCGACAAGCCTGACGGATGACTCTGGGCAGGAGATCCAACCGCCACCAGAAATTTTTCTTTATGAGCCTTTATTCGCCACCGCTTCAGGTTCTGATTTTCAATTTAACGGCCAGCGCTGTCATCTTTCGATTCTCGGGTCTTACCATGTTTTTAATGCCGTTGCCGCTTTAACAGTCGCTTCTGTGCTTAATATTAAAACTGAACAAGCGGCGGCCGCTTTGGCAAATATTAAATCTTTAGCCGGCAAGATGGAGAAGATAGAGGCTGGCCAAAATTTTCATGTTTTGATTGATTATGCCTTTGAGCCTAAAGCCTTAGAGGCTCTGTATCAAAACCTTAATTTTATTCATTATCGCCGCTTAATTCATATTTTAGGCTCGGCTGGAGGCGGTCGTGATCAGGCTCGTCGGTCAATTTTAGGTAAAATGGCTGGAGAAAAAGCGGATATAGTGATTGTGACCAATGAAGATCCATATGACGATAATCCTCAGGATATTATTAATCAAGTGGCGGCGGGGGCAGAAAAGGCAGGGAAAATTCTAGAATCGAATCTTTATAAAATTCTTGATCGGCGCGAAGCTATGCGCCTGGCTTTCCGTCTGGCCAGCGAAGGCGATCTCGTTCTAATTACCGGTAAAGGGGCCGAGCAGTATATTTGCGGTCCCAGAGGTAGTCGAATTCCTTGGGATGACCGTGTGGTTGCTCGGGAAGAATTAGCATATTATTGATAATAGTTTAGTTTTTTGACTGGTCGAGGCTTAATTTTTTCTGTGGAGAAATTGTGTATTGACAAAAAATAATTATTATAATATGATAGATAATACAATCAGCTATTAGGCAAAAATGATAATAAAAACGGTTGCTCAGGTGTTATTTTTTCTTTATTCACCAATCCGTTTTTTTTGTATTTTTAGCCAAAATTCACTTTATAAATAAGCATATTCTAAAGTGATTATAAAATTTCGGCGCAATTAAATAAAACAACAGTTAACTCAAGCTTAAATCAGTTTGAGATTTTTTTGTTGAAAGCGCCTATCTTCATCAAGTCAATAAATTCAGGCCGGACTATCGCCTTTCTGTTTGGCAGATGGCGCTTGGTTTGCCGCCCTTAAAGTTCTATGTCTAACGTAAGCTCAACGGATAAAAAAATCGCAGAGCGTAAGTTTTTTACCGATTTCAAAGAGGTCATGCCCTTGCCTGACTTAATTGAAATTCAGAAAGATTCTTATCGCTGGTTTTTAGAGGAGGGGCTGGCTGAATTATTTGACGAAATCAACCCGGTTACCGATTTCATCGGCAGAGATTTGGAATTATACTTTGAAGATTATTATCTTGATGAGCCTAAATTTTCCGAAACCGAGAGTCGTGCCAAGAACATCACCTATGAAGCTCCCCTGCGCGTTAAGACTCGTTTATTAAATAAGAAGACCAACCAAAGCTCTAATCAGGAAGTTTATTTAGGTGATTTTCCAATTATGACCGATAAGGGCACTTTTATTATTAACGGCATTGAACGCGTGGTTGTTTCTCAGTTGATTCGTTCGGCTGGTGTGATGTTTACCGCTGAATTTATTAAAGGCAAAAAATGTTACGGCGCTAAGATTATTCCTAATCGTGGTGCTTGGCTGGAAATAGAAACTGATTCAAATAAAGTAATTTGGGTGCGCATTGATCGTAAACGTAAAGTGGCGGTGACGTCGCTCTTGCGTGCTTTTGGCTATGAAAATGATGAAGAATTAAAAAAGCTTTTCCGTGATGTTGATTTGGTTAAGAGCAATGATGAGCCTACTTTTATTGAAGCAACGATTGAGAAGGACGCGGCCAAGAATGAAGCCGAAGGCCTGCAGGAGGTTTATCGCCGCATCCGCCCAGGAGATTTAGCTTCTGTAGAAAATGCTCGTCAACTTATCCATTCCATGTTTTTCCGTTTTGATCGCTATGATTTTGGTCGTGTTGGTCGCTATAAATTAAATCGTCGCTTTGGTTTGGATTTGCCAAATAAAAAAGAGAATCGGGTTTTGCGCAAAGAAGATTTGCTTTTAATAGTAAAGGAAGTTATTCGTTTGAATATAACTAAAGAGCCGGAAGACGATATTGATCATTTGGGCAATCGTCGCATCCGCGCTATTGGCGGCTTGATTCAGAATCGTTTCCGGGTGGGATTGGCACGGATGGAGCGTATTATCAAAGACAGGATGTCCACCTCAGATATTGCTACTTTGACTCCCAATAAGTTAGTAAATTCACGACCGGTAATTGGTGTTGTTAAAGAGTTTTTCATGTCTTCTCAGTTGTCTCAGTTTATGGATCAGACTAATCCTTTGGCCGAACTGGAGCATAAGCGCCGCTTATCGGCTATGGGCCCTGGCGGTTTGACCAGAGAGCGCGCCGGTTTTGATGTACGCGACGTTCATTCCACTCACTATGGTCGCATCTGTCCTATTGCCACCCCGGAAGGACCGAATATTGGTTTGGTCGGTCACTTGGCTAGCTACGCCCGTCTTAACAGTTATGGCTTTTTAGAAACTCCTTATCGCCGGGTTAAACATGAAAAGAGTGGCAGCAGAATCACCGACGAAGTTGTTTATTTAGATGCTTTTGAGGAAGAAAAATATATCACCGCTGACGCCACCATTCCGGTGGATGCTTCCGGGCATTTGGCCGTTAGCCGTTATGAGGTCCGTAAGTTTGGTCAACCTGGAGTTGAAGATGTTAACAAAATTGATTTTGTGGGGGTCGCCGCTAATCAGATTATCTCTATTGCTACTTCCTTAATTCCTTTCATGGAACATAATGACGGACAGCGCTCTTTAATGGGCACTAATATGCAACGTCAGGCCGTGCCTTTGGTAAAAGCGGAAGCGCCTATTGTCGGTACCGGCGTAGAAGCTCGTGCCGCCCGCGATAGCGGCCACGTAGCGATTGCCAAAGAAGACGGAATCGTAGTTAAATCCGAGGCGGCTTTGATTGAAATTGAAAATAAGAAAGGCCAAATAAGCCAGTATCATTTAAATAAATTTTTACGCTCCAATTCCTCCACCTGCATTAATCAACATCCTTTAGTGACTGTTGGCGAAAAAGTCAAAGCCGGTCAAATTTTAACCGATGGCCCCTCTATCGATAACGGAGAGCTCTCTCTCGGCCGTAATGTCTTGGTGGCCTTCATGACTTGGGATGGCTTCAACTATGAAGACGCTATTATTATTTCCGAGCGCTTAGTGAAAGAAGATATTTATTCTTCAATCCATATTGAAAACTACACAATCGATGTCCGCGATACCAAGCTCGGCCCCGAATTGATTACCAATGATATTCCTAATATAAGTGAGGAGAAGCTCAAAAATCTTGACGAGGATGGGATTATCCATATTGGCGCGGAGGTTTCTTCTGGCGATATCTTGGTTGGTAAAATTACCCCTAAAGGAGAAACAACTTTGTCAGCGGAAGAAAAATTACTAAGAGCCATTTTTGGTGAAAAGGCCAAGGATGTCCGGGACTCTTCTCTTTATTTGGAACACGGCGAACATGGTAAGGTGGTTGATGTAAAGATTTTTTCCAGAGAAGAGGGAGACAGGTTGGCGGCTGGTGTTTTGAAATCAATTCAGGTGTCGGTAGCTAACCTGCGCAAGATTCAGGTGGGTGATAAAATGTCCGGTCGTCACGGCAACAAGGGTGTTATTTCCAAAGTAGTTCCGGTCGAAGATATGCCTTATATGGCCGACGGCACTCCGATTGATATTATTCTTTCCCCTTTAGGTATTATTTCTCGTATGAATTTGGGTCAGTTATTGGAAACCCATCTCGGCTTTGCTGCTAAGAAATTAGGCTATCGCATCGCTACTCCGGCTTTAAATGGTGTTTCGGAGGAACAAATTAAGAGAGAATTAAAGAAAGCCGGTTTACCCGAGGACGGTAAAATCACTCTTTATGACGGTAAAACCGGTGAAGCTTTCGACCATAAAATAATCGTCGGTTATAAGTATATCTTGAAGCTTAATCATATGGTGGAAGATAAGATTCACCAGCGTTCAATCGGACCCTATTCTTTGATTACTCAACAGCCTTTGGGCGGTAAAGCTCAGTTTGGCGGTCAACGTTTTGGTGAAATGGAGGTGTGGGCTTTAGAAGGTTATGGCGCTTCCCATACTTTACAGGAAATGCTTACTATCAAATCCGATGACGTTCCCGGACGCAGTAAGGCTTATGAAGCGATTATTAAAGGCGAAGAAATTGAGAAGCTTAACGTTCCTGAGTCTTTTAACGTGTTAATAAGGGAACTTAAAGGTCTTGGTCTTAGTGTTGAGCTTTTGGGCGGCAGTAACGGTCAGACTGCCTCGGAAGTGGAAACAGAGATTGACTTAGAGAAAAAGAAGGATCCGCGTTATGACTACGACAAACCAGAGATAATTGCTACTTCCGATAGCGTCGAGGCTGCCCCGCCGACGGAAGAATAAGTTTTCGCTGTAAATTTTATCAAATCAATCTATCACATATATGTTGAATCCAATTAAAACTAGCGATTTCGACGCCTTGCGTCTCAAGCTCGCTTCGCCTGAAGAGATTCTTTCTTGGTCGCACGGGGAAGTCGTTAGGCCGGAAACAATCAACTATCGCACACAGAAGCCGGAAAAAGACGGACTTTTCTGCGAAAAGATTTTTGGCCCGACCAAGGATTGGGAGTGTGCTTGCGGTAAGTATAAGAAAATCCGCTATAAAGGTATTGTCTGTGACAAGTGCGGCGTTGAAGTTACTCGCAGTGTTGTTCGTCGGGAGCGTATGGGCCACATTAACCTCCAGATTCCTTGCACCCATATCTGGTTTTTAAGAGGAATTTCTTCAAAGATTGGTTTACTTTTGAATCTCGGTATTCAGTCTTTGGAAAAGGTTATATACTTTGCCAGCTTTATCGTGACTGATGTTGATGAAGGCTTGAAAGAGGCTGCTTTAGAGCAGATTAAAAACGAACATAAATCTAAGCGCAAGAGCATTGAGGCGGAATTAGTTCAGCAGATTAAGCGGATTCAAGACAGTCGGGCTGATATTATAAAGGAGGGTAAAGCCAAGGCGGAGGTTGACGCCAGTATTGCTAATCAGATTAAAGTTGCCACGGCTGAACGCGATGAAAAATTAAAAAGACTGGAGGAAGACTTTATTCAAGTTTCTAAAGAATTGAAAGAACTTAAGCCTTTACTAATATTATCGGAGCAGCAGTATCAAAATTTAAGCTTGAAATTTGGTCATTTATTTGAAGCCGGCATCGGCGCGGAAGCTATTAGATTGCTTCTTTCTCGTATAGATTTAGCTAAGAGTATTGAAAAAATAGAAGAAAAATTAAAGGATGCCGTCGATTCTAAGCGCGATAAATTAACTAAACGTTTGAAGCTTTTAAAGAGTTTTCGTAATAATAATTTACGCCCAGAGTGGATGATTATAACTGTCTTGCCGGTAGTGCCGCCTGATTTACGTCCGATGGTTGCTCTTGATGGTGGTCGTTTTGCCGCTTCTGATTTAAACGACCTTTATCGCCGTGTTATTAATCGTAATAATCGTTTGAAACAGCTGATTGATTTGAATGCCCCGGAAGTAATTTGCCGTAATGAAAAACGGATGCTTCAGGAAGCGGTAGACGCTTTGATTGATAACTCCGCCCGTCACACCAAGACCGTGACCGCCTCAACCGGACAAAAGCGCCAGTTGAAATCTTTAGCTGATGGCTTGAAAGGGAAACAGGGTCGTTTCCGTCAGAATTTATTGGGTAAACGCGTCGATTATTCTGGCCGTAGCGTGATTGTCGTTAATCCTAAGTTAAACCTTGATCAATGTGGTTTGCCTAAAATCATGGCCTTGGAGTTGTTCAAGCCTTTTATTATCAGTCAGTTGATTAAACGCGAGATTGTCCATAATGTCCGCAGCGCTTCTCGTTATATTGAAGCTGGGCATGATGAGGTGTTTGATATTCTTGAAGAAACTGTTAAAGAGGCCTATGTGCTGTTGAATCGCGCCCCCACTCTGCATCGCTTGGGCATCCAGGCTTTCCGGCCGGTTTTAATTGAGGGTAAAGCCATCCAGATTCATCCTTTAGTTTGTACTGCTTTTAATGCCGACTTTGATGGCGATCAAATGGCTGTCCATGTGCCGCTAACCAAGGAGGCGAAGCAGGAAGCGGCCGACATCATGCTGTCTTCCCATAATTTATTAAAACCGGCTACTGGCGATCCGATTGTGGCACCTGCTCAAGATATCGTCTGGGGAACTTATTACATTACTCTGGAAGATCCGGCCTATAAAGACAAAAAAGATCAGGAATTAAAATATTTTTATAATGACGATGACGCGATTTTAGCTTATGACCATAATTTCGTTTCTTTAAACGAGCCGGTGATCGCTAAAATTAACGGGCAACGTCTTCGCACCACTGTTGGTCGGATGATTTTTAATTTGATTTTGCCTGAAAAGCTGCGCTATATCAACGAAGTGGTCGGCAAGGGCAAGTTAAAAGATTTAATCCGCGAATGTCTGCGTCTTTATACGGAAGACGAAACGGTTAAATTTATTGATAATTTAAAGAATAAAAGTTTTTCATTCATCACTAAATCCGGTCTTTCTTGGGGTTTTGGTGACCTGCCTTATCTGCCGGAAAAAGACCGCTTAATTGCCGAAGCCAATAATAAGGTTGATGTCATTCAAGAACAGTATGAAGACGGCTTATTGACCGAGAGCGAACGCTATACCAAGGTTATTGAAGTGTGGGCCAACACTAAAGATCAGATTGCCGATATTTGCAAGGAAGGCTTAGTTAATATTTTGCCGGTTTTCTCCATGATTGATTCCGGCGCCCGTGGTTCTTGGGCTCAGTCGGTTCAAATTTTGGGCATGAAGGGTTTGGTAACTTCACCTTCCGGCGCTATTATCGAATTACCGGTTAAAGGGAATTTTAAAGAAGGATTTGGCGTGTTGGAATATTTTATTTCTACCCACGGTGTCCGTAAAGGTTTGTCTGATACCGCTTTAAGAACGGCAAACGCCGGTTATCTCACTCGTCGTTTGATTGATGTTGCTCAAGATGTGATTGTTACTGAAGATGATTGCGGCGACAAGAAGGGCGTATGTTATATCAAGGAAGAAACAGAAAAAACTGGTGAAGATTTTTATAAAAAAATCGTTGGTCGCTATTTGGCGCAAGACTTGCTTGATGATAAGAATAAAGTTTTATTAAAAGCCGGGTCTTTAATTAACGAAGATGTATCTAAGGATTTGAAGGCGAAAGGCGTTAGTGCTTTGAATCTACGCTCGGTGCTAAGTTGTCATTTACATAAAGGCGTCTGCGCTAAGTGTTATGGTTGGGATTTAGCTTATAATAAAGAGGTTAAGCTGGGTGCGGCGGTGGGCATTATTGCCGCTCAGTCTATCGGTGAGCCGGGTACGCAGTTAACGATGAGAACCTTCCATACGGGTGGGGTTGCCGGACAAGACGATATTACTCAAGGTCTTCCTCGCGTTGAAGAAATTTTTGAAGCGCGCAGCCCGAAGAAGAAGGCTCTAATTTCTGACGTTGCCGGTAGGGTTAAGATTGAATTTGCCCAAAAGACGATTAAAGATCAAGACGGCAAAGATATCGTCATTACCAATCCGCAAGCGAAAATTTTAAGTATCATTTATCGCGGCAAAGAACAGGAGAAATATTATTTTTCCGAGAAAATTAATGAGTTAAAATTAGCTTCGGGTTTGACCGTTAAAGACAAGAAAAAATTAATTCCGGAAATTTCCGTTAAAGATGGCGATAAGGTCGCGAAGGGGGTAGAGATTTTTAAGGTGGGAGGTGAAAGCGTAAAAGCAAAGAGTGCCGGCGTAGTGTCAATTAATGATAAGTATGTCAGTATTACCAAGGATGTCGACAAGGTGAAGGAATTTTCTATTTTAAAGGGGACAATGATGATGGTTAAGGATGGCGATGAGGTAGAAAAAGGAACACAACTAACGGAGGGAAGCCTTGATTTACGCGAATTGTATAAATTAAAGGGCGAACTCGAGACTCAAAAATATATTATCCGGGAAATACAATATGTTTATTCTTCACAAGGTCAGCCTTTAAACGATAAGCATGTAGAAATAATTGCTCGCCAGATGTTCTCTCGCTATCTTATTAAAGACCCTGGTGATACCAGTATGTTGCCCGGTGAAACCGTGGAGGCGGAAGTTTTTGAACACGCCAATCAGGTAGCCAAAGTTAAAGCTAAAGCCGATCGTTTATTGTTGGGTATCACTAAAGCTTCTTTAACCACAGACAGCTTCTTATCAGCTGCTTCTTTCCAAGAGACGCCCAGAGTGTTGATTGAGGCGGCAGTTAACGGCAAGATTGATTATCTTGAGGGCTTGAAGGAGAATGTTATTATTGGTTGTTTGATTCCGGCCGGTACTGGTTATAAAGGCAAAAAAGTGCGCGACAAATATGAAAATATTCAACCGCCAGCAGTTAGTGAAAACTAAAATTTATTAATATTTGGTAAGATAAAAATCCCTCCGATAATCAGAGGGATTTTTGTTTTTATCTGTTAATTTTTAGAGAATCTTAGTATAATAAGGATAAGCCTTGAGCTTTGAAAAGATCGAAGCGCCAGATATTTATTATCTTATGAAGATGCCTTTAAATAAAAAAATTAGGTTTTTTTGGCTGATATTATTGTTTTTTATTATTATTTTTTTAGCTTATCAATTTGTTTCCCCAAGCGGCGATTGGTCTTGTACCCATTCTTTTTCTTCTTTTCAAGCTTCTTCTTGCCTGGGCGACCCTACTCCAAAGGAAAGGGTGATTAAAACTCAGGGTGGGCCTTTGTTAATTTTAGGAGAACCGGTATATTTTTCCGTTTTTAGCCCTAGACCTTTCAGTCACATCACCATCAAGATTACTTATCGTCCTCATTTAAGTTCCTCTACGCCGATTTTTGAGGCCGGTTTTTTAGCGGATAAAAAACTTTGGCGTTACCGTTTACAGCCGGTTTATAATTTATGGCTGGAGCAAGGTTTGTCTTCTTGGACTCAGCTCCGGTCTGGTAATCTTAGTTTATTCCAGAGGAAGGAAAAATTTTCTTCGCTGTCGGAATTTTTAAGTGTTTGGCGGAGTCAAGGCTCCTCTTTTTGTTCTCAGCCTCGTTGTTTAGCGGTTTACAATCTATCTTTAGAGGAAGCGCCCCCCGCTTTAGACTTACGTTCTTTGTCTCCAGTGTCTGAAAATTCTTTTTTCCCTTACCCCCTTCGCGGGGAGCATCAATTTTATATATTTCTTAAAAATAAGGGTTTAAGTCTATCTGGTAATTTGTTAGATTTAAACGAAAATAAAGATATAGATGACGCAGAAATTGTAGTTTTTTCTGGCAGGAATCAAGTTGATCTCTTGTCTTTACCAGATAGACGCCCGCAAAAGGAAGAAAGTGGCGACATCGGGATTATTCAATCTGTAAAAATAGTTAATTCTGATTTGCCCTCTGGTCTCTATCGCCTAGAATTTCGAGCAGGGGACGATTTAGTTTTAAGTGATTTGTCTGTAAATTCAGCCTATTTATCAATAATTAATAAAATTTGGCCTTTTACTGAAGAGGCCGTTTCTTTAGTAACCGATGCTCCTTATTTGCAGGTGAAGGCTTTAAGTCCGGCGGCTTTACAGACTCTTGATTTTGGCGGTCGTCATCTGGAGTTAACCGAGATTTATAAGCAATATGAGATTAAAAGTAAGCGCTTAGGCGGGGAAAATATAAGATTGAGTACCGGTTCTTTGATTTTAGCTAATAACGGCATGTTTGCCGCCTCTTCCTCGGCCTTAATTAATCCGGATTACCCCCGTTTAGACCGTTTTTCTTCTTTAAACGAACAACTAGATTTTGTTTTGGCTGATTATCGTCCGGCTATTATCGAGGATGAAGGCTGGTTGTCCAGCACCCTAGAATTTGATGCCTCTGATTTATATCGAGAGCGGGGGAAATATAGTTTGATTTTATCTATTCCCGGATTATTAGCAGAGGGTGGGGGTGGCGGTTTGGTGGAAATAAAGAGTATTAATGTTGAATTTTCCGGCCCTAGTTTGGAAGCGAAGATTAAAGATTGGCTGAATTTATGAAAAAATATTTTATTTCTCATGATCTATGTAAATTATTAGCTAAGGAGATTTTTTATTTTTTTAGCGCTCTAGTGGTGGTGGGTTTGGTCTTTGAAAGTCTGCTGCCAGGATTTTTTTGTCTTTATTTCAATGTCTCGGTATTAGCCGGTTTCTGGCTTTTGAGCCTAATTATTTCATTATTATGTATCAAGGAAAAAAAATAATCGTGGTTTTGCCAGCCTACAATGCCGCCGCCACTTTGGAGCGGACGGTGGCGGATTTGCCCAGCGTAGTCGATGAGATTATTTTGGTCGACGACGGTAGCAGCGATGATACGATTAACCTGGCTCAGCGTCTCGGTTTATTTGTTTTTGCGCACCAGCGCAATCGGGGATACGGCGCCAATCAAAAATCTTGTTATCGTTTAGCCCTGGAAAGAGGGGCAGATATTGTAGTAATGGTCCAC
>Ga0116182_1001000_pt1 | contig 29801 bp, 21 predicted proteins | sample AD_UKC077_MetaG_FD_89805 | JGI IMG/M metagenome (GOLD analysis project Ga0116182, IMG submission 89805) | Active sludge microbial communities of municipal wastewater-treating anaerobic digesters from USA - AD_UKC077_MetaG | ecosystem: Engineered > Bioreactor > Anaerobic > Digestate | place: USA...
GCGGCGCGGCGTGAAGACGGACGAACAGACCGCCACCAGCGGTTCGTCGCTCTCCGGCGCAGGCCACGCGCCGGTAAAGGTCGCGCGCGCATACGGACACCCCGCGGCCGGCGCCAGCGTGAGCTCGGCCACCAGCGGTGGCCCCTGCATCACACGGCCGTCCGGGCGGTAATCCAGCGTCGCGCGGATCACGTGGCACGTCAGGAGCTGTTCGATCTCCGGCAGCGCCGCGACCGCAGCAACGAGATCGCCCGGAAGGGGCCGAGCGGCTCCGCCGCGCTGGATGCCCGGGGGCGGCGGCGCGCCGCGGCGCAGGGACACGCCCGCACCGGTGGTCGACACCCAGCAGGTGAACGGCTCGGTCATGCGCCGCACGCTCTCTCGGCTTTGGCTGATGGCGGTCCGGGTCAGGCCGAGCGACCACACCACCAACGCGGTGGCCGCAGCAACCCCGAACACGGCGGTTACGAACCGCATGCTGTCGTGTCTCGCATGCGTCATCATCAGCTTCAGGATTATCATGACAAGCGACCTTGCTCAACGGCTCTTCGCCGCGCAGTTAGAAGGGGGGTTAAGGCGCGTGCGGCCTCAGCCGCGCGGACCCGCCGGAGTCTCGCCCATGGCTTCGAGATAGCGCGACGCCACGCGCGCGGGATCGTGCTCCGTGTCGAACGTATCGACGAACCGTCCGTCTTTCAGGAGGTGGACGCGCCGCGCGGCGGCGGCCACAACCGGATCATGGCTGACCATCAGGATGGTGCAGGCCTCCTCCTGGTTCATGGCGCTCAGCAGGTCGCAAAAAGCGCGGCCCGCCGGCGAGTCGAGATTGCCGGTCGGCTCGTCCGCCAGCACGATGTCAGGGCGGGTCACCAGCGCCCGGGCGATCGCCACACGCTGTCGCTCGCCGCCGCTCAGCCGGTCGGGCAGGTACGTGCGTCGCGGCGTGAGCGCGAACCGCGCCAGCACCTCTTCAATCACGGCGGGCCCGGGGGGCTTGCGGTCCAGCAGCAGCGGCAGCGCGATGTTCTCTTCGGCGGTCAGCGTCGGGATCAGATTGAAGTCCTGGAAGACGAGTCCGATGCGGCGGCGGCGGAAACGGGTGACCGCAGCGTCGTCCATCTCCGAGATCCGTTCGCCGCCGACCCGGATCTCTCCGCCGTCACAGGTCAGCAGGCCGGCGATCAGATGCAACAGGGTGCTCTTGCCGGAACCGCTGGGCCCCATCACGGCCACGAAGTCGCCGCGTGCCAGCGTCAGGTCCACGCCGTCCAATACCGTCACCGGGTTCTCTTTGCCGCCGAATGTCTTGACCAGCCGCTTCACCTCCAGCGCCGGACGCTCCTCTTCCGCCATAGCCGCTCCTTTTTCTGGTTAAACGCTCTGGCGGCATGAAACGTTCAACGGCGGCCTTCGCCTTTTCAGGGTTCCCGCGCCAGAGCGCGCAGCGTGGCGCGGTCCGCAGCGTCGGCGGCTTCGCGCTTGGCCATGAAGCGGCGGTACTTCTCCCACTCTTCCGGGGTCCAGGCGGCGGCCTCGGTATAGTCCGCGCAGAAGGGCACACCGAGGTCGACCCAGAGTGCGAGACGCGCGAGCTCGACCGGCGTCACGGTCTTGCAGTGCCCTTTGTCCAGCATCTCGCTGAAGAGCCTGCTGTTGGCAGAACCGGCTGAGCGCGGCCGCTGGATCGGCGGTGCCGACGCGGCGGAAACCCAGTTGAGCAGCGCGTGGTCGGGATCGCCGCGCCAACGCGCGGGCGGCTCCTTCTGATCGGGCCGTGCGTGCGTCAGCGTGAGGTAGGCGCGTGCCCAGTGGCGTTTGGCGGCGGGGTCGGAGACGACCGCTGCGGTCAGGTCTGGACGGCCGGACCGACCGTCGTGGCAGCCGACGCAATGGGCGTTGAGGATCGGCTGGATCTCTTTCAGGAAACTGAAGCCGCGACGCGGACCGAAGATCGGCGCCAGCGGCCGGGGTCCGGCGGCGAGTGCGCGCGTCGGACGCGCCGAGGCGAGCGGCACGCTGTTTTTGGACTCGTGGCAACCCACGCACGAGGCGTTCTCGCCCGGCTGCAGCGTGGTCCAGCTCCGCATTGTTTGCACCATACGCCCTTTGTCGTCGAGCAGCATGAAGTAGAGCGGGGCGCGCGCTTCGGTCGTGAAAAAGACCGAGCCGTCCTCATGCACCGGGGCGTCGCCGATCAGGATCTTGGGGTCCCAGGCGCCGTTGCCCACAGAGGGCGGGGTGGAGATCAACGCGCCGCCGCCCGGTCCGCCGTTGCCGTTACTGCCGATGCCCGCGGCGCGATAGTCGAGGCCGATGACACGCAAGGTCTTGACCGTGCCGCGCGCCACGCCCTCCATGGCCGGGCCTTCGTAGACGTCCTGCACATAGAAGGTGCCCGTCGGCCGGGCATAGTCCACGAGGCTCGGGCGGGCCGGCGGACGCGCGCGCGGGCGCAGCGGTACCGCGCGGGCGCAGGCCAGTCCGCGGCGCGAAACCAGCAGCTCGCGCTGGCCGTCGACATCCATCCAGTACACGCCGAAGCCGGTCATGCGGTTCTCGTGGCGCTTGCCGTCGACCTGCGTCCAGCCATCGGGATTGTAGGTCACCAGCAGCGTGCGCTCGTCGATCGGATACGGATAGGCAAAGAGGTCGCCTTCCTGGCCGTACGCGTCGACGGTCACCGATTTCGTGGGGCGCACCGGCGCGACGAGCGTGACGCCCTCGGCCTCCTGGCGACCGCGCGCCGGATCGATCAGGATCAGCTCGCCGGGCTGGCGCGAGTGATGTCCGGTGGCGATCGCGAAAATCTTGCCGCTGCCCGGAATGCCGCGCGCGTGAATGATGGTGGTCGGGAACCAGGAGTTCTCGCCGTAGACCGCGCTCTGGGCGGTGCCGTCGGGCTGCATCTGGAAGAGCGGCTGGGGATACATCTGCGAGCGGTCGTTGTACTCCCAGCGCGTGTAGAGCACGCGGCCGTCCGGCGCGACGGAGGGGTAGTTGAGGTGGACCTGGTCGAAGGTCAGCCGCAGAATGTTGCGGCCGTCGCGATCGCAGCGGTAGAGGTTGCTGACCTCGGTCCACCAGCAGTCGACGATCTGCATGCAGCGCGTGGAGTTGAAAAGGATGCGTCCGTCCGGCAGGTAGCACCCCTCGTAATCGGCGATCCCGAGCCCTTCGGTCAGCGGGCGGACGTCGCGCGTCGCCGCGTCCATCTCATACAGGTGGTAATCGTCGCCGCGGTCGGAGCGCTTGAGGGCGAAGAGGATGGCACGGCCGTCATAATCCACGTCCGCGTCACGGATGACGCCCTCCTTCGTCTCGGTGAGCACCGTCTCGTGCCAGAGGGCGTCGCGCCATTCGGCGAGGCAGAGCTGTCCGCCGGCGCGGAAATTACGCTCCGCCTGGGCATCGGAGAGCGCCTCGGTGTAGGCGTAGTGCGAGCCGCCCATCACAAAATGGCGCACGTAGACCAGGCGCGGGAACTCGGCCTTGACGCGGGCCAGACGGCGGGCGCGGCGTTGCGCGCAGGCGGCGCGGTAGGCAGCAAGAGCGGTTTCGCAGGCGGCCGGTCCTGCAGGCCCCGCCTTCTGGCCGGAGACGGCGGAGGCGACCGTCAAAAAACGTGTGCGTCCGTCGTCGCTCGACAAGAGTTCCGGTCCCGCAAGCGGCGCAAGGTCTTGGCGCAGCCAGTCAGCCAGCACCTCGTCGTGCGCCTCGACGGCCGCCCAGAGCGCGTGCGGACTTTGGCGTTCAGCCTCCGTTGCGGCGCGGCCCAGCAGAACCGCGGCCAAAGCCTGGCCGTCCGACGTGATTCCCGGCGCACCCCGCGCAAGCGCGACGGCCAACCCCAGACAAACAATGAGCGCGGCTCCCCTGATACGATGCTGCATGGCACATTCCCCCTGTGTCTTGACACACACCATACCGGATAGCGTGCACACGCCGCAAGCGATAATCGGTCGCACGCGCATCCCCGTTTCGCTGACCGATACGTTGGGGGTTCAGGTTCCGGCTTCAACGACGTTGAAACGCGCCACGCGGGTGCGCCAGGATGAACGCCGCCATCTCGTCTGTCAACGCCTCCCATTCGGCGCAAAGCGGAATGACGTGGCTGGCCTCGGGCAGGTCGCGCACCGCTTTCGGCCCCGGGCAGGCGGCCAGCCAGCGCTGGGCGGCTGCTGTATCGACCACCGCATCGTGCGAGGCGGTGAGCGCGAAGAGCGGACAGGCCAGGCGGGCGGCGCGGGGGCGGATCTCGCGGATCAGCCGGAAGAGTGAGCGGTAGACGCAGAACGGGATGAAGCGGTCGCGCGCGAAGGCGAAGGACGGATCATCCTCGGCGACTCCCTGCACGGCAAAGGGCGACTCAAACGTCGGCGAGAGGCAGAGCGCAACGCGGGCCAGCGCGAACCAGACGCGCGGCGGCAGCAGCGGACAGCGCGCGCGCGCCACATCGATGGGCGGCGCAAAAACCGCCGCGCCGTCCACGAGATCCGGCAGGCGCAGCGCCGCGTCCAGCGCGAGGGCGCCGCCCAGCGAATGGCCGACGATCCACACGGACTCGTGCGTCTCGCGCAACCGCACCAGTTCGTCGGCCACCTGCGTGCGCCAGAGCGCCAGCGATTGGCAGCGGGCGTGCGCGGCAGGTTCGGCGCTGCCGGGCAGACGCATGGCGCGGCAGGTGAACCGCTCGCCCTCCGCAAGACGGCGCGTCATGCGCCGCCAGATACAGGGCGAGTCCGCGAATCCGTGGATGAAGAGCAGCGCGACAGGGCCGTTGCCGATCCGGTAGGCCGCGGCATCCGGCAACAAACCGTTCGGTTCGCGGCGCGTACGGTTTTCCCAAGCCCGCCGGCGCAGCCCCACCCAGAGCAGATGGAGCAGATTCGTGCCGATCCAAGCCGCACCGACCAGCAACAGGGGTTTGAATAAAGATCCCATAATGGTTAGCTTATCTTCACTGTCAGATCGGCGCAAGACAATTGGTTTCAGATTTACGCTCCGGGGGGAACCGACTACACTCTTGCCATGTTTGCGTTCGACCTCCACATTCACTCCTGCCTCTCGCCATGCGGCGATCTCGACGCCTCGCCGCGCGCGATCGTTCAAGCGGCCAAAGCCGCAGGGCTGAACGGCATCATGCTGGCCGACCACAATTCGTCGCGCAACAGCCCGGCGCTGGCGGAAGCCTGCCGTCGCACAGAGCTGAACTGCCTGTTCGGGATGGAGATCACATCGGCGGAAGAGGTGCACGGGCTGGCGGTTTTCGACACGCTGGAACAGGCGGCGGCGATGACCGAGATCTGCTATGCCGCGTTGCCCAAGCGGGTGAACCAGCCCGAGGTTTTCGGCTATCAGGCGGTGGTGGACGCCGACGACAATGTGGAGGAACTGGAGTGGCGGCTGCTCGGTGCGCCGACCCGCCTGACGCTGCGCGAGACAGGTGAGCGTATCCACGAACTGGGCGGCCTTTTCATCGCGGCGCATATCGACCGCGCGGTATTCAGCGTGACCTCGCAGCTCGGCGGCCTCGCCGGCGATGAAGGCTTCGACGCGGTGGAACTAAGCCGGCACGCAAACCTTGAGGCGTGGCGTGACAAAACGCTCGGCTTGCCGGTGATCCGCTCGTCCGACGCCCACTACCTCGGTGACATCGGCACTATCTGGAGCGAGGCCGAACTCTCTGTTTTTACGACCCAGGCGCTGAAAGCGGCATGGATGAGCAAGGGAGGGAGGAAGGAGGGAGGGAGGTGTTAGGAGTTAGGATTTTTTGTGCGGTATCATGCCTTCATGCGCCCCTGTCAGAGGCTTGATCTCATCGGAATCGGGCTCGTCATTTTTGTCAGTAGTCAGGCGTGGTTTTCTCGCCGATAAACTCGTAAGTCGTTCGATAACGATAGCGATTTTGATGCCCCCGCCACCTTCTAACTTCTGCTTCCTCCCTCCTCCTTTCTCCTTTCTCCTTCCTCCTTTCTCCGGCAATCTGCTAGACTTGCCTCCATAACGTGAGTGAGTGGTTTCCATATTTGACGGCGGCGGTCCTGAGCGATGTCGGCTGCCGCCGCGAGAACAATGAGGACGCCGCCGTGAGCCTGCCGGAATGCGGCGTGTTTGCGGTGGCCGACGGCATGGGCGGAGCGGCGGCCGGGGAGGTCGCCAGCCGTTTCACCGTCGAGGCCATCCGCGATGCCTTCACCCAGTCGCCGGACGCGCCGTTCGCGCTGACCGCCGAGGCGTCGGCACGGCTGCTGGTGCGCGCGGTTAACGACGCCAGCCAGGCGATCAAAGCCTATGCGGCAGCCCACGACCTCGCTGGATCGGGTACAACCGTCGTGGTGCTGGCCTTTGACCGCGTCACGCCCGCTCGAGCCTGCGTGCTGCATGCCGGCGACAGCCGCGCCTATCGTTTCCGCGACGGCCTGCTCAGCCAGTTGACCGCCGACCACTCACTGGCGGCCGCGGCCGGCGTCACCGAGGAGGAGAGCCTGCCCATGCGCTTCCGTGGCGTCATCACGCGGGCGGTCGGTTTGGCGCCGGACGTGGAGCTGGAACGGACCGCGCTCGCCGTGCGGCCGAATGACCTGTATCTGCTCTGCACGGACGGCCTCTCAAAGATGGTGCCCGACCCGCAACTCGCTGCCTTGCTGACCCGCGCAAGCGGACGGTCCCTGGAGGAGCTGGCCCAGGTGTTGATCGACCACGCGCTTCAGGCCGGCGGCGAGGACAACGTCTCGGTGCTGCTGGTCCGTGTGGCGGAGCGCTTGCCGCCGGCCGCGGATGCGCCTTTGCCGCGTCAAACCCGCCTGCTCGAAAACGAACTTCAATCCCAACCCACAGGGGTCGCCTTGTTGAAAGAGATCATCCGGAAAAGCCTCAGCCACGACGCGCACCCGCTGGTACAGTTCATTAAATACGGGGTGGTCGGCGGCATGGCGACCTCCCTGCACATCGTCACCTTTTTTCTGTGCGGCTGGTTTCTGCTGCCGTGCCTGACGCAGGATGATATCGCCGTCAAGCTGCTGGGTTTGACCGCGCCCGCCCTCACGCAGTCCACGCGCGCCTGGAACGCCGGCTTCTGCAACGCGATCGGCTTTGTCCTGTCGAACACCTTCTGCTATGTCTTGAACCGCCTGTTCGTCTTCAAGCCCGGCCGCCACCACTGGGTCATGGAGTTTCTGCTTTTCTTTGCGGTTTCTGGCATCAGCATGGTGCTGGGCACAGCGATCCAGACGTTTCTGATCACGCAGGCCGGCGTCCAGACCACCCTCGCCTTCGGCGCCAACATCGTCTGCGCGCTGTTCATCAACTACGCGATGCGCAAGTTCGTGATCTTCAAGGGCTGAGCCGCGCCGTCACATCAGGCTGAGCGCATCAACATCAATCGCCAGCGCGACGTCGGGCGCCAACCGCGTTTTGGCCAGCAGCGCGCACAGCGGTCTCGTGATGGCGCGCGCGGTCGGCGCACGCAGCAAAAGCTGATAGCGGTAGTGGTCCTTGGCTTTGGCGAGCGGTGCCGGACAGGCCTCGGAAAGCAGCACGTTCGTGCCGGCCAGCGCTCGCCGCAGCCCGCGCTCGACGCTCTCGGCCACGAAGCGCACCTTGGCCTCATCGGGGCCCTTGAAGGTGACGCACGCCAGATGCGTATAAGGCGGATAACCGCCGGCCCTGCGCTCGGCCAGCTCGGCGGCCGCGAACGGCGCGAAGCCCTCGTCGGAGGCGGCCGCCCGCACGGCCGGATGGTCGGGCGAGAAGGTCTGCACATAGACCTCGCCCGGCAGCTCCGCGCGCCCCGCACGCCCCGAGACCTGCGCCAGCAACTGATAGGTCCGTTCCGCGGCGCGGAAATCCGGCATGTGCAGGCTGGCGTCGGCCGCCAGCACGCCGACCAGCGTGACATTGGGGAAATCGAGCCCTTTGGCGATCATCTGCGTGCCGATCAGGATGTCGGCGCGCCCGCTCTTGAAGACCGCCAGCAGCTCGTCGTGGCTGTTCTTGCGCGCCGTCACATCCGCATCCATGCGCAGCACCTGCGCCTGCGGGAAGCAGCGCTTGAGAGCGATCTCCACCCGCTGCGTGCCGAAGCCGGTGAACTTGAACGCCGGATCGCCGCAGCCCGGGCACGTCTCGGGCACCGGCCGCCAGCCGCCGCAGATGTGGCAGCGCAGGCAGGTGTCGGCCTGGTGATACGTGTAAGCCACGCTGCACGAAGGGCACTCAGCCACCGCGCCGCATTTGGGGCAGACCAGCGAGGTGGCATAGCCGCGGCGGTTAAGAAAGAGGATCGACTGTTCGCCGCGCTCCAGGCGCAGCTTGAGCGCCTCCAGCAAGACGCCGGAGAAGATCTGGACGTGGCCCGCTTTGGCGGTCTCGACGCGCATGTCCACGATGTTCACGCGCGGCATGGGACGCCCGGCCACGCGTCGCGTGAGATGTGCTGCGGCGTACTTGCCCTTTTCGACATTGAGCCAGCTCTCCATCGCGGGCGTGGCGCTGCCGAGCACCACGGCGCAGCGCTCCAGCCAGCCGCGCATCACCGCCGCGTCGCGCGCGTTGTAACGCGGCGCCTCATCCTGCTTGTACGAAGGCTCGTGCTCCTCGTCCACGACGATCAGCCCCAGGTTCCTGACCGGCGCGAAAACCGCCGAGCGCGGCCCCACCACCACCACCGCCTCGCCGTTGCGGATGCGGTGCCACTCGTCATAGCGCTCGCCATCGCTCAACGCGCTGTGCAGTACCGCGATGCGCGCGCCGAACCGTGAGGCAAAGCGCTGCACGGTCTGCGGCGTGAGCGCGATCTCAGGCACCAGCACGATCGCGCCCAGCCCGCGCTGCAGCGCGTGCGCGATCGCCTGCAGGTAGACCTCGGTTTTACCCGAGCCGGTCACGCCGAAGAGCAGCACAGGCTTGGGCGGCGCGGGGGGGGCGGTGGTGCCCCTCCCATGCGCCAAGCCGGGGCTACCATGCACGCACACCAAGTCGGGAGCGCGGGCGTCCTCGCCCGCTGGTGAAACGCCCGGCGATCTTCCGGCGGCCGACCAGGTGTCAGCACTTGCGGGCGAGGACGCCCGCGCTCCCGACTCAAGGCCCCTCCCATGCGCCGCGCATGTCGCCGCCGCTGCACCCGCATCGACCGCCGCGATGACCTGCGCCAGCGCGGCGGCCTGTTCGGGCATGAGCGGCAGGGGGCGCGTGGGCAGCACGGTGCGGTTAGCGAGCGGGTCGCGCCGCATCTGGCGCACCGCGATCACGGCGGCCCCCTTCTCGGCCAGCGTCTTGAGCGTTTGCGGCGTGCAGGCGAATTCGCGCGTCAGACTGTTCAGCCAGCCGCCGCCCACGCGGCGCAGGTTGGCGAGCAGTTCCGCCTGTCGCGGCGTGAGGTCGAAAGTCCCCTCGCACGGCGTGACATAGAGGCGCTCTTTCGCTTTGACCGTGCGGTTGCGCACGGCGGCGGGCAGCATGCAGCGCAGCGCCAGCTCGAAGGTCGCGCAGGTGTAATCGGCCATCCAGCGCGCCAGCTCAAGCAGAACCGGTGAGAGAAAGGGCGCCTCGTCCTCGATCGCGAGGATGGCGCGCAGGCGCTCCGGACGGGAAACGTCCGACCTGTCAGACCCGTCCGACCGGTCCGACATCCCGAAGAGATCAGACGGCCCGATAGCGGGTGCGGCCTCCGCCTCGAGCGCCACCACATAGGCCGAGAGCGTGCGGCCGCCGAAGGGCACGCGCACACGCTGCCCCACGGCCAGGCGCGGCGCCAGCGCGTCCGGCACCCGGTAGTCGAAGAGCCGACCGACGGAAACTTCTGTGGCCACTCGCGCGATCATGACGCGGTCTTCCCAAAAAAGAAGGGAGCGGCGAACCGCTCCCCCCGTTGGAATCTGTCCGAATGCGGCGATCAGCCTGCGGGAGACTTGGAGCCGTTCGGGGTCAGATACTTCATCTGCTGCGTATTCTGCTGCAGCGTGGTATCGAACTGCTGGTTGTTATAGATGACGCGCAGCTCGCGGTAGCGCGAACGCCCCTTGAAGATCGCGCCGCCCTTGCGGACCATCACAAAACCTTTGTCAGAGAATGGCTTGGGGTCTGACGTTGAGAACGTCATCTTGGTGGTCCCTTTGGAATCGTCATACTTTTTGACCAGCGTGCTGGCATCCACGTTGCGGGTCACCAGGATCGGGATGACATCTTCCCACTCGTCGCGCAGGTTGCAGATGATCGTCCACATGTTGTACTCTTGCGAGAGGTTCCGCTTGCCGCAGGAGGGGATGCCCGCGCCCGCCAGCTTGGAATAATCAAAGCCTTCCGCCACCGGGCTCCACTCGGAGGTGCCCACGTTCTCCTCGTCATAGAGGTAAGCGAAATACTTGGTGCTGTCGGTCGAGGCGGTCTTGCGCTTCTGGTCGTCTTCCGACAGGTCGCCCGAAGAGTTCGACATTTCATCCGGCCAGACACTGCCCAAACCCAGCGGCTCGCGCTCCATGTTGGCGGAGGTGATCGCCACAAAGATGTCTTTACCGCGAGTACCGACGGCCGCCATGTTGGCGGACATCACCGCGTTGCCGATCGCAGGGAAAAGCGCTGCGGAAAGAATGCCGAGAATGCCGATCACGACCAGCAGCTCGACGAGGGTAAAACCTTGGTTTTTATGCATTGTCATCTCCGTCTCCTTCACGCAGCCGGTCCACGGACTGCCTTAACTCATTTAGATACACAGTATTGTGCCACCCGTTCACAAGAAGGTCAAGTGCGGGAACAAAGTTTTTTTCGCAGCGCGACCGCCCAATAAACCAGAATCGCGAGCTCCACGATCGTGGCGCCGGGCGGCCAGCCGGGCCCGTAGCTGAGCGCAAGCCCCAGCAGGCTGACGCCCGCGCCGATGGCGGCCGCGGCCGCCATCATCCGGTCGAGGCGCCGCGTGAGCAGGCCGGCGGCGGCCGCGGGCAGGGTGAGCAGGGCGACCGCCAGCACGATCCCCGCCACGCGCACCAGCAGCACCACCGTGAGCGCGGTCAACACATAGTAAATCACCTCATACCGGGCCGTGGACACGCCGCGCACGCGGGCCATCTCGACGTTGAAGGCGATCGCCAGAAAGCGGTTATAGCAGACAATCATGACGCCGAGCAGCACAAGGTCGGCCGCCAGCATCCAGAGCAGATCCGCCCCCGATATCAACAGGATCGAGCCGAACAGGTAGCTCATCAGATCGTCCTGATAGCCCGGCGTCGCCGCCACGAAAGAGACGCCCAGCGCCATGCCGCCGGTCCAGACGGCGCTCAAGACGGTGTCGGAACGGTGCCGGCCGCGCAGCGTCAGCCAGGCCAGCAGCAGGGCCACCACCACGGCCGCCAGCACCGCGCCGGCCATCGGGGGGAGCCAGCCGATCCCGAACCGCCGCTCCAGCAGGCGCGCGAGGCCCAGTCCGGCCAGCACGCTGTGCGAGACCGCGCCGGCCAGATAGGTCGAGCGCCGCACGACCACCAGACTCCCCGTCACGCCCGCCGCGACCGCCGCCAGCAGAGCCGCGGCCACGGCATTGCGGAGGAAGGGATATTCGAGCAGGTCCTGGAAAAAGGTTGTCATGCCGGTGCGGGAGACGATGGGCGGGGAACGCAGAGCCCTTCCATCAGGCCAGCCGCTCCAAGCCGCGCAGGTAGGGACGCAAGGCATCGGGCAGCAGCACCGACCCGTCTGCCTGCTGGCACTGCTCGAGGATCGCGATCATCAGCCGCGGCAGGGCCACGCCCGAACCGTTGAGGGTGTGCACCAGACGCGTCTTGCCGTTGGCGTCGCGGTAGCGGCAGTTGAGGCGGCGCGCTTGGAAATCTTCAAAGTTGGAGCAGGAGGAGACCTCCAGCCAGGCCTGCTGGCCGGGCGCCCACAGCTCGATGTCATAGCACTTGGCGGCTGAAAAGCTGATGTCGCCCGAACAGAGTTCCAGCACGCGGTAGTGCAGGCCCAGGCTGGTGAGCACCTCCTCGGCATTCGCCACCAGCGTCTCCAGTTCGGCGTACGAGGTCTCGGGCTCCACGAACTTGACCATCTCGACCTTGTCAAACTGGTGCACGCGCAGGATGCCGCGCGTCTCTTTGCCGGCCGAGCCCGCCTCGCGCCGGAAGCAGGGGGTGTAGGCGGTGAGATAGATCGGCAACGGACGGTCAAGAATCTCGTCGCGGTAGACGTTCGTGACCGGCACCTCGGCGGTCGGAATCAGCCAGAGGTCGTCGATCTCGCAGTGGTACATGTCCTCGGCCATCTTGGGGAGCTGGCCGGTGCCGCGCATCGAGGCGCTGTTGACCACGAAGGGCGGCAGCATTTCGGTGTAGCCGTGGCGTTCGGTGTGCATGTCCAGCATATACTGGATCAGCGCGCGCTGCAGCTTGGAGCCAGCGCCCTGCAGCAGCGGAAAGCCCGAGCCGGTCAGCTTGGCGCCGCGCGGCAGGTCGAACAGCCCGAGCCGCTCGCCCAGCGCGATGTGGTCCAGCGGCTTGAAGGTAAATGCCGGCGGCTCGCCCACGACCCGGGCGACGCGGTTGGCCGAGGCGTCGGGCCCGGTCGGAATGGTCGCGCACGGCACGTTGGGGATCAGCAGCATGGCCGCCTCGAGGTCGGCCTCGATCTCGCGGAGCTGCGCGTCGAGCGCCGTGATCTGATCGCCGATCGCGCGCACGTCGGCTTGCACGGCGGCGGTGTCCTGGCCGGCCTTCTTCAGGGCGCCGATCTCTTTAGAGCGGCTGTTGCGCAACGTTTTCAGCTCATCGGACTGCATCACCAGGGCACGCCGCCGCGCGTCCAGATCGCGCGCGCGCTCGGCCCCTTCGAGCGATGCCCCGCGCCGGCGCAGGCCCTCGGCCACCTCGTCAAAATTCTCACGGATCCGCTTGATGTCTAACATATCAACCCCTTCACTGTGCCACGCTGTACGTTCAAATGAGCGGGACAGCTTGAAGAATACCCGTTTTCGCGTGTGTTGAGCAAGTGCGCAGTGAATCGCTTTGACCCGCGCGACCGCTTTTGTTTCAATCATCTCCCTTATGAAACCCTTTATCCACGACGATTACCTGCTCCAGACCCCGGCGGCGCGCGAGCTGTACCACGGCTACGCCGCGCAGATGCCCGTCATCGACTACCACTGCCACCTGCCGCCCGCGGAGGTCGCGCAGGACCGGCGCTGGCAGAACATGGCGCAGGTGTGGCTCGGCGGCGACCACTACAAGTGGCGCGCCATGCGCTCCAACGGCATCGACGAGCGCTTCATCACCGGCGACGCGCCCGACCGCGAGAAGTTCCAGAAGTTCGCCGAGACCATGCCCTACCTGCTGCGCAATCCGCTTTTCGACTGGTCGCAGCTTGAGCTCGCGCGCTATTTCGATCTTTTCGACCTGCTCACGCCCGCCACGGCGGACACGGTCTGGTCGGCGACCGCCGAGCGTCTGGCCGAGCCCGGCTTCAGCGCGCGCGGCCTCATGACGCGCAGCAACGTGCGGCTGGTCTGCACCACGGACGATCCCTGCGACACGCTCGAACACCACGCGGCCGTGAAAGCCTCGGGCTTCGGCGTGCAGGTCCTGCCCACCTGGCGCCCGGACAAGGCGCTGGCCATCGACCGGCCGGCCTTCTGGAATGCCTGGCTCGACCGGCTGGCCGCCGCGGCCGGCTGCCCGGTCAAGACGTGGGACGATCTGCTCTGCGCGCTCCAGAACCGCCACGATTTCTTTGCGCAGAACGGCTGCCGCCTGTCCGATTACGGCCTCGACACGCTCTACGCCTCGCCCTATCTCGAAGCCGAAATCCGCGAACTCTTCGCGCGCGTGCGGCAAGGCGGCGAAGCCACGACCGACGAGATCGCCACCTTCCGCTCAGCTCTCTTGTTCGAGGCGCTGGCCATGGATGCGCGCAGCGGCTGGAGCGCCCAGATCCACTACGGCGCCCTGCGCAACACCAACGCCCGGATGTTCAAGGCGCTCGGCCCCGACGCCGGCTTCGACAGCATCGGCGACTGGAACGCGGCCGCGCCCATGGCGCGGCTGTTCGACCGGCTGGAGCAGGCGGACGCCCTGCCGCGCACCGTGATCTACACGCTCAACCCGCGCGACAACGAGATGATCGCCACAATGATCGGCAACTTCCAGCGCGGCCCGGTGGCCGGCCGCATGCAGTTCGGCAGCGGCTGGTGGTTCAATGACCAGCGCGACGGCATGCTGCGCCAGATGGAGGCGCTCTCGCAGCTCGGGCTGCTCAGCCGCTTCGTGGGCATGCTGACCGACAGCCGCTCCTTCCTCAGCTACACGCGCCACGAGTACTTCCGCCGCATCCTCTGCAACCTGCTGGGCCGCGACATCACGGAGGGCCGGATCCCCGACGACATTCCGTGGACCGGCGAGATCGTCAAAGACATCTGCTTCCGCAACGCCGTCCGCTACTTCGGCTTCGAGGGCGTGTAGCGCGCACACCCTCACCGCGGCAGGCCGGGCGCCGCCGCCAAGGCCGCCGCCAGCGCCTCAAGCGTCTGGGTCAACGCCTGGCCGAACGCCTCTGAGGCGGCGGCCGGGGCGCTGGGCGTATAGGCGACGCGTGCCTGCGCTTCATGCGTCGCCAGCACCGTGAACGACGGCGTGCGCTCGTCCAGCACCAGCAGGCGCAGCGTCACAACCGCAGCGGGCGCGTCGCCGGAGTGGTCGAGATAGAGTTCGGTGACCAGCCCCTCCAGCCCGAGCGGCGCGACCGTCCCGCTGGCGCTGTCGTACACCGCCGCGAACAGGCCGGACGCCTCGAGGTAGCGTGTCGCCTGCACGCGGATCAGCTCATGCGGTGCGGCCAGCCAGCCGTTGTAGAAGTCCGCCGCGAACTCGCCGCCGGGACGCCGCACGATAAAGGCGCGCGCGTCAAACGGCGGCAACGCGCGAAAGGCGCGCACCTTGACGGCGGCCGCGCGCGGCGCGGGCGCGAACGGCTTTGCGGCACCGGCCAGCGGCACGAACGTGCGCTTCTGCGCCAGCGCCTGCCGCTGCGCGTGGCGCCCGCCCAGACAGCCCGCCGCCAGCAGGCCAGCCATAAGCAACGCTAGGGAAATACGCACAATCCGAATCATAACAAGCACCCTCCTGATCACTCTCACCGCCATAGAAACCAGAAACCCGGAACCAGAAACCCGGAACCCGAAACCTGAAACCCACACTCCTGCGCCCTCGTGCCTTTGCGTAAAACAACCCTGTTCTACTTGTCCGGCCGCGCCTCCGGCAGCGGCGGCGGCGGTTGGCCGAAAAGCAGGGCGGAGGGGTTCGCGCCCATCTCGCCCACCAGGCGTTCCAGTCCTGCGGCGGCTGCGCGCAAGCTTTGGACCAGCTCGCCCAGTGCCCCCTGCTGCGCGAGCGCGGTGCGGTTCAGCGTCTGTGCGGTCTGATTGAGCGCGCCGATCGTCTGGCCGATCGCCATACCGTTGGTGGCAAGCAGGCCGCCCGCGTTGTCGACCAGACCGCTCACGCTGCCCAGCAAACCGTCGGCGCGGCCGGCCGCCATACGCAGGCTCACGGCCAGCGGCAGGATGTTCGTCTCGATCCCGGCGGCGGCGCGTCGCGCGCTGCCCACCGTCGCCGCGAAATCGGCCGGCAGCGCCGCGAGCTCGGGTGCGTCGACCAGACGCTTGACCGATTGGTTGGTCGCGCGCAGCTCGCTCAGCAACTGCGTCGCTTCGGCGCTCAGCGCCGCGACATCCGCTTGGCTCAGAGTGTTTTGCAGCAGATAAAGCGTGGCGAGCAGCTCGTCCCCCAGCGCCCGCAGATCGATCGCGCTCAGCTTCACAAAAACATCGTCCACGGCCTTCTTGAGGTTGGTCATGGTGCTCGGCGTGGCCGGGATGAAGGGACGCGCGGGGCGCCACGCCGTGGCCAGGATGCGCACATCCGCGCTGGGCGGCGCATAGTAGTCGAGCTCCAGGAACGCGAGGCCGGTCACGCCCGACGAGGCGATTTTGACGCGCAGCCCCTGCTGCACCAGCGCACGCAACACGGTGTCCGCCGCCTGGCTGCCGAGCAGGCCGAAGCGTTCCGGATCGAGCGCCATCACCACGAGGATCTGCCGGGCGCTGTCATGCGTCAGCAGGTCGTCTTTCTGCGTGCCGTATTCGCTGTAGACGAAGCCGATGCGCGTAACCTCGCCGACCGGCACGCCGCGGTACTTGACGGGCGAGCCAAGGTCCAAGCCGGTGACGGACTCGGCGAAATAGGTTTCGGCGGCCACCACTTTTTTGTTGAAGGTGCGCGCGCCGGCGATTCCGATCACCAGCACGATCAGGGCCGCGCCGGCCAGGACGAAGAAGCCGATTTTCGCATAGTTGGCTTTGTTTTCATTCATAACGGTCTCTCATCCTTCGCGGTTGAAAAAAGCGCGCACGGCCGGCAGCTCGGCGTGCGCGCGCAGCTCGGCGGGCGCACCGGAAGCGATCAGCCGCTGCGTCTGCTTGTCCAGCATGATGCAGCGGTCGGCGACGGCAAAGATGCTGGCCAGCTCGTGCGTCACCATCACGACCGTCACGCCCTGCGTGTCGCGCAGCCTTAGAATCAGGCGGTCCAGCTCGGCCGAAGTCACCGGATCGAGACCGGCCGAGGGTTCATCGAGAAAAAGGATGCGGGGATCCAGCGCCATGGCACGCGCGATGGCCGCGCGCTTTTTCATGCCGCCGCTGATGTCGGCCGGGAAGTAGCCGGCGTACGCCTTCAGCCCGACCAGCTCCAGCTTCATCTCCGCCACCAGGTGGCGCGCCTCGCGCGGCAGGTCGGTGAATGCCTCCAGCGGCAGGCAGACATTCTCCAGCAGCGTCATCGAGCCGAAAAGCGCCCCGCTCTGATAGGTCACGCCGAAGCGCCGCAGCGCGCGCGACCGCTCCTCCTGCGAGCCGCCGAACAGACGGTCGCCCATCAGCCGGATCTCGCCGGCCAGCGGCGGGTTGAGGCCGATCATGTGTTTGAGCAGCGTGCTTTTGCCGCAGCCGGAACCGCCCAGAATGACAAAGACCTCGCCCGCGAACACCTCGAACGAAATCCCGCGGACCACCGGGTGTTCGTACCCGGCGTCCACGCCCGCGACTGTAATGACCGCATCTGTCATGCGCATCAGATCCCCAGCACATAAAACAGGACGGCGAAAAGGCCGTCAAAAACCGTAATCAAAATCAAGCTGCCGACGACCGCGGCGGTGGCGGCGCGCCCCACCGCGTCGGCGGTGCGCCCGGTCTGCAAGCCGTGCGAGCAGCCCACCAGCCCCACCAGCAGGCCGAAAACCGCCGCCTTGAAGAGCCCCAGCAGAATGTTGCCGAGCGTGGTGGCCTTGACCACATGCTGCCAGTAGGTGGTGGCCGGCACGCCGAGCGAGGTCACCACCAGCGCGCCGCCGAGCAGCCCTGCGACAATGGCGAACACCGTGAGCAGCGGCATCACCAGCGTGGCGGCGATCACGCGCGGCAGGGCCAGAAACACCACCGGCGGCAGCCCGAAGGTCTCCAGCGCGTCCACCTCTTCGTTGACCTTCATGGTGCCGATCTCCGCCGCGAAGGCTGATCCCGAACGCCCCGCCAGGATGATCGCGGTGATCAGCGCCCCCAGCTCGCGGAACAGGCCGATGGCGATCAGGTCCGCCACATAGACCTCGACACCGAACTGGCGCATCGAGGTGGCCGACATGAAGGCCAGGATCAGGCCGAGCAGGAAGCCGATCAGCAGCGTGATGGGCAAGGCGTCGATCCCGGCCCGCTCGAAATGCAGCAGGGTGTCGCGCAGCCGCAGCCGTCCCGGCCGCAGCAAAAGAGTGAAGGCCGCGACCGTCGCCTCGCCCAGAAAGGCCATCTGGCCGCAGGCGTCCTGCCAGATATGCACCGCAGCTTGGCCGAGCTGCACGGCTGTCGACGTGTTGCGCGCCGGATTGGCGGCGGCGGGGTCCTCGGCGAAGCGCTCGACCGCGAAAAGCCCCAGCGTGCGCGCCACCACCCCGCGCCCGTCGCGGCACGCGATGGCGAAGCCCTGGCGCGCCGACCGCCGGTACAGCTCCACGATCAGCGCCTCGCCCGCCCCGTCGCACGCCGCGACCGCCTCGGCGTCCAGCGTCAGCGTGTCGCCGCCGCCCAGCCGCGCGACCGCCGGCAGCGTGGTTCGCCACAGCGCGGCGACCCGGTCGGCCGTACAGGCCTCTGGAAGAGAGATCAGCATGTGTCGATGACATACGATACACCGGGCAGGATGCGGCTTCAAGGATGCGTTGAACGCGAAAAAAACCGATTCTCCTGTTTGCCTTGTCCGCAGGAATCGGGTATATTGTATCACTAATTACGGTTTTCTGCCCGGTTTCCGGGGTTGCCGTAGACCCGTTTTCACACGTGACACGAGGTGACCATGAAAAAAGTGCTGTTCGGTTTGTTGATGGCTGGGTTGGTTGTGTTCGGTGCCGGTGCCGCTGAAAAGGTGCGTTGGCCGGTTTGGTTTGCCTTCAACGATGTTGAGGATATCGATGTCGTGGGCCTTCGCCTGAACCTCCCCTCCGGACAGTGCGAACAGGTCACGGGCCTGGATCTCGGCATCATCGGCCGGTCCCGGTATTACAACGGCATCCAAATCAACCTGTGGCGCAACGACGTGACAGACACTCTCGCGGGCTGGCAGATCGGCTGCTACAACTCGACCGGGTTGGGCGACGCGCTGGGCCTGCAGACGGGTCTCTGGAACGAGGCGCAGAGCCTCTACGGGTTTCAGGCCGGCCTGGTGAACTTGGCCGACTATGCCGAAGGTTTCCAGATCGGGTTGATCAACCGCGCGGAGGACATGCACGGCTACCAGATCGGACTGATCAACATCATCCGCAGCGGCCGCGTGCCGTTCTGCCCGATTATCAACGCCAGCTTCTGACCGTTGTTTCTATGGTTCGGCGGCGCCCGCGGCGCTGTCATATGCGCGGCGGGCAAGCCAAAGCCCGCCGTCTTTTTTTAGGAGAGAGCCCATGCAGATCAAACCGTTTGCCGCCCTGCGCCCCGCCCCCGAAAAAGCCGCCGTGCTCGCCGCCGTGCCGTACGACGTGGTCGATACCGCCGAGGCGCGGGCCCTGGCCGCCGGCAACCCCGACAGCTTCCTGCATGTCTCGCGCCCTGAGATCGACCTGCCGGACAGCGTGGATGTCCACGACGATGCCGTCTACGCCCAGGGGGCCAAGGCCCTCCGCGACCTTCAGGCGCGCGGTGCGCTGTTGCGCGAAGACGGCGAACGCCTCTATGTCTACCGCCAGATCATGGGCAGCCACAGCCAGACCGGCGTAGTCGCCTGCTGCCATATCGACGACTACGCCCGCGACATCATCCGCAAGCACGAGAAGACGCGCAAGGACAAGGAGGATGACCGCACGCGCCACTGCCTCGAGCTGAACGCCAACTCCGGCCCGGTCTTCCTGACTTACCGCGACACCGCCGCGCTCGACGCGCGGGTCGCCGCCACCCAAGCGACGGCGCCGCTTTACGACTTCACCGCGCCGGACGGCGTGCGCCACACGGTCTGGCGCGTCGAGGAGGACGCAGCCCCGTGGATCGCGGCGTTCGGCCAAGTGCCGCTGGCTTACGTGGCGGACGGCCACCACCGCGCGGCCGCCGCCTTCCGCTCCGGCCAGCAGCGCCGCGCCGCCAACCCGGCCCACACCGGACGTGAGGAGTACAACTGGTTCCTCGCCGTTCTCTTCCCGGAGAGCCAGTTGCGCATCCTGCCCTATAACCGCTGCGTCGCGGACCTCAACGGACTCGCGCCCGAAGCTTTTCTGGCGCAGGTCTCTCGGATTTTCACAACGGCCCCGGCCGACAGCGCCGAGCCGGTCGGCCCGCGCGAAGTACGCATGTATCTCGCCGGCCGCTGGTACGCGCTCACATGGGAAGAGGTCGAGGCCGACCCCGTGGGCCGCCTCGACGTCAGTGTCTTGCAGGACCGCCTGCTCGCGCCGGTGTTGGGCATCGACGACCCGCGCACCAACACGCGCATCTCGTTTGTCGGCGGCATCCGCGGCACCGGCGAGCTGACCCGCCGCGTGGACGGCGGCCGCGACGCGGTGGCCTTTTCGATGTACCCCGTGACCGTCGCCCAGATGATGGATATCGCGGACGCGGGACAGATCATGCCGCCCAAAAGCACCTGGTTCGAACCCAAGCTGCGCTCAGGCCTGTTGGTCCACACACTGGACTGATCCCACTCAAAGCGCCACGCTTCGGCTGGGCACCCGGCGCACCGGCTGCTGCGGCAGGAGCCCCGCCTCATGGCGCACGGCCTGCGGGTGATCGACCACCACGCTGAAGACGCGGTAGCGCGCGGTGAGGCCGGAAGCCGACTTCACCGCCGGTGGCGGGTGACTTTCGCCGGCGTAGGCCTTGCCGGTCTGGCGCGTCTGTTCGTTGAACACCGTCCAGCCCTCGGCATCCTCGGCTTCGAGGATCTCCTTCACGTCCTCTTTCGTGAGCCGCGTGCGCGACTGACGGGTGGCGACTTTTTCATACTGGATGCGCAGTGTCACGTCGTTGACGATCGCCGCTGTGATGACCCAGTCGCCGTGGTGGTAGACGATATTGCGCGCGTTCGCCAGAATCATGCGCGCCGCGTCGCCCTGCTCTTCGCCAGCCCCGCCGTAGCGCGTCTCGCTCTGCTTGACGCTCTCGCCCACGCGCGCCTGCGCCGCGCAGGCCGCACACAGCAGGCAGGCCGCAGCCATGCGGATGATCCTCCTCGCCGTCTTCACCGGCCGACCCTCCCTTTGCGCGAATTCGTTTTGACAAACTCCGTGATGCGGGTCAAGGTCTCCGGACTGAGAAAATGCTCCATCGCGCAAGCATCCTTCTCCGCCGTTTCGTCGGAGACCTTAAGCAGCATCAGGAATTTCTTGAGCAACGTATGGCGGCCGAGAATCTCGCTGGCGGCGCGTGCGCCGGCCTCGGTCAGATCCACGGCGCCATATGGCTCCTGGGTGACGTAACCGTGCTTCTTGAGTTCCAACACCGCCTTGATGACCGAAGGCATCTTGACGTGCAGCGCCAGCGCCACATCGCGCACGCGGGCGCCGCCGTTCGCCTGCACCAGCAGGTAGATGGTCTCCAGATAGTCTTCCAGGCTGTTGGTCATGGCGCGTTCATAACTTCACGTTTCTGTCCGCAGATTGTCCAGATTCCCGCAGATATTGATTCAATCTGTGTAATCTGCGCAATCTGTGGATAAGGTTATCCCATCCGTTGTTCCCGCTCCGCAGGCGGCTGGCCTACCGCTTTTTCTCGAAACCCTGCGCGTCGATGATCTTTTGCAGCCCGGCGCGCAGTGTGCACTCTTCCGGCAGCACCTGGTTGCGGATCAGGACGTTGCAGGCATTGCGCACGCCGATGATCTCGCCTTTGCGGCCTTCCAGCTTCTGCTTGTCCAGTCCGCCCAGCTCGGCGAGATAGGCACCCGCGATCGCTTTCACCTCGTTGATGCGGGCGTCCGTCTTTTCGTAAGAGATGACCTCCAGCAGACGGTGGAGCGCCGCCGCCTTGTTGGGATCGGCGGGATTGGCCTGCGCATAGAGCTTGGCCGCGGTTTCGCTCCGGAGCGCCATCACGTCCGTCTCGTTGGCGGCCGGCCCACCGTGCGTGGTGTTGGCATAGCGCGACGGGATCTCGCGCAGCCAGATGTTGCGGAAGCGCACCGGATTGCCGTGGTCCTGAAGCTGCAGCGGCAGTTTGGTCGGGTGCGGCTTCAGCGGGCGGCGGCGGCAGTGCGTGGTCATGCCCTCCATCTCCCAGTGGTCCTGCACCAGCACGCCGTTGTGGAAGAGCGTGATCGACCCCGGCCGCTTCAACGTCTCGCCTTCCCAGATCGGCTGATGAAACACGATGTCGTAGGTCTGCCATTCGCCCGGCTTGCGGCAGGCGTTCACCAGCGGCGGATTTTCGGCGTAGATCGAGCCGGCCTGGCCGTCGGCATAGTTGGGGTTTTTGTTGCTGCCGTCCGGCAGGACTTCCGTCTCATAAGAGTCCAGCACCTGAATCTCGTAGCTGCCCATCATGAAGACGCCGCTGTTGCCGCGGCCCTGGCCCTGCCCCTCCACCTTGGCGGGCGCCGCCCACTCGATGTGCAACTGGCAGTCGCCGAACGCCTGCTTGGTCCGGATGTAGCCCGCACCTTTGACCGACTCGAGCGCGCCGTCCGCCAAGCGCCATTTGGTCGGCTCGCCCTTGGTGCTCTCCCAGTTGTCGAGCGACGTGCCGTCAAAAAGAACGATCGCGTCCGACGGCGGCTGGCCCGGCTCCGCCGCGATCTTCTTGGGCGCCGGCCGGTTCATGTCATGCACCGCCCACGCATGCCGCGCATCCGGCGTGTCGCCGTACAGCCCCGCCATCACCGTCGCCGCCGTCCCTGCGGCCAGAGCCGCCACCATCGTTTTCACGTGCTTCATTCGAGTGTTCCTCCAAAGATATAAACCGTCTTTCGGTTGTTACCGGACAGTGTGACACAAAAGGATACGGGTGACAAACCTAATTGACGGGGGGCGCGCGAACATGCGAAACTGGCCGCCAATGGGGTCGGAAATCACCGGCCCGGAGGAGCTTGTTCCATGGCTGGTGAAGAGCTGACCCCGATGATGCGCCAGTACCGGCGCATCAAAGCGGAGTTGCCGGATGGCGTGATCCTGTTGTTCCGCCTCGGGGATTTCTATGAAATGTTTTTTGAGGACGCGCGCGCCGCAGCCCCGATCCTGGGCGTGGCCCTGACCCAGCGCGCCGGTACCCCGATGTGCGGTGTCCCCTACCATGCCATCGACGCCTACCTCGCCAAGCTGATCCGCGCCGGCAAGAAGGCCGCCATCTGCGACCAGATGGAGGAGCCCTCCCAGGCCAAGGGCATCGTGCGCCGCGAAGTCACCCGCGTGGTCACGCCCGGCACGGTCACCGAGGATGAGATCCTCGACGCCGCGCGCAACAATTACCTCGCCGCGCTCTATGCCGGAAAGGCGCTGGGCTTGGCCCTGCTGGATCTCTCGACCGGCGCCTTCACGGTCGAGGCCGTGTCCGACGCCGCCGCGCTGGCCGAGCTGCTCAAGCGCTATGCGCCCAGCGAATGCCTGATCGGGCGCGAGGCGCTCGCCGACCCGCGCGTGCAGTGCGTCCGCGCCGCGGGCGCGCTCGGCACCGTCACCGACATCGACGACTGGACGTTCGAGTATGACTGCGCCTGCGACCGCCTGCTGCGCCACTTCCAGGTGCATTCGCTCGAAGGCTACGGCTGCGAGGGCGCGGCCGAGCTCGTCGGCCCGGCCGGCGCGCTGCTCCGCTACGTGAACGAGGAGCTGCGCCATGCGGTCGGCCATGTCCGCACCCTGCACGTGCGCCACGCCGACGCCTTTCTGACGCTTGATGAAAACACCTGCGTCAACCTCGATCTGATCCCGCAGCGCGGCAAGCCGCAGGAGGTGACCCTGCTCGGCGTGCTCAACAACACGCAGACGCCGATGGGCGCGCGCCTGCTGCGCGCCTGGCTGATCCGGCCGCTGCGCCAGGCGCCCGCCATCGCGGCGCGGCTCGACGCGGTCGAATGCCTGACCCGCCAGCGCCTGGTCCTGAACGACCTGCGCGACAAGCTCGCGCAGGTGCGCGACCTCGAACGGCTCATCGCGCGCATCGATTCCGGACGCGGCAACGCGCGCGACGTGCGGGCGCTGGCCGCCTCGCTGCTGCCGGTGCCCGCGCTGCGCGAGCGCCTCGAACAGACGCCCGACGCGCTGCTGCGCGAGACCGCCGCGCTGCTCCATCCCCTGCCCGAGCTGGTCGCGCTGATCGAACGCGCCATCGCCGATGAGCCGGCCGCCGGCCTCAAGGACGGCGGCCTCATCCGCGCCGGCTACTGCGCGGAGCTGGATGAGCTGCGCGCGCTGGCCTCGGAAGGCCATGACTGGCTCGCCAAGTACCAGGCCGGCGAGCAGGAGCGCACCGGCATCAAAACCCTCAAGGTCCGCCACAACAAAGTCTTCGGCTACTACATCGAGGTCTCTAAGGGGCAGGCCGGCGCCGTGCCGCCGGAGTACGAACGGCGCCAGACGCTGGTCAACGCCGAACGCTTCATCACGCCGGAGCTGAAGAGCTACGAGCAGAAGATTTTCGGCGCGCAGGAGCGCTCCACGGCGATGGAGTTCGAGCTGTTCTGCGCGCTGCGCGAACAGGTCGTGGCGCACACCGCAGCCGTGCAGGAGACCGCCGACGCACTGGCGCAGGCGGATGTGCTGGGCGCACTGGCCGACCGCGCCCTCGCCCTCGGTTATGTGCGCCCGGACATCACGGAGGACGACACGCTGGAGATCCGCGACGGCCGCCACCCGGTGATCGAACAGCTTCCAGACGCCGAGCAGTTCGTGCCCAACGACGCCCTGCTCGACTGCCGCCGCAACCAGATCATGCTGATCACCGGGCCGAACATGGCGGGCAAGTCGACCTTCATCCGGCAGGTCGCGCTGATCGCGATCATGGCGCACATCGGCTCGTTCGTGCCGGCGCGCGCCGCGCGCATCAGCCTGCTGGACCGCGTCTTCACGCGCGTCGGCGCGGGCGACGATCTCGCGCGCGGCCGCAGCACCTTCATGGTGGAGATGCAGGAGGCCGCCAACATCCTCAACAACGCCACGGCCCGGAGCCTGATCGTGCTGGATGAGATCGGACGCGGCACCAGCACCTTCGACGGCATCAGCATCGCGTGGGCGGTCGCCGAATACCTGCACAACACGCCCGCCGTCAAAGCCAAGACCCTCTTCGCCACCCACTACCACGAACTCACCGACCTGGCCATCACGCTGAACGGCGTGAAGAACTACACGGTGCAGGTGCGCGAGCACGGGGAGTCGATCATCTTTCTGCGGCGCATCGCGCCCGGCACGGCGGACAAGAGCTACGGCATTCACGTGGCGCGTCTGGCCGGCATGCCGGACGAGGTGGTGGACCGTTCGCGCGAGATTCTCGCCAATCTCGAAGAGGGCGAGCTGGAGGCCGGCGTGCCGAAACTCGCGCGGCGCAACCGCCGCAAGAGCACCGACATTCCGGGCCAGCTCACGCTCTTCTGACGGGAGCGCTCAGCCGTGGCTTTTTGCCGGGATGACAGGATTTTCTGGATGCCGTTTCATGACATGCAAGGCGGATTATCATGATGACAGAAGCCGCCCGTAAACGATTGACCCTGCTGATGAAAGCGGCGGTCACGCTGGCGCTGCTGGCGGTGGCCCTGCACTGCGTGCGCCTTGATGTGTTAGCCGCCAGCCTGCGCCGGGCGCAGCCCGGCCCGCTGTTGGCCGCCGCGCTGCTGCTGGTGCTGGGCGGCTTCGCGGGCGCCGCCTCGTGGTTCTGCATCCTGCGTGCGCGGCTGCCGTCGATGCGCTTTCGCAACGCGGCGGCCTGCCACTGGTGCGGCATGTTTTTCAACAGCTTCCTGCCCTCAAATGTCGGCGGCGACGTGGTCAAAGGCTACCTCGTGCTGCGCGGTCATGACGTAAACGCTAAACCGCTGCCGGTAGGGACACCTCGCCGAGGCGTCCGCGGCGGTCCCGGCGAGACCGCCCTACCGAATGCGGGCGCGGCGATGACCGAGGCCGGCCCGACCTTGCGCGCGGTGGTGACGAGCCTGCTGCTGGACCGCGCGGTCAATCTCGCGATGCTGCTCGGCATCGGCGGGTTCGCGCTGCTGCTCGACCGCCGCGGGCCGGTCGCGGCCGTGGCGGCTGCGGGGGCCGCGCTCGCGGCGCTGCTGCTCGCGAGCGCGGCGGCGCGGCGTCACGCGGCGGCAGAGCGAGATGCGTCCGCGGCACCGGACGCGGCCGGCTGGCGGGGTTCGGCGCGCGCGCTGGTCCGCGAGGCCTGCGCGTTCGCGGGCGCGCCGCGCCGTCTGGCGCCGCTGCTGCTGGCGGCGTTCGCCTCGCAGGCGCTCAAGACCTGGAGCAACCTCTTCATCATCCGCGCGCTCGGCCTCGCGATCCCGCCGCTCAGCGTGTGGATGGTGATCCCGCTGTTCGGCGTGGTCTCGGCCCTGCCGGTGTCGATCGGCGGCCTGGGCGTGCGTGAGCTGGCGGCGCAGGCAGTGGCCGGGCCGCTGGGGCTTGACAACACGCATCTGGTCGCGCTCAGCCTCGCGGGCCACGCGCTGGTCGTGGCCGTAGACATGCTGGGTGCGATTCCGCTGCTGACGCGGCGGCGGAACGGCGCATTCCCGTAAGCGACGATGCGGCGGATCGCCGGCGCCATCCTCTCGGCAAGGCCCGTTTCCACAGCCAGCCCGAACGCGGCAGCCCCCTCCATAAATTGCCGCCGGTTCCTATGTGTCATCCCGCCTTCATCATCGGTTCCGTTCCCTGGCCTGCAAAGTTCGGCGAGGGTGTCACTTCAGCAGCATGAGCGTCCCGCTCACATAGGTGAGGCGCACGGCGGTCGGCTCCACGACCAGACGCCAGGGCTTGGCAACCGACGCCTGTTCGAAGACGCCCTGGATCCCGCCCGCGGCGGTGATCAGCGTGTACGACCCGACGGCCGGCGGCTCGACCGGCAGATGCAGCTCCAGCGCCAGCCCGGAGAGATCCAGCGCGCCCGCGAGCGCCAGGCTGTCGCAGGAGCCGTCCGCCTCGACAGTCAGCACCAGGGTCCCGGTAAGCTGCGCCGCGGCCGTGACGCACAGCTCGCCGTCCGGCGCGACGGAACCGGTCACCGTCAGCGCACCGTTCGAGACACAGCCGCCGCCGGACAGCGAGGCCACGGTGAATGCGCCGCCGGCCAGATCCAGCGTCCCGCCCGCCTGAACCGTGACTGAGGCGCTGGACGGCAGCACGCTGCCGCTGCCGGCCGGGAACCATTTGGCCATCAGCGCGGCCTCGACCGTCTGCCGTTCCAGCGCAGTGAGGCTGCGGTCGTACACCAGGATCTCGGCCACGTCGCCGCGATAATAGCGGCTCGTCCACTGGGAGGAGCCCCAGTAGTCGCCGATCGCGGGGCGGAAGGTCTGGCGCGCGCCGTTGACCGAGGTGACGAGGTGGATCTGGCCGACCGTCACCACGCTGTTGGAGACGATGCCGTTGACGGCGACCAGCCCGCCGGCGCCGCCGTAGTGGAAGTCGTTGTTGTTGCCGGGCCAGTACCACGTGGTGTTGCCGATGCGGAGTCCGCTGTCCTGCCCTTCCATGCCCCAGAAGCCGCCGTTGTCGTTGCTCTGGTCGCGGATCATGTTGACCGCGAAGACCGTCTGGGCGTTGGTCACGCCCGAACCGAGCATGCGGCCGCGCGCGCCGCCGCGGCCGAAATGAAGGCCGCCGCGGCCGCCGAAGAGCGCGGCATTGTAGACGGGACAGTTGAGATCGTTGGTGGTCGCGAACGCAAAGCCGGAGCCCTCGGCATCCGCCCAGGCCGTCACGTTTGAGCCGTCGGCGAGGAAGGTCAGCGTCGCGGGCTGCGAGGCGTCCAGCCGGTAGACCAGGCCGGTGACCGACGAGGCGTCCGAGGCGAGCGTGAGCGTGCCGGCCTCGACCGTGAGCGGACCGCTGAGCGTGTTCTGTCCGGCGAAGACGACGCGCCCCGCGCCGGTCTTGCTGACCGCCACGTTGCCGGTGACGGAGCCGGCGAACGCGAACTCGGCATCATCCGCGCCGACCGTCAGCAGCGAGGTCGCGGGCTGGCCGTTGCCGATCACGCCGGCGCCCAGGAGCGCGGAGAGCGTCGCGGAGGAGCCGTGCAGGTCCACCGACGCGCCGGCGTTGACCGCCAGCGTGCCGGCGTGCGGCAGCAGCCGGTCGGCGAGCACGGGGGCCGGCACCGTGCCCAGCCACTTCGCCATGAGATAACGCTCGATCTCCTGGCGCTCGCGGTCATCCAGCCGCCGGTCGTACGTGAGGATCTCGGCGATGTCGCCGCGGTAGGCGCGCCGGTGCGTGAGGTTGCCCCAGTAATCGCCGATCGCCGTGACCCACGTCTGCGGGCTGCCGGCGATCGCGGTCATCACAAACGGTTGGCCGACGGTGAATCCGTTGCCGAACGCGCCGTTGGTGTAGACCGCGCCGGAAGCGGCGAAATCGTTGGCGTTGCCGGTATATTGCACAGCCGTCGCTTGGAGACGGATGCCGTAATCCTGTTCGGAACGGCCCCAGAGGCCGTCAATGTTGTTGTCGGCGGCGGGGGTGATGACCGCGAAGACGGTCTGGATCTTGGCCGCCCGGTCGGTCGCCAAGCGGTAGCAGGTGTTGTCGCGGCTGAAACGCAGGCCGCCGCGGCCGCCGAAGAGCGCGGGCTCGTAGACCGGACTCATTTCGGTCTTGTTGGTCGTGAAGACAAAGCCCGCGCCGCTGCAGTCGGTCCAAGCGAGCACGTTAGACGAGGCGTCGAGCGTGAGGGTGTCGAGCGCGTCGGCTGAGGCGTCCAGCCGGTAAACCAGTCCGTCCAGCAGCCGCGGCGCGAGCATCAGGGTGCCGGCCTCGACCGACGTCGCGCCGGCGTAGCTGTTCGTGCCGCTGAGGATCAGGGTCCCGTTCCCGATTTTGCGCAGTCCGCCGCCCGAAGCAGGCCCGGACGCATCGTGCAGCAGCGGCGCGGCAACGGCCATGACCGCGCCGGCGGGGGTGTCGAAGGTCACGCCGTCCGTTGAGACGTTCACCTGCGGCACATTGAAGAAGTACCCCATGGTGCCGCCCGTCCGGTTGCGGAAGGTGCCGCCCGCCACGCTCACGGCAGGGACGCTCAGCGCGTCCGCGAACAGCGCATCCATTTCGATCACGCCGCCTTTCATGACGCGGACGTCGCTGGCGCCCTCCGCGAACGCACGGAGCTGCGCGGTGTAGAGCGTGGCCGCGGCACCCGAGCCGCCCACTTCCAGCGTCGACAATGCGCCGCTCACGCCCAAATCAAGGTAGGCGGGGTTACCGCTCGACACGACGTGGAGCACGCCGCTCGACACGTTGATCGCGGCCGCCTGACCGCTTTCGCGGCCCACGAGGAAGGGCGTGCGGGCGTCGATGCGCGCGGCGGAGGTGATCAGCTTGATGGTGCCGGCGCGCAGGTCCAGCATCGCCAGGCTGCTGGCCGACACATCGTCGTTGGTCACGGTCAGCGAGCCGCTCTGGACGCGCACCGCGTCGAGGCCCGCGCCGACCCGGCCGTCCTGCCAGAAGGCGGGATCGTTCCAGTAGCCGGCGCCGCCGTTCCAGGCCGCATAGCCGCCCGCGCGGTAGGCCGGGACATCGGTCAGGTAGTTGTGGCGTACGTCGTCCTCGCTCAGCGTGCCGGTGTGGACGCGCACCCGCGAGAGCGCGCCCGCGAAAAAGTTCGTGTAGGCGCTCGTTTCGACCCGCAGCACGCCGCCGAGCGCCAGCGGTTTGCCCCCTTGCAGATTGACATTACCCAGCCCGCCCTGGTTGCAGCGCGATCCGTCCACATAGAAGGTCAGCATCTCGGTCGACGCCCGGGCGACGGCGAGGTGGTGCCAGAGGCCCGACGCGGGCATGCCGTAATTCGAGCCCATCGCGCCGCCGCGGAAATCAACCTGCACCCCGCCGGTGTCGTAACGCATCATCAGCCTTGACCAGGCCTGCCAACCGGTGCCCGCTGTCTCGTCTTCGGTCCACGAGAGGTAGACCGCTTTCGCGGGCGGCGGCGACGGCACCCACACCCACGCTTCGATCGACCACGTGCTCTCGCCTGTCAGCGAGGAAGGTGCCGCCGGGCCGACCAGCACGCTCTGCGCGGTGCCGTCGAAAAGCACCGCCTTCCGGCCGAGCAGGCTGTTGGTGAACACCGCGCCGGTCATGCCCGC
>Ga0116182_1001003_pt1 | contig 29730 bp, 29 predicted proteins | sample AD_UKC077_MetaG_FD_89805 | JGI IMG/M metagenome (GOLD analysis project Ga0116182, IMG submission 89805) | Active sludge microbial communities of municipal wastewater-treating anaerobic digesters from USA - AD_UKC077_MetaG | ecosystem: Engineered > Bioreactor > Anaerobic > Digestate | place: USA...
CCCTTTGTTAAATATGATGATCAGCAAGAGAAAAAAGAATTTTGGGTTCCTCAAGGAGAGAGTCCATTAATAGAGGTCAAATCGTTTAAAAAATCACAATATTTAGTTTCTTTGAGAAATCAAAATTATGATGATAAATATTTAGTTATGTGTGAAACAGATTTGTCAGTTGATTATTTGTTGCCTTTTTTTGATAAAAGCATTTTTTCTAGTAGTGTATATCAAAAATTAGAAGTTCCACATGAGTTTATACTATCTAATATTGATGATTATTTAACACCCACAATGCCTATCACTGAGTTTAATGAAATAGGTACGGTTGAGCTATTATTAATTACAACCGCTTTAAATTTTATGGAAAATTCAACAAAATGCTTTGGTGGTGAATCTCCAAGATATGTAAAAGATGTTACTGTGAGAACGGCTAATATTAGGAGCGGTATAATAAACAAACCGATTTCTTTGTATTTTGATGTATTAGAAAACGGATTATATAGAGAAAATGAGAAATTTAGAAATTTATTTAACGCACCAACAGTTAAAACATTAGATATACATTTTTCAAATCCAGAAAATCTTTTGCTACTGAAAGTTAATAAAAATAGTATAGTTGTTTTGGCTAATAAAGATACCTTAATAAACGATTTTTCATTAAAGAAAGATAAACAGTATACGATTCATTTTAATATTTTAGATAGAAGTAGGGCTTCTGGTGTTGATACTGAAACTGATGCTGATAGTGAATATTTTTTCGACAAAAAATTACTGAAATATATCGAAGACGCAACTGGAATGCTTAGTCAAGATATTATAAAAACAATTTTAGAAAGGATAGAATAATTATGGAAACTCGCCGTGAGACATTGTCTTTGCCTGAAGGCGACAAAATAGCTGAAATACAAGTTTATAATCAAAGTGATTCAGCAAGATTAATCAAAATTTATGAATCTTGGAGGAAATTGTGTGATGAATTAGAAGCTTTAGATTCTCGAAAAGTCAATTTGCCTGAAGGATTATCTGAGATTTCTTTTGCCTTAGCCAAGAATATGTGGAGGAAAAAAGGAACGATAAAAGAAGCAAACTCATCATTTGATTGTTATGATCCTAATGGTAACAAAAATAATAACAGAATTCAAGTAAAGGCTAGTAGTGTAGAAGAAGATTTAACCAGTTTTGGTCCTAAATCAGAATGGGATAAAATCTTTTTTATAGATTTTTATAGAAATGGATTGTGGGATAAAACTTTTGATATATATGAAATTAAAACAAATGATATTTTAAAACATCAAGTAAATAGCAAAGAAACTTTGCAAGATCAACAGAAAGCAGGTAAGAGGCCGAGATTTAGTATTAAAAAGTGGATAATTAACCAAAACAAACATATTTCCAAAGAAACATATAAAATAACAGAAGAAGGTATAATAAAAATAGAAGAGTAAAACAAACGAGCATGGTTTGATAAAACATACTATATTTTTAAAGATTAATTATCTTCTGAAACTATTTTTTTCAAAATTTAAAAACGAAAAATTTTGATTTTTAATAATATAATGGTATATTCTACATGAATACATAAATTATGAAAAATTAAGAATGGAGAATTACATGAAGACGTATAAATTAGGGAGCTTATTTGCAGGAATAGGTGGAATAGGTTTAGGCTTTGAAATGGTAAAATGTGAAAAAGCAAAATATGAAGTCATATGGGCAAATGAAATTGATTCTGAGGCTTCAAAAACATATAGATCTAATTTTACTCATGTATTATTGGAGGGAGATATTAATCTAATAATACATCCTGATAAAGCTGATGATAAAAGTGACAAAAATGTTGAGTATTATAAAAAAATGCGCGAATTAATGCTAAAAGAAAAAGTAGATATTATAGATGCAGGTTTTCCATGTCAAGCTTTTAGCATTGCGGGTGAAAGAAAAGGATTTGAAGATGAGAGGGGGAATCTTTTCTGGAGCATTATTAATACGGTTTTGTTACATGAGAAAAAACATGGGGAAAAGCCAAGAATATTATTTTTAGAAAATGTTAAAAACTTGAAAAGTCATGATAAAGGAAATACATATAAAGTAATTAAATCAGAAATAGAAAAACTTGGATACATTATTAAAGATGCAGTAATTAATACGATGAGTGTAACCAATCTACCACAAAATAGGGAAAGAATCTATATGGTATGCTTTAGGGACGATGAAGATGCCAATTCTTTTAAAATGTTTGATAATTTAGTTAATTTTCAAAAAAACAGAAGTGCTAAAGAATGGGCTTATGAAGTGAAAAAAGTAATTAATTATGATGAAAGAAAAGAAGCAAAATATTATTATACAAAAGAAAAATATCCAAAGTATTTTATAACGAAATCTGAATATGAAAACATGGCGGTTGAGACAAGAAAAGAAACAAGAATAAACATTGAAGAAGAAATAACTGAAATGTATCAATTTTATCAAATTAGAAGGGGAATGTATGTCAGAAAAAATCAAAGTAATGTTTGTCCTACACTAACTGCAAATATGGGCACTGGTGGTCACAATGTTCCTCTTATTAAAGATCAGTACGGAATCAGAAAGCTAACACCATATGAGACACTGAGACTTCAAGGTTTTCCAACTCAAAAAGGATTTTCATCTCCATGTTCCGATGCGATGATTTATAAACAAGCTGGTAATGCAGTAAGTGTTCCTGTTATAAAATTAATAGCAGAAGAATTATTAAAAGTTCTTTTTAAGAATGATGCAAAAACAAATAATTATTAAAAATATACACGTACCGTTTAAAAAAGTTTTGATAGAAATTGTTAACATTCGCACATTGTTTTTTTAAATAATTTAACAATATAAAAAAGTCAAGATGATTTAATAAATAATAAAAAGAACGTTTGGTTTGTTTTTAAAAAAGAAAAACTTCATAAAAAATTTATATGATTAACAAAAAAAGCTTAGGTTATGAACATTGATATGATACCTCTAAAGTAGACGTAGACAATTGAAGCAAAAATAGAAGATTTGGGATAATTTCAGAAGGCAAAATTATTTTTCTACACTAAAATAAATAGGAAATATATTGATAAAATCATAAAGAAAGGTAAGATGGTGTTAAAAGTGGAAAAGGAAAGAAAATATTGGTTGTATGCACCCGGTGAAAAAGCTTCAAAATGGGATGATTTTTATAAAAAAGGAATCATGGCTATTAGTTGGGGCTATCTTGGCGATTTGAGAAAATATTCAGATAGTAAAAGTATTACTAATAAAATTAATGAAATAGAGATTGATAGAAAAAGAAGTGCTAAACATAATGGAAATGATTGCTACAATTTTGCTAATGGAATACAGGTAGGGGACGTCATTTTTGTGAGGAAGGGCCACTTTGCAATAATAGGTTTTGGAATTGTTGAATCAGATTATTTTTACGATGAATTCAATAACGATGATTTTAAACATATTAGGAAAGTTAAATGGTATAGCAAGGAAAGTTCCCATTTTAAACTATCAGGCTATAATAAAACTTTATGTGAAGTCACTGGTAAGGAAATACTTAACTCTTTGAAATCTATTTTTTATCTAGTTCCACAAAATAATAAAAAAGAAATTCAACAGGAATATGAAAATTGGCTTATTGAAAGTGATTTTGGTGAAAAAACAGCTAGTGATTATGCCTCTAATGTGATGTATACAATAAATAATGATTTGGGCTTTTCTATTAACGACGTGATCACCTCAAAAATTAAGATAGAAGAATATGTGAATCGCCTTGAGGAACATTTTATAGAAAAAGGAAATATAAATCCTAAAAAACAAGCAATAACCCATAAAAATTCTTTAGAAAATTTCATTGGGTTTTTGAATTCAAAAAATATATGGCCTATTAAATCAAACAATATTAATTGTGAAATTAAACCATGTGTAAACTTTATGAAAGGATACAATAAAATTATTTATGGGCTTCCTGGATGTGGTAAAAGCTATAAAATAAAAAAAACGTTAGAGGATCTTAAAATATCAGAATTAAATATTATTAGGGTGACTTTTCACCAAGATTATTCTTATTCTGATTTTGTTGGTCAAATTATGCCGAAAATTAGCGGTGTAGGAGACAACAAAAAATTATCATACGAATTTGTATCAGGCCCATTTGTAAAAGCTATTGAAAAAGCATTGCAAGAACCAGATGCGAATGTGTACTTAATTATAGAAGAAATAAACAGAGGGAATGCACCATCAATATTTGGAGATACTTTTCAACTTTTAGATAGGGATGAAAACGGGAAGAGCGAATTTCAAATTACTAATGATCAAGTGTTACAATATTTAAAATCACCGAAAAAAGATAAGGAGTTAAACGAATGGCAAATACAATTAGGTGAAAAGATTTTTATCCCAGCTAATTTGATTATTTTAGCAACAATGAATACTAGCGATCAAAATGTGTTTACTCTTGATGCTGCTTTCAAGAGGAGATGGGATTTTGAAGAAGTGACAAATGATTATGACGCTAATAATAAGCACCCATATGGTGATTTATATGTACCTGGAACTAATATGAAATGGGTTGATTTTTATGAAAAAATTAATGCTAGAATTATAGAAAAGTCTGATAATAATTATGGTTTTGAAGATAAAAGAATCGGGGCGTTTTTCGTAAAAAAAGAAATGTTATCTGATAAAAAGAAAGAAGAATATAATGTTGATAATGAAACGTATGATAAAATGCCTGATGATGAAAAAACAATATTTCACAAAGAAAAAGATGAATACTTAAATAAGAAAAAACAGTTTGCTTATAAAATGTTAGAATATTTGTGGAATGATGTTAGTAAATTCGATAAAGAGATTGTTTTTGGAAGTGGGCATGAATATAGAACTTTAAGTGATGTTATAAAAGATTTTCTTAATGAAGGCAAAGATGCACTCAGTGTATTTGAATTTTAACAATGAAAGATATAACTTTGTTACCAGAAATTAAAAAAGTAAAAAAAGATTCATTTATTGGGTTAAGAGTTAAGGAAAATAAACTTTATTTTTATGTTCCTCAAACATATAGATTAGAAAATGATGATCTCAACAAAATTAATAAAATAAAAAAAATAATAAGAACAATCTCGGTAGCCTCTAATTCTTCGCAATTTAATTCTTTGTACACTAAAAACGACATCGAATTAGAATCAAATATACCACTATTATCTTATCTTTATATTATTGCTGATTATATCAACCACGGAAAATATCGTAATTTTGAAAAAGTAATTAAGAAAGAAAACAAAGGTAAAATTAATTGGAAAAAAACAATAAAACAAATCCCATATGTTTCAGATGGATTACCAATTTATCCTAATTTTTATACTGAACATAATTCTCAATATGATGCAATAATAGTTGATGTTTATAAACACTGCCTTAAAAAGGCCATTGGTGTTTGGGGTTGGTTATTTGGGATTAAAGAAGATGAATATATGAAAGCCACCTTATATGACTACAACGAAACATTGTTTTTACAAGCGATAAAAATAGAGCTATCGCAAACATATAATGATAAAAAAAGAAAAAGACTTATTACAATGAGGGAAATTATATTAGGATTAAATATTGATGATGACAAAGATTTGAAAATATATGGTGTTAATCGATATTGGCCTATATATGAATTTATGTTAAGGAATGTTTTTGCTCATGTTAGCGAAGAAAACATTAGAAAATTATACCCTAAAACTGATTGGTATATCTTGCCAAATGAACACATGCCAAATTCAGTTTTACGTCCTGATATTATCTATCAAAAGAGTGAAAACCATTTTCTTTTAATAGATGCTAAATATTATCAGTATAGTATTTCTTATGAGAAGAAAGATATTCCAAAATCAACAGACATTATAAAACAATTTGTATATTCGGATAATATAAAAAAACTTATGGGTAAAGAAAGTAAAGTATATAATTGTTTTGTAATGCCTTTTAATAAAGAACATGAGAAACACAATTGCGAAGATAAGCAAAACATTAAATATTTTGGCTATGCTACTTCAACAAATAATATTGATGACAAAATTATTGGAATTTATATAGATTTGACATATTTAATAGATATATATTCAAAAAAATTCAGCAAAAAAGAAGCTGATGAGTTATATAATTTAGTAAAAAATCAACTCACAAGATAAATATAATTATTTTAAATAATGAGTATTAAATTCGGTTTTAAAAAAATGCATGATATACTATATATGTAGATAAAGAGCAATTTTATCTTAAATTCGAATATATCCATAAAGAGTACGTTAGGGACTGGCCCTATGATCGTACAGCAACCTACTATCTAGCAAGGTGCTAAAGCCAGAACGATGGGAAATAATTAATATGTATTTTACCCATCGTTATCGATGGGTTTTCTTTTCGTCTTTTTATGGTAAAAATATAAAAAAGAAAGGGAAAAATATATGAATAATGAATTCAAACAACAACCTTTAGTCTCTACTGATACATTTATAAATACTTTAGTAGAGACATTTACTGCTTATGATGATTTAAATATTATTGATAAGCATCCAGCTGTATTCGTTCAAGGTCAACCTGGAATTGGTAAGTCTCAAGCTGTGGTACAAATAGCTAAGAAATTAGAGGAAACAACTGGTAAAAAAGTTAATATTAAAGATGTAAGATTACTATTATATTCACCAATTGATTTAAGTGGCATTCCAATTGCTAATGAAAGTAAAACGAGTGCTATTTGGTTGGAACCGGAAATATTTAAATTAGACCCAAGCGAAGATGTAATAAATATTTTATTTTTAGATGAGTTAACAGCTGCTCCAACTAATATTCAAGCATCGGCTTATCAAATAGCTTTAGATAAAAGACTAGGTAGTCACAAAATACCTAAAAATACTTTTGTTATTGCTACAGGGAATACATTAAATGATGAATCTGTAGTGTATCGTATGCCAAGCGCCTTAAAGAATAGATTTATGCAATTCGAATTAGCAATTGATGTTGATTCATGGATAAACTGGGCTAAAAGCAAAAATATCTCAAATGAAATAATTGAATTTATTGAAAAATTTCCAAATGAGTTATCAACAACAAAATTTGATTCAGATTCTCAAGTGATAGTGACTCCAAGAAGTTGGGAAATGTTATCTAATTTATTGAAAAATTTAAATAGTAAAATTGAAGATAAAATAACAATTTCTAAATCTATTATTGGAAACAATTTAACAACATTATTTTTATCTCAAAATTCAATTGAAGTCGTTGAAAAAGAAAAGATATATGACGGGACATTTACCGATATACCAGAAAATGCATCAACTATAAATAGAATCATTGAATTAATTAAAGTTGACCTTCCTAATATTATAGATAATAAAGAAATAATGAATAATATCTTTAGTTTCATGTTACAAGTTCCGCTTGATTATTCGGTTTTATTCATTAAATTGACTAACAATTATAAACCGAAAGATTATGATTTATATGATTTACCTAATTATGAAAAACTAATTATGAAAATAGGTGAGACATTAGATGATGAAAACGAAGATGACTAAAGTAAAACTTAAAATCTTTGAACATGACCCATTTCTTTTATATATTCTAAACGCAATACCTTTTTCCTTTAATGAAGAGATTAAAACTGCAGCAACTAATGGATATGAAATATTTATCAATAAAGAATTTTATGAAAAATTAAGTGTTGAAGATTTAACGTTTGTTATTATTCATGAATTGATGCATATATTATATGAACATCCTAAAAGAGCTGCAGGTAAAGATGCCATATATTATAATGTCGCTTCAGATATAGTAATCAATGATTCTTTAATTAATGGAGGAAGATATCAGTTAAAATTTAAAATTTCAGAAGATTTAAAACCAGTTTTAGGTGAACAATTTAAAATCGATGGATTTCGGTATTCAAGTGAACAAATATATGATTATCTAGTAAAAAAGGCAACAAAAAGTGAACTAATTAAACTATTTGGATTAAGCGGTAATCATAAATTATGGAAAGACTTTAAAGGCTTAACACCAGAATTATATAAAAGAATAATAGATTATTCTAAAGATTATAATAATAATTCTAGTTTATATAAAGAAGTTATGTCAAGGGATGATGTGAAAAACTTTAAAAATAAGTATATGACTAGATATGATTGGAAAAATGAGTTAAGTAAGTACTTATCCCAAATGATGATTAATGATTACGATTATACATATAAAAGAATTAAGGAGACTAGTAGTGATTTAATAATACCCAACTATCACTTAAGTGATGTTAGTGACTATAGTATGAATGATATTTGGTTTTTTATAGATGTAAGTGGTTCAGTTTCTAACGAAGATTTAGCTAACTATTTTGGGACAATTTTAGATATGTTAGCTCAATTTAATCAATATAAAATTATTGTGTCATTTTTTTCAACGATAGTCACTAAACCTAAATACGTTACAAGTGAAAAAGAACTTATAAAACTAAAAGATGACATTAAGTCCACCGGTGGAACTGATATACCTGTAATATTTGAATATATCAAAGAATCTAAATATAAACCAAAAACGATAATAATTTTTACTGATGGATATTCTAGATATCCAAATACTAATCCCCTTAAAAATACTAACATATTGTGGTTATTAAATTCAGATTATAAAAATATCCCATTTGGGAAAAAGATTTATTTATAGAAAGAGAGGAAAACTATGACATATCAAGAGTTTAGAGACCAAATTGATAATCTTAAAAATAAGCAAGGCTATTTAACAATTCCCTTGTTAAATATGAAAATCGAGATAGATGATAGTGATAAAATTGCGACAATGCTTTATCCATTATTCTTTGATAATTCAAGCTATTATCCACCAAAAGAAGGTAACTATACCTTTGAGCATATTAAAAAAGCATATGATACAATTAATCAATTTGATGAATATCCAAGAGTACTTATGAATGGAAAAGACACTAGAAAGGTAATGGGAGATCGTAATATCTCATATTACGAAAATTCTAATTTAAAAGATAATTATATCTTGTTAAATGACCAAGTTCACTTTTCCATAAATAATAATGAAGAAGAAATTAATAGTATAAAGGAAATAGCCAAAACAACAACATTAGATTGTATTATATTTTATAAAAATAATGCGGTTTTGTATGTAGCAGATAACGAAGTTATTTTAAATAATTTTGCATATTTTATGCCACACCTTATTGAGGCATCTCATAAATTGGGACTCCAATTTTTAGATTTCTCAGGAGCTTATTTAATCCATAATTTAAATATCAGTCAAGAAAAGAAAGATTATTTTCTTGATAATAATGATTCAAAATTATTACTAACAATGTATACAGTATTTGCCAGAAAAGGATATAATTTACAATACTTTAATAATAAAGAAAAAAATCTTTTAAAAAAGATAAATAAAGCTAGTGTTTCTGATATAGAACATATATCATACGAAATACCAGAAGAGATTAAGGGGTAAAGGGAAATATGTCTAATCTCTCAACATATTATGACTTATTTATGAGACAATTCAATTTGTTATATAAAATCAAAGAGTTAGCAGTTAACAATCATTTGTCTATAGAAGAACTTAATATTAAATCGGATAAAAGTGTACAAGAAAATCGGTGGGAAATATTAGTTATTCTTAGTCAGTTCTATAATGATAAACACCACTTTAATTTGAATACAGAGATTCTCCTAGACCGATATATTTATCGTGATTTTATTGAAGAAAGAGACCAAAATGATAAGTATACATCGTCATATCCTAATGAAGAAATTTATTATACTCCGTATACCAATAGTAGTAAATTAGGATTTTATGACAGCAATTATTTTACTGTACTTTCAACTCCGGATTATTTAGTAGAGTGTGGAGAAATATCGGATTTATTTTTATTAGATGTGAAAGAAGAAGTTGATATAAGTTTTAATTTTGATATTATCATGAGAGAATTGCTTACTTATGGCGTCGATTACAAATCAAATCTTTATAAAACATCACTACAACATGTTATTGATAATAATTATTCATTTGATTCAATAATGGAAATTGAAAACATAAATATAAAAACTAATGAAAAGTTAAAGGAAAAAGACTTTAAAACAATAAGAAAATTAAGAGAACGTAATATTATTAACAATAATGATAAGAGGTGAAATTGATGAACTTTGTTTATAGTACTTATGACAAAAATATATTAAACGAGTTAATAAAAAAATATCAAAATGAAGATATATCGATCATTGAAGAGACTGAATATAATGGACTTTATAGATTGATATTATCTTATAAAATAAATAATGAAAGAAAACGAAGGAGAAATAATAAACCTCAAAATTTTAAAAAAATAAATTCATACAGAATAAGTAGAAAAATAGAAGAAATATATTTACCAAATCAATATACTATTCCTTATCAAATGTTAAAAGTTTATTCAATACCTCAACTAGGTTATGTCACAAAAGATGACAACTCAATTATCTTTAATACGCCATCAAAAGAATATAATTGGTATTTAAATATTAAAAAAAAGAAATATTCGCTTTCGCCATTATATAGCATTCATGATATCGCTTTTAGTAATTTTGGAAAACAAATGATTCCTAAATATAAGAAAGTATCATCATATCCTTTAATAATAGATTATTTTAATAAGTATATTTCAGAAATAATAAAACATATAGAACATATCGAATCAGAAACATTTAATAAAATTAATAAAGTAACTGGCCATATTGACCAATCTAGTCTAATACCAAAAGATGTACTACAAAATCTTGAAAAATATAAAAAATACAATTTAAATACAGCCAAGTTTATGAAAAAACACATTGAGTAAGTGATATATATGAAAGATATCGAGTTGCAGAGTAATCAATTCAACTTATTATATGGGAGTGAATAAATAAAAGGCTACTTAAAAATGATTATTTGTATAAAGGAGTCAAACATATGGAAACATTAGAAATTAGATTTAATAACTATATTAAACAATTTAATTTGTTATATAAATTAAAACAATTAAATAGCGATGATAAGTTAAAAATAGAAGAGTTAGATTTAAAGTCAACTAAAAATATTAATGATAATTTGCAAGAACTTTTAGTTGTTTTAAGTCCTTATTATGAATATAAACATCAATTTCAATTAAATAATAGCAAGTTTAAAGGGAAAAATTATTATAAGAGTGACTTTATAAGAAAATCAAGCGATGTATACTACAATTCTTTTCGAGAAGAAATAATTAAATATTCTAATTATTTTAATAGTGAAAGAATAAGAATAGAAGTATCAAGAAGCCAATACCTACTTATAACACCCACTGGTATTTTAAAATTTAACGATAATTATTGGTTGTTTGCTCATGATTTTAGAGTTGATATTACAATTAATGAATATTTTGATGTGCTAGTTTCAAAATTTTTCTATGTTAACTATAATAAAGCTTCAATTTTTTATAATTCAAAACTTTATAAAACAATATGTCAAAAAATAATGAATGAAAATTATTCAGTTTCACTTATTTTAAAAATTCATGAAATCATAAAGAGTTTGAATCGAATTTGTTATAAATTTGATATTGATACAATTTTAAAGTTTTATGGGAAAAGAATTATTGTTGATGAATAAGGAATAGGAGATTTTATGCACATTATTTATACAAGTTATGAAAAAAATGATTTAGATTTATTAGCAAAAGAATATGAAGAAAACGACTATAAATTACTAGAAAAAACTAAATATAATGGATTATATAAAATTATGGTGTATAAAGGAATGGATGATTTAGGAAAAAGTTTTCGATTAGATGAAAACCAGTTTAATAAATTAATACCTAAAGTTAATCCATATAGAGTTAGTAGAAAAATTGAAGAAGTTTATTTGCCAGATTATGATTATATAGTTGGAGGCTGGATGAACGTTTATACGCTACCTCAAATTAGTTATGTTTTAAAAGATGATAACAGCATAATTTTTAATAGTCCATCAAAAAAATATAATTATTATAGTTCTGATGAAAAATCTATATTTGTTTTAAACCCGTTTTATAGTATATATGATTTGGCATTCTTTTATTTTGGAAAAAAAGATTTTCCTAAAATAGAGAGTGTCGCTAATTATAGAGTAATTATTGATTATTATAAAACATATATAGAAAGAATTGTAGAAAATGTAGAAAAAGTTGATAGTGATAATTTTGAAAGATTTGATGGTGAACATCAACATTTTTATCATTCAAATATGTTAAAACAAGATTTTATTAAAAATATTAATTCATACAAAAATTTATCTTATAATTCGGCAACATTCATTTTCAAAAATATAGTAAAAAAATAATCTATAGATAACTATAAGATTAAATAATTTTTGTTAACTTTTCTGTCGATATATAAAATGAAAAAGAGTACTGCAAATTATATGATGAAATATTTTTAAGAGGATATAAAATATGAAAGATATTGAGTTGAAAATCAAACAATTTAATTTATTATATAGGCTAAAACAATTAAAAGATAATGAGATTTTAGAAATAGGTGAGCTTAAAATAAAGTCAGAAGTTGATATTAGGAAAAACATTACTTCAAAATAAATCCAAATGAAGTAAATTTAAAAGAAATTTATTTTGAAGATAATCGGCTTAGACCAAAGTGCCGAACCTCGCCTAATGGGGATAATTATATATCAAGATTTTGGAATGAAGACGTATTGTATGGTTCTTATACCACGAGTGAAAAAAGTGGATTATATCTTGATAACTTCGTAATTTCAACACCAGATGCAACAGTAGACTTTGGATATCTTTGGGATTTTATTGATGAGTTTGATGAAGAGTATCCTATATTAGCATACTTTGAGTTTTTTATTATTCAATATAAACTAGCTATCAATGATAATCTTGAAACATATGTTTCACTTTGTCAACATATTATTGATGAAAATTATAATATTGAAACAATCGATGAATTACGCGAATTAATGGGCGAAGTTTATTTAAATAAACGTTATCATTTTAAAGCAGACAGTTTCAATATCAACATTTAATGGATTAACACAAATGATAATAAAACACAAATTAACGTGTGTTGCTTATTGTAAAACAGCAAAGGTAGAAATTGAGAATCCGATTATTCATAAGAAAAGTAACATATATAGATTAGATAGGAAAATTGAAGAAGTTTTTATACCTGAGTTCAATAGTATTTTTTATCATTACTATGCGCCCTCAAAGGTCAGACAATTGGGATACGCATTAAAAGATAATAATAGCGTACTATTTAGTTCAATACCAAGGTTATTAAACTATAGCTCTAAACATGAAGGATTATTGTATCCATTGTTGCCTTTTTGGAGTCTTCATGATTTAGCGATTTTAGTATTTTCTTACGAAGATGTTCCGGAGTATAATAAGATATCCAAATATAAATTAACGAGTGATTATTTAAGCAAATACATTAAAAAAATAATAGAAGGGATCAAGATAGTTGATTTTCTAACATTTAAGTCATTTCAGCAGATAACTCTTGATGATAACCCTTTCTTCCAAAAAAGATTATTTCAAAACTTTGATAAATATAAAAATTTTACCATTGATACAGCTTTGTTTATTCATAATCAATTATCTAATTATAGTGAATATTTTATATGAAGGATGTGATGAAATATGTATTATCTTTACACAAGTTATGAACTAAAAGATTTAGAAAAATTATATTTAAGTAATGAAGATTTAAATATTCAGTTAATTGAAAAAAGTAATTATAATAATTTATTAAGAATGATAATTTTAATTAAATCTGATCCTTATCATAAGAATGACATAACAAAGAAAATTAATTCATATAGAGTTAGTAGAAAAATAGAAGAAACATATATTCCTGAACCGAGAATGGTTTTATTTTACCTTAATGCAGCAATATTAAGACAATTATGTTATGTTTTAAAAGATGATACTAGTTTTGTATTTAATTATGAACCTCAAATATATGGCTTATACAAATTAGACAACAACAAAGTATTTGTTTTACGTAGTTTAAATGATATAGCATTTAACGAAATTTCTAATTATGAAGAAATATCAACCTATAAATTAACAAAAGATTATTTTCAAAACTACTTTAACGAGTTTATTCAAAAAACATATAATGTGGACAAACAAAACTTTGTTAAATTCGATGAAGTCGTCAATCGCACAGAAAAATTTAAAGTGTTATTACCACATGAATTGTTTAGTAACATAGATTACTATAAAGATTACACACTAAAAACAGCTCGATACATTTATGATAATATAAATCAAAATAAACGTTTTTAATTCATGGAGGACATTAAATTATGAATTATTTAAATAAAGAAGAACTTGTTGATGAAATGAAAGTTGTAAATTTATTTTATAAAATAAAAACACTGAAAAAAACGGATCGATTGGAAATACCAGAATTGGGGATAAAATCAGTTAAAAAAATAGATGAAAGTAAGTATTATATATTAAATATATTAACTGATTTTTATAATGATAAACACAAACTTGATGTTCAAAAAGAGTTACCATCAAGAATAGATATAAATGAAGAATACAGATATTACAGGAATTATATATCTTCTTATTCTCGTGAAAGTATTTTATATACTCCATATGTAACTACTGATAAAATAGGGATTAATAAACAGTCTTTAAAAATGGGGGGAACTAACATTATATTAGCTTCTCCAGATATATCATTAAAAATTTCTAGAGGGATTTGTATTAAAGGTCATTCGGCCCTTACATATTTTGATAAAGTTATTAGAGAGCAAATTAAAATTGAAGGCAATTCGAAATTGTATAAATCAATTTTAAATTACATTATTGATAGCGATTATTCAATAGATGTTATATGTCACATTATTGATGCAATTAAACCTATTGAAAATATAAGAAGTAGTGGTAAAAAATACAAACAAATAATGAATATGGATATAAAGACTTTGTTGAATTTAATGAAAATGGAAGTTATAAATATTCATAAATAATCGATTCAATAACATGCGTTTATAAATCCATCAAGGGTAAAATAGAGTACTTTATGATACCTTTAGATATACTTTTAAGGGAAAATTAAGGAAAATCATAAAGGAGATATAAAGCTTGGACGAAACATAGTACAATATAATTGAGAAAGGAAATGATAAAATGTCAAAAAAAGCAGAATATTTAGTAAATACGCTTTCGCGTACTAACAAGAAAGATTATGAGAATTATGTAATTAATGCAATATGGAATAGGTTGGGAAACGATAATATTAAACCAGTCACTCAACAATATGTGTTTAGTAAAGAAAAAAACGAAGGTTATCTAATTGATTTATTTTTTCCGCAATTATTAGTAGGAATAGAAATAGATGAAAGACATCATATATTTCAAAAAGCAGAAGATTATAAGAGAACAGATGCTATTTGGCATTACTTTCATAAATTAGACAAAGATAACAATTTAAATTATATTGAAATGAGAATAGATGTTTCTGAAAAAACTTACGAAGAAATTGAGAAACAAATCAATAATGTTGTTGCTGAACTAAAGGTTTTAATTAAAAAAATTAATCCTCCTACCTGGACAATTGATGCAGAAAAATTTCTTGAAAATCAAGAGAATTTAAAAGTTTCAGATGATGTTAGTTTTAAAACTATGGCTGAAACATGTAATACATTATTTAAAACCAATTATAAAGATGTAAGACAAAGTTCATTCTTACCAAGAAAATTAAAAAAGCATGATTTTTATTCAAAAAGAAAATTATGGTTTCCACAATTGGCCATAGAAGTAGAAGGTGAATTGTTATCTGCGGCAGGTAAATGGAATAATAGAATAACACCAGAAGGAAATATTATTGAATTTCATGAAGAAAAGGCAATTCTTGTTGATAAGAATCATAATGAAGAATTAATGGAGCAAGAAGAAAGAGTTGTCTTTGCTAAATCAAAGGCTCCACTGGAAAAAGATAAACAATATAGATTTATTGGCGTTTATAAGAGAACAAGGCTAATTGCTATAGAGCATAATGGAGAATATAAAGGCGCTTATTTTTATGAAATGGTTTCGGACAAGATACCAATATTGAAATAATAAAAATAGGTATTTTCTAAAGCAAACTAATTTAGATAAAAGTTCCTTTTACTCCCCCCCTAGGTCATAATTAAATGAAGTGTCACCACACCGAACGCCCCACCGCTAAAATACGTGGGGCAAAATTTTTGAAAAAGTGAAATTCAAACTGAGCAAAAACTTAAAGTAGACTGGCGAAAGCTGGTCTTTTTTGTTGTAAAAATTAATTTATAACCGCACCCCCTGTACTCCGATTATAAAATGGTTAAAAAGTCTTTGGAAATTGCGTAACAAGGACAAAAAACAATAAAATTATAATTGGAATTTTTTATCATAACTGCACCCCTTGTACTCCAGTTATAAAATGAGTAATTTTCTAGTGTGGAAGATGCATTTAGAAATAATAAATTTGTATGCTCTGAGACAACCCATAGAAAAAATATTAGGCGGTATAATTTTAATAACGATAGGTGTAATTGAAGAGTAAAGAAACAGGAACCCATGTGGTGAACAGACATCTAAATATACTCAACCCAGCCTCTGGAATCGCACTCCAAATGCAATTTTATGTTGGTTCCTACGCAGAATTGGATTATTATCATTTGTTTTAATTTTCTTTCTCATATTAGTAGACTTTAAAGTTTTATGCGGTATTGTTTGTTTAGATACCAAAAGTATCTAATATGACAGAAAAGGAGAATTAAAACGATGTCAAAGAAAATATATGTATTAGTTGCTTACTCAAGCGATGGAAGATTATACGATTTAGGATATTCACCATCACTAAAAGAAGTAAGAAAAGCAGTAAACAGTGAAGAAGTAAAAGAACAATTAAAGAACATTAAACCACAACCAAAAGTGGAAGAAAGGGTAGTAGCAGTTAGAATTAGAAAATATAATTTCAAGACTAAAAGATACGACATAATAGAATCTGATTGGAAAGCACCAAAGGAAGAAAAAGGTAAATAACAATGTGGGAAGAGTTCAAAGAATCAATTAACAAAGAAAAAGAATATCGAGAATCAAGGATTCGTAAATATGCATAACTGATATACATTAATAGATTTAAGGCAACAACACTAGAAGAAGCTTTAGAAAAAGCAAAGCAACAAGGATACGAAAACATTAAAGAAAATGAATCACTAAAAATGGACTTCGTATACTTCTGCACGATGAACCTTAAATACATTGATCAAATGGTGCTTAACGAAACAATTAGAGAAAGCGACTTCTACGACTTATACAAAACATATCGTTCAAAACTAATAAGAAATCGCATTGGCGATATAGGGAAATTAGATAGTATAGCAATCGCACAATTCTTCGATGAATATGAAATCGAACTTGCAGATAGAAATAACAATGTTTAACGAAAGGGGAAAAAGATGAATTCAGTAATTTGGTATGAAGAACAAAGAAGAAAGAAAAAAGCGAATGAACATAAATGCCCTTTAGGTGGAATGACTTACAGTGGACATGGCAACAATCCATATCCATTCCAAGTAGAAAATTGTTGCAATAACTGTAATGCTAAATTCGTAATTCCAATGAGAATGTTCCTAAACAACAAGACACCTAAATATGCCATTGTATTCGACACAAATGGAAATATAAGACCAGTTAAACCAAAAGGGGATAAGTTCTCGCTTGAAGAATTACAATCGCTTGTAGGCGGTTTAATCGAATTATATCCAAGAAGATTTAATAACCGATTAGTTATCTGTAATGAAGAAGGATTAATAAGAAGACTAAGGAAAAAAGAAATATTCAAGTAATATAGTTTAAAATCATTGGTTGGTGACATTGTTTTATGTCCACAAAACCTATTTGACTAAATATCAACAAATAATTAATAGTTAGTAAATGTCTCATAAAAAGAAAATAAATTCGTTTGTCACATGATATAATTAAAGTAAATACATTAACTAATTTTTAATTCATTATTAAAAATAAAATATTAAGGAAATAACTAATTGAAAATTTGAAATAGAACCGTGGTGTTACTTCCTTAAACATTTTAAGATTTAAATTTGTGCAAAAAATTCACAACATCTATGTAAATTTTATAACGAGTAATCAAAAAAAAGAAAGAAAGGAAAGTATACTCGAAAATGATTGCTTGCTACATAAATGAGTATACAGGGTATTATTATGTCTTTGAAAATACCTAATTTAGGTAATCCATTAAATTCTAATTACGATTTTGCTATTGGAATTTCACAAAATAATATAGTTATTCTTACTATTAAAAGAGTTACATCTATTAATGGTAAATCACAGATATGCTGGTATATATTTGAACTTTTGCCAGATAGAAGATTTGGAGATTCAAATCGAATTTTAAGCATTGTGAACAATGCATTAGTTAATTCATATAAAGAGGAGTGTTCTATTAAATTTTCTTTTAATGAAAAACGAAAGTATATAGATTTGGATGATGGTCTTAACATATCACAATTTACTGGTAGATTCTATGAATGTTGCCAGTTCAATTAAAAAATTGAATATATAGCGAAATAGGTGATCTTTATAATGTGTATGATTAACTTTTCAAATAAAAAAAATATTATTAATTTTTATAAGAAATTGAAAAAAGCTCAAGAAGCATATTCTATTATTGAAGGCATTTCAAGTAGCGTTCATTTACCATTCCCAGATACTATTCAAAAAAAATTATTGTGGAATTTTGTGATTTATCACTTGAATTAAGCAATTCTAAAACCATAGATTTACAACATAAAACTACTAAAAAATTATATGAACTAAAATCTACAACAGATATAGAGGGCTCCACTAAAATTGGTGAAAACCAAGCTCATAACGCCGATTACTTAATTTGGGCATTTATTGATTTTGCTGAAAATAAAATGCATCTTAAGATTTTAGATTTAACTCCTTTATTAGTAAGAAATGCTATAATAAAATATTCTAAACAAAAGAGTTTTAAAATTAAAAAAATATTTGAAGCAAATAAAATTGAATATGAACTTGTTGTAGATTTATTAACTTTGAAGTGTTCTAAAATAAATAATGAATAATTTAATAATATAACAGTATAATTTTAACCGGTTGATAAATATGTTGAGAGTTAAATAAAATCCTATTTACTGTTTATCCTATTAAAGTATTTATAATAAAAGATGGTGTATTTATAGGAAAGACAACCTTTTGCTAACTTTAATAATTGGCTTTAGAATTTGAATAAAATATTTTTTAATATTAGTATTTTTTGAAAAAATTAACCGCTCGATAAGTATTGAACCAGAAAAAGGAAAACAATTGTTTTAAAAGTGCTTGTTTTTCCCTTGTTTTCCTTTTGAAGTATCAATTATAGTAGTTTTGTGAAAATGCCTTTGCTTGTATCAACTTTCCATATAAAGTATCTTGGAAGTACTCCATTTTACCCTTGATGGATTCGTATAGTAGTTATCGTTATATAGACTTTTATAAATGGCTCCTTTAAGCGATAATGCGGCTCCAACGACAGGAGTTGAACTCAACTGAGTTATAACATATACAGATGTCTTTATAAAAGGCATCTTTTTTATACCAGAAAATAATTAAGTTAGTAATTTCTCCCTTTATTTCCTCCAAATAATGTGATATAATACAATTAACTGGAGGTAATTATGGTATATACGACTCAAGATTTAATAAAAATTAATAATAATTATTCTGATGTTATGGGTAAAATTTCAAGAGATCTAAGAGACGAGAAGATAATCCAACTTAAAAGAGGATTATATGAAAGTGATAAAAATACCCCGGGGCATTACCTTTCTGGTTATATTTATGGTCCGTCATATTTATCTTTTGATTATGTATTATCTATAAACGGATTAATACCTGAAGGTGTTTATAGAACTTATACATCGGCCACTTTTAAAAAGAATAAAAAGAAAACATATACAAACTATTTTGGGGATTACTTATATAGGGATGTACCTGAAGATGTTTTTAGGTTTGGGATTGAAACAGTAATAGAAAATGGTTATAGTTATCAAATAGCTAGTGTTGAAAAAGCTTTGTGTGATAAATTATATACTTTGAATCCAGTAAAAAATATTCGTGAGCTAAAATTTCTTTTATTCAATGACTTAAGAATAGATGAAAATATGTTTAAAGAACTTGATTTTGATTTTATTATAAAAATAAGTAGTAAATATAAATCAACTAATTTAAATATATTAGAAAAGTTAATAAAGGATGGTAGAGTTAAATGACTATTATTAAACAAATGTTAAGTAATTATGAAATCAACAATATAGAAGATAAAAAGAATGCTTTGAAGGAAGTAGTCCAAGAGGTAGTCTTATCAGGACTTGCAAGATCAAACTTTTTTAATCATGCTGCTTTTTATGGAGGTACAGCCTTAAGAATATTTTATGGTTTGGATAGGTTTTCAGAAGATTTAGATTTTTCACTTATAACTCCAAATAATAATTTTAATTTAAAAGAATACTTTTCTTATATAGAAAATGAAGCTAATTCGCTTGGACTTAATTTTAAAGTAGAAGAAAAAGTTAAGGAACTAGATTCTAATATTAAGTCTGCATTTTTAAAAGGTGGAACTAAAGAACATATTATTACTTTTTATGAAAATGATATAGATCTTAAAAATATTAATCCTAGAGAACTAATTAAAATTAAATTTGAAATTGATGTTAATCCACCGGCATATGCTTCTTTTGAAAATAAATTTAGATTACTTCCTTATCCCTATCAAGTAAAACTTTATGATATGCCATCTTTGTTTGCAGGTAAAATACACGCAGTATTATGTAGGGGGTGGAAGAGTAGAGTTAAAGGTAGAGATTTATATGATTATGTCTTTTATCTTTCTAAAAATGCTAAAGTTAATTTAAAACATCTAAAGGCGAGAATGGTACAAACTGGTCACTTTGATGAAAAAGAAGAATTAACAATAGAAAACCTTAAAGATATGTTAAATAAAAAGTTTTCTAGTATTAATTATGTAGATGCTAAAGAAGATGTTTTAGCGTTTATAAAAGATAAAAGAAAAATAGATCTTTGGAGTAAAGAGTTTTTTATAGATATTACTAGTAATTTAGAAAGTGATAATGAAAAATGGTGTTTAATATAAATTATGCTTCAATATTAGCTTTACCATAATATAATTTGTTCAATGATAAAAAAATAAGCAAGTTGCAAATCGTTAATGAGAGGTGTTTAGTATCTTGTTAAAAAAGAACTTAGAATTCAAATTATTAGAGAATCAAGATTTAAAATATAAAGAGTTTCTTTGTGAATTAATTCCCACTATTGACCCAGATACTATAATAGGAGTACGAACTCCTATTTTAAGGCGTATTTCTAAATATATTATAAAAAACAACTTACAAAACGTATTTCTAACTGCGTTGCCCCATAAATATTTTGAAGAATGTCAAATACACTCAATGTTATTATCAAATAAAATGGAGTATCAAAATTTAATAAAACACATTAACATATTTTTGCCCTATATAGATAATTGGGGAACATGTGATACTTTAATTCCAAAGATTGAAGAAAAAAATTTGGAAGACTTTTATATTTGCATATTAAAATGGTTAAAATCAAACCACGAATATACAGTAAGATTTGGCGTATATATGATAATGAAAAATTATTTTAAAAAAACTAACATAAAAAAATATTTAGATGTTATAACAAGTATAAGAAGTGATAAATATTATGTGAATATGATGATATCTTGGGCGTTGGCAGAAGCTCTGTATGTAAATTATGATCAAACAATAAAATACATTGAAAACAAAAAATTATGCAAACAAGTTCAAAACAAAACAATTCAAAAAGCGATCGAATCTCAAAAAATATCTCAAGAATCAAAAGAATATTTAAAAACTTTAAAAAAATGAATATTAAATATGATATCTGATATCCCCTCCAAATACTTCAAAAGTAATCAGTTTTTCCTATAGCGGATAAATTTTAGTAGTTTAACACAGCTGGAACGGAAAAACTGATCCCTTTAAGCTAAAAGACGGCTCCAACAACAGGAGTTGAACTCTAAAGAGTTTATAACATAAGATGTCTGAAACATGACATCTTTTTATATGTTCTTAAAATCTATAATAAGTATTAAAAATGAATTATATTTACCTAAAATTTCATAGCCGGTAAAAATAATGTAATTTGTTGTTTAAACTGTTCTTGCATTGTGAACTTGGATTCAGTTATAATAAATGTATATGCAGTAAATATTTATAATCAGAAGGAGAAAAAAATGAGCAAGATTAAAAAAGTATTAATAGTGGGCGGGGTTGCCGGTGGGGCAACTGTAGCTGCCAGAGTTCGTAGACTTGATGAAGAAGTTGAAATAACGATGTTTGAAAGAGGACCTCATGTTTCGTTTTCAAATTGTGCACTACCTTTTTATTTAAGTCGTAAGGTTCCAAGTAGTGAAAGTTTAGTTATGATGACTCCAGAGAAGTTCAAAAACACACATAACATAAACGCTAAAGTTAATCAAGAAGTAATTAAGATTATGCCAAATGAAAAGAAAATTTTGGTTAAAGATTTAATTACTGGCAAAGAATATAGTGAATCATATGATAAATTAGTTCTTTCACCAGGGGCTTCACCAATTATGCCTAAAAGTATTAAAGGAATTGATAAAAAACATGTTTTTTCAGTTAAAAATGTCGTAGATATTGTTAAAATTGATAACTACATTAGAGAAAACAAAATTAAAAATGTTGCCGTTATCGGTGGCGGATTTATTGGTATTGAAGTCATGGAAAACTTAAAGGAAATTGGAGTTCATGTAACTTTAGTTGAAGGTTCTAGCCATATTATGAGATTTTTAGATCAAGATATGGCGCAAATCGTTCAAAAAGAAATTTTAGATCATGGTGTTGATTTAATCGTTAATGATCCAATTTTATCAATAGAAGACGATAGCGTAACTTTAAAGAGTGGTAAAAAAATAACGGCGGGAGCTGTTATTATGGCAATCGGTGTTAGACCTGAAACTAAATTAGCAGTTGATGCCGGAATTGAATTAGGAGTAACTGGCGGTATTAAAGTTGATAAGAATTATCGCACCAATTTTAAAGATATTTATGCAGTTGGTGATGCCATTGAAGTTGAGTCACTATTACTTGGAAAACCAACGATTTTAACGATGGCAGGACCAGCTCAAAGAGAAGCAAGAGCTGTAGCTGATCATATGTACGGAATAAACACTCAAAATAAAGGAGTTTTAGGTTCAGGAAGTATTCAAGTCTTTGACTTAAATATTGCCTCAACTGGATTAAATGCCAGAGTTTGCGAGGAAAACGGAATTGATTATGATTTTGTTTATACAATCCCGTTTAACCGAGTGGGATTAATTCCAGGAGCTTCTCCAATTCATTTAAAATTGATTTTTGAAGTTAAAACGAAAAAAGTTTTAGGTGTTCAAGCAATTAGTAAAGCTGATTGTATTAAACACGTTGATATTGTGGCAACATTAATTAAAATGGGGGGAACATTAGAAGATTTAAGAGAACTTGAATTATGTTATTCTCCAACTTATTCAACAGCAAGAAGTGCATTAAATCTGGCTGCATTAGTCGCGTTAAACGTAGTTAATGGCGATGTTAGACAAGTCAAAATATCAGATGTTAGAAAACTTGTTGAATCTGGAGCATTTATTCTTGACGTAAGAGAAAAACATGAATATGATGCTGGACATATTTTAGGCTCAGTTAATATTCCTACTAGTGTACTTAGAGATAGATTAGATGAAATTCCTCGCGATAAGACAATTTATTTACATTGCCGCTCTTCACAAAGATCTTATAATGTTGCAAGAATATTAAGTCAAAGAGGCTATGATGTTTATAATATTTCGGGATCGTTTTTAGGATTTTCATTAAACCAATATTTTGAAGATGTCACTACTGGTAGAAAAAAATTAGTATCAGAATATAATTTTAAATAATAAAATTACATTTTTTTAAGGAATGGGGGATATAATGGATGATAATGCCAGAAGAAATTTCCAAAAATTAGCAGAAAATCAAGAAGCTCAAAAAGAAAGAGCGTTCAAAAATGATTTTTATGATCCATCAGGATCCGAATTTATGAAAACGATTAAAAGAATCAGGCAGGAAAATATCCGCCGGGAAGAATTGGAAAGCAAACATCAAGAGAAAAAACGTGAAGAAGATGATTTTCAAGATACTGAATCTTTTTTCGAAAATTATGAAGCAAAATTATCTAAAATTACCAAACGGAAAAATAATGCAAAAGAGATTAAAATAATCAAGAGAAGAGTACTTGTTAAAAGATTAATCATGATTGGACTCCCAATTTTAATTGTTATTATCATCGCATTAGTTTTAATTTTTACGGTATTTAAATAGTTTTTATTAACTAGTAAATATATTAAAAAACGGCTTATTAAAGCCGTTTTATTTTAGGTTTTTTATTCGTTTTTAAGAAATGTTTCCAGCGCTTCGATTGGTAAAGGTCTTGAATAATAGTATCCTTGAATTTCATCGCAATCCATATCAACTAGGAAATCTAGTTGTTCTTTGGTTTCAACACCTTCAGCCGTAGTATCAGCCATTAGTGATTTAGCAAGCGTAACTATGGTTTGAACGATAACAGTTTTTTTCTTTTTGGAAATGATATCATCAACAATACTTTTATCAATTTTAATTCGATTAAAAGGAACTATCTCTAAGCGATGTAGTGATGAATATCCTTTACCGAAATCATCGATTGCAATACTGACACCAAAATCTTTTAATTTTTCTAATTTTGCGACGGTATCTTCAAAATTAACTGATAAAAGGGTTTCGGTAATTTCTAGTTCAATATATTTCGGATCAACTTTATATTTTTTGATCAAATTAACCGTTTCTGAAACGAAATCATCATCTCTAAATTGGATAATTGAGATATTGATTGAAAAGCGAAGTGGAGCGAAACCTTTTGATATAAGTTTGTTGTGTTCTTTAAGTGATTGTTCAAGTACCCATAGCCCGACTTCATGGATTAATCCGGTTTGTTCCAAAATCGGAATAAAGATATCAGGGCGAATTCGTCTGTTTGCTTCATAATTCCATCTTAGTAAGGCTTCAACACCAGCGGTTTTTCCGGTTTTACCATTGATTTGAGGTTGAAACTCTAAGGAAAATTCATTGTTGTCTAACGCTGTAAAAAGTCGATTTGTAAGGATAATGTTTTCGGCAATCCGATTGGTAAGTTGGTTAGAAAAGAAAACAACTTTATTATCAGATTGTTTCGCTTCATATCCAGCTAAATCTGCATTTTGCAATAGAGTTTCTGCATCTTTGCCGTCATCAGGATATATAGAAACTCCAATAGCGGTAGTAATAAATAGTTTCCTTCCTTTAGTAGGTTGAATTGGAATTGAGAAAGCGTCATTAATTTTATCGATAAAATTTTCAACTTGCTCAACGTTTTTAACATTATGAATAACTATAGAAAAAGCTCTATTCTCTATTCTTGAAATACAACACGCTTCTTGTGATAGCTTTTTTAAAATTGATGCGGCTTCTTTAATAATATTATCGCCAACAGTGTGACCGAAAGTGTCATTGATCATTCTTAGGTTTTCAATTTCAATATATAAAACTGCTAATTTTTCTTGTCCCTTTAGATTATGTATGTTTTGAGTTAGTTTATTTATCATCATATTTCGATTAGCTAATTTGGTTAGTTCATCAAAATAAGCGTAATCATATAATTTAGCTTCATACATAATCTTTTTCTTTGAATCAACTAATATATTTGCCATTACTCCTAAAAAGTTGATTTGATTTTCCCAGACATTTATATCAATTTTTTTATGATGTTCAATGAGAAGTAATCCAAATACGTTATCTTCAATTATTAATGGTAATGCATAGTAGGAGAGTGCTTCACGTGATAAGAAGAATTCTCTTGCTTCTTTATCTTCATCAGCTGAAAGACTTGTGGTATCAGCCCATCCGATAGGTTTCTTTTCAGTAATTATAGTTTTAAACATCGGAATAATGTTAGGATTAAATTTTGTACCCAGCTTTTCGGAAATTCCGTTTTTCTTGTAGGCACTCAAAACTAAGGCTTCTTCATAATCTGCGCTGAACTCAACTAAATAGCCGATGTCAAAATCAAGAACTTCAGCTGATAGTTGAAACATTTCATCGATTTTTTCACCAGCATTTTCATTACTAACCGAAATAAAACTAGATGATATTTTTTCTAGTGTTTCTTGTTCTTTGGCAAAATTTAGATATCCCTTCATCTTAGAAGAATATTCATTTGTTAAATATCTAATCGCAAAATATGAAAGGAAAACAATTAATATTCTAGTTACATATTCATTTCCATCAATAGTGACGGTAATTTCAGGAATAAAAATCCAAAAAAGCACTTCAAGTAATATACATAAAATAGTAAAGATTAGGGCATGGTGTTTACTGTTAAGAACAACCGTAATTAAAAGAAAGATAATATATGCTACCCAAATGGTTACTGCTCCAGTATTAGTGTTAGTTACCATCAAAAAGATTGCACTTAATGTGCATATTGCTAAGAAGAGTGTATCTTGGATAAAATGTTTTTAGTTATAACCGGTATAAATAATAAAAATACTCCAGTTGAGAAGAGAAGCCCTAGTAGTATAAGTTCGTACTCGATTGGTCTTTTTATACCAAAATACCCAATCATAAAGGTTGCTACTGCGCCAACCATAAATAAAATTGCAGTTACATGAAATACCCGAACTCTATCTCTATTTGAATCGGAACCTGATCTCGTAAATACGAATACGCTTTTGCTTCTTTCAAGGATTAACCCGGCATTTTTAAGTGATATAAACAATATAAATATCGGAAGGATTAAAACTAATATAGAAACTTTTGGATATAACCCTTTACCAATAATATCTGGTAAAATGTCTAATCCAAAGCCAGCACAAAGTGAAAGTAAGACTGATAATAGAAAATATGTTCCATATCGTTTTAAAACAGTACCAGATTCAAGTTTTATCCACCAGCGAATGACTAGAAAAACAGCAATGAGCGTAAAAGTAAGGTAATATAATGTCAGATAAATGTTAGCCCATTGTAACTGCATTATATGTATCCAACCAAATTTGGTTGGAACCAGTTTATGTAATTCTTTTGCAAAAATCCCAAAAGGGCCAAATAAAATTATGTTTACAGCAGGTGCCAGATATATTAAAGATATAAAAAGGCGCTTATTTTTAAAAGGAGCAGGAGTTTTTGTCAAAAGAATGATAAAGTGGAGTAATAAACTAAAAAAGACCCCTCGACCTAAAACGGTAAAGGACAACCAAAAACCACATGATTCTTCAGTAGGTGCTGAAATGGCAATAGAAAGTCCAAACGACCAAATGGCCATCGATAATGTTAAATATAAAAACAGTCGATTGGTAAGACTTTTCACATTGGAAATTATTCCATACATACCAAAAAACAAAAAAAACGCACTATAGGCGTATAGTATTACCGATAGTATAACATCATATTGCATTAACTCACCTTTCTTCAAAGAAGATTTAATTTATTTATTACATATATGCCAATCAGCATTCTTAAGAAATTAATAGTAGTTTTATCCCCGTATTAATTAATATTATTTTAACACATTATCATCTAAAAAAAAGAAATTCTATAATATTTGAGTTCTTTTTATGTTTTCTTTTAAAAATTTAAGTGTCTTTGTAATGGCAATATTAGAAAATAGGATGATATTTAAGTAGTAAGTTGCATGTAAAAACGCACTTTTTTATTTTTTTGAAAAAAAATGTTAAAATATGTGTTATTTATTATAACAATATGTTAAAATAAAAGTAAGAAAATTATGGGGGCCATAATTATGTTAGAACAATTTAATTTAATATTGAATCTCGTGTTTATTGTAATAGTTTTGTTATCGGCATTAATGGGATTTTTAAGAGGGATGAGAAAGTCCATTTTTCAACTTGTAATGTCTTTAATCTTTCTTATTCTGGCAGTAATTCTAATCCCTTATATCGCAACAGCTTTACTAGATACGAATATCGAGAACTATAAACAATATTTCCCTGCGGAAATGCAAGAACATGTCACAACCATTAAAGGAACTGTAGCATCCTATTTAAGATCAGCTCTTCCAGAACAACAGTTTCTTTTTGAGGAAGGTTCGGAAACATTAGAAATAGTATACGGAGTAATTAAACTAGTGTTGGTTTTACTATTGTATGTCGTTTATTTTGTTATTTCGATGACAATCTTAAAACTAATTACTTTTATTGTTTGGTTATTTATCAGACCGAAAGAAGAATATCCAAAGAGAAGACCAATTGGTCTTTTAGTTGGTGCAGTTAGAGGCTTGCTTTTTGTTTGTTTACTAGCAATACCACTAGCGGGAGTAGCTTCAATGTATGGTTCGGTTAAAACGGTTATGAACGCTAATGCTCAAGTAGAAACTGGTAATCAAATGAGTGGTCTTGGTGAGTATGAAAATATAATTACCGCTTATGATGACACATTGGTTGGTAAAACTTTTGATGTCACTAATTTTGATGAAGTTATGTTTGACTATGTTTTCAAAATTGATATCAAGGTTAATGGTAAAAAAGAATCAGTTAAAATTAGAAACAATATTTATCATGGAGCCAAAATATATGAAACAGTTATGAAGGCAACCGGTGGTAAACTTGATGAAACGGCTTTGGTTAAAATATCTAATGATGATCTTGAAGAGATTAAAAAACATTTAGAGAAAACCGATATTTTAAAATTAGTTCAAGTAGTTGCGGTTGAATATTTATATGGGGAAATTGAAAATCGAAATCTTGCCGTTGATTATGAAGAACATTTAACGATTGAAAACTTAAAAGCTATCGATTTGAAAAAGGATATAATTACTTTATTTAATATCGTTCAAATTATCAATGAAGTTGAGTTTACTGGTGAAAATATTGAAGAAAAAGTCTTCTCACTTGAGCGAGAAACAGTTGAAGAATTATTTAATGAAGTCGCAGAAATTGAATTACTAGAGTATTTACTACCAATGGCGATTAATTTAGCGTTAAATAGTAATGATTTTAAAGACATAATTGCAAACTATGGAATTAGTGAAGATGAGATTGTTAAGCCAAGTCCTGAAGAATTAATTGAAGATATAAAAAATATTAAAGAAGTTTATTTATTCTTAAAAGATAATGATGTTAACAGCTTAGATGAAGCAGGAGAATTATTTAAAGATGGTGCTTTCCTAGACTTAGAAGATGAAGAACTAGAAAGATTTGTTGGTGTTATCTTTGACTTTGAAATTATCAATTCCAACATGCCATTAATTGCTGCCTTTGGTCATAATGCTTTAGAACAACAAGAAGACTTGAAAGGGTTAATTTCACGTGATGAGTTTTTAGAAAATTTTGATGAAGAAGAAATTAAATTAGTCTTACGTTTAGTTAAAGTTTTAGTGATTAATAATGCGTTAAATGATGAGGTTGATCTAGAAACTTTATTAACCGAAGAAAACATTGATAAGGTTTCTGATATTATGGTTAACTCTAAAATCATTAGTCTTTTTACACCGAAAGTATTAGATATGCTCTTTAAGAATGTATCTGATTTTGTTGAATTAGAAGTTCC
>Ga0116182_1001015_pt1 | contig 29574 bp, 27 predicted proteins | sample AD_UKC077_MetaG_FD_89805 | JGI IMG/M metagenome (GOLD analysis project Ga0116182, IMG submission 89805) | Active sludge microbial communities of municipal wastewater-treating anaerobic digesters from USA - AD_UKC077_MetaG | ecosystem: Engineered > Bioreactor > Anaerobic > Digestate | place: USA...
TACCTGACATTGAACACCTCTTTTATTCTTTAATTAATGCCATTCTATGATACCCTATATTATTGTCAAGTATTATTTTAACTATATTTATTGTCTGCTTTCTAATTCAAAGCTCTCAAATTACTATTTTTGCCTTGTATAAAGAGTAAAAAGTTAAAAAAAACTATTGTTTATATTCTACTAAATAATCAGCTATCCATTTTTGAGCAATTGTAGTGATACAAAATATAACACTTATTGTTCTAGGATAATAAATGCTTGCGCAATGTCTTTCAAATGGGTCAAACTAATTTGCACCACTTTTATCTTATTCTCTGCAAAGAATTCTTTTACTTTATTGAATACCTGTACAACAGGCTTATTATCATCATCATTAATAATTGAAATATCTGTCCAAGCCATACCATCAATCCAGCCAGTACCCATACCCTTGAATACGGCTTCTTTTGCTGCAAAACGAGCAGCGTAACTCTGATATGGCTTGGGCTTTTTATCACAAAGTGCAATTTCTTCAGCACTAAAAACCCGCTTCTTGAAGTTTTCTGAACGCTCAATAGCCTGCTTTACACGCTCAACTTCAATTATATCAATGCCTATTCCAAAAATTGCCATTTATTTAAAATATATAGTTGAAAATAAAAATATTATCTATTCTTCAACACTTTAAGCATATCATCTGTCATGCTCTTCAGATCGTATTCATGTTTCCAACCCCATTCATCACGTGCCGCTGAGTCATCCATACTATTGGGCCATGAATCAGCAATTGCTTGTCTGACAGGGTCAACATTATAGCTTATTTCAAACTCTGGTATATGCTTTTTGATTTCTTTTGCTATTTCTTTCGGGGTAAAGTTCATTGCAGTAACATTAAAACAATTTCTATGAATGAGGCGAGCTGGGTCTGCCTCCATAACATCAATAGCTGCTCTAATAGCATCTGGCATATACATCATATCAAGCGAGGTGTCTTCGCTCAAAAAACAGCTGTAATTCTTTTGCTTAATTGCATCATAATAAATATGCACAGCGTAGTCGGTTGTCCCGCCACCAGGGGCAGTAACATTTGAAATAATACCTGGATAACGTACGCCACGTGCATCTACACCGAATCTTTTATAGTAATAATCGCATAATAATTCGCCTGCAACCTTTGTAACACCATATATCGTTGTTGGACGCTGAATTGTATCTTGTGGTGTTTTATCTTTTGGTGTACTTGGTCCAAATGCACCGATTGAGCTCGGTGTAAAGATCGCACAGTTATATTCTCTTGATATTTCAAGTAGGTTTACTAAGCCTCCCATATTAATTTTCCAAGATAACTGTGGGTCTGCTTCTCCGCGTGCAGATAAAAGAGCTACTAAATTATAAATTGTATCAACTTTATGTTCTTTAATTGTTTTTACAATAGAATCTGTATCCAAAACATCAAGCTTGTAAAATGGCCCGTCTTGTAGTATTTCTGCATTCAACTCTGTATTTAGATCTGCTGCAACCACATTGTTTTTACCATACTTATTTCTTAAAGCAGGTACTAACTCTGAACCAATCTGACCCGCTGCACCAATTACCAAGATGTTTTTCACAATAGCCTCCATATAATATTATTATTTTATTTTTAAATTTTATTTTTATTAAAATTTGTCAAATGAAATTATTGAAAATCGGAATAAGGCTATTAAATAAAGATCAATAAGACAAATAATCAAAGTCAAACAATAACCTCAACTCATTTTTTCTTTACTAATAGGTTGAGTTGGTATCCCTTGTATGTCATTTTTGAAATTGACGAAGAATTATTTTAAAGATTTTTGATAATAAAGCACATCATTTTTTATCTCTTCAAAATTCATAATAAATCTCCTTTGCATTCTCTTTAGATTCCTATAAGATTACCGTTCATTCTCCAAGATAGTAAGGGGAATCCAAGAGGAATCACATGGATATATAATTGATAAATAGTCATATACAATATTGAAGAGGATATTAGTAAAAATAGACCAGATAACAGAATTATTTGCTCCATTTTTGGTGCCAAATTTAATAGTTAAATGAGGGAGTTTTCAAGTTGATTTTTAAAACAATTACAAATCTGAAGTAATGTATTGATAAAAAGTGAGTTAATCATGAGTCATACATTGATAAATATATGTTTGTATGATAAAAAAAGGAAAAAGATTGACAAAAGCTAAAAAAAAGTAAAAATTGTTTGCTATACTTTAATCTTTTAATTATCTTTTAATAAACGATAAATATGGAGGATAAAAATGATCGCATTACGTTCTATGTATTATTGCAAAAGATGCAAGAATTTAGTTGAAGTAACATCTGTAGGTGGTGGTGAACTTGTATGCTGCGGAGAACCTATGATTTTATTAAAATCAAATACTGAAGATGCTGCTAATGAAAAACACGTGCCAGTTGTTGAAGCAATTGAAAATGGTATCAGAGTAACTGTTGGTAGTGTAGAGCACCCAATGGTAACAGAACACTTTATTGAATTTATTGAAGTGTTGACAAAAGATGGTGTATATCGTAAAGAACTCAAGCCAGGAATGAAGCCAGTCGCAGAGTTTTGTATTAAACTTGAAGACGTCATTGAAGTCAGAGAGTTCTGTAATTTGCATATGTTATGGAGTAATAAAAAATAAAAAGGAGATAAAATGTCTGAATTTAAAAATAGTAAAACAGCTCAAAATTTAATGAAAGCTTTTGCAGGAGAATCACAAGCAAGAACTCGTTACACTTATTATGCAAGTGCAGCTAAAAAAGAAGGATTTTTGCAGATTGCAAATATCTTCTTAGAGACAGCAGAAAACGAGAAAGAGCACGCAAAAGTCTTTTATAAAAAGCTTATTGAGCATGGTATGGAAGACGAAATGATCGTTTTGAATGATGCAGCTTATCCTGTTGCTTTATCAAAAGATACTTTCAAAAACCTCGAAAGCGCAGCTAATGGCGAAAATGAAGAATGGGCAGAGCTTTACCCTTCATTTGCAAAAGATGCAGATGAAGAAGGTTACAAAGATGTTGCTGCAGCATTTAGAATTATTGCTAAAGTAGAAGAAAAACACGAATATCGTTATAGAAAGCTTGCAAAAAATGTCAAAGAACATGAAGTTTTCAAAAAAGACGGCAAGGTTTTCTGGAAATGCTTAAATTGTGGATATATTACTGAGAATATCGAAGCACCAGAGGTTTGTCCTGCATGTAAACATGATAGAAAATATTTTGAAATTCACATCGAGAATTATTAAAAAACACACTATATTAGAATATAGGTGAAATAAATAAAAGGAGATATTATGCAAAAGTATGTATGCGACGTTTGTGGATGGGTATATGACCCAGCTGAAAATGACAATATTGCATTCGAAGACTTACCTGAAGATTACACTTGCCCAGCATGTGGTGTTGGCAAAGATATGTTTAGCCCAATAGACTAAAAAATAACCAATTAACTCAATAAAAAGGCTGTTTTTAACGACAGCCTTTTTTTTATGTTTGACTAATTATCTTAAATAATTATTTTGGTATTCAAATATAATATGGGGTGTTAAATGAAGAAATTCTTACTAATATTAACTTGTTCAGTTTTTGTTTTATTGTTTGCTACAGAAAAAGAAGATGTGTTTTTTATAAAAGCCTTGATGCAAGATAAATACTATCGGCTCGCTCTCGATGAAACAAAAGACTTTATGAAGAAGTATCCATATTCTGAGTTTAAAAACGAGATTAGCCTTATTCAAGCTGATATAATGATACAAGAGAAAGACTTTCTTGAAGCAGAAACAATTTTAAACTCAATTAATAATAGTCGGCTGACCCCTGTTTTAGAGCAGTATTGGTTATTATTACAAACTGAAAATTCGCAAAATATTGGGCAAGAAGACCTGATGTTTGTGTATGCAAATACATACTTGAAGAAATATGGAAAGCTGGAGGGCGCAAATAAAATGTATCTCTTAATTGGTGATCATTTTATGAAAGAAAGTAATTACATTAAAGCTAAAGAATACTATAATAAGATTAATAAAGATAATACTGAAGTTAACTATAGATTATTAAACCTATGCTTAGAATCTGGTGAAAGAAGTAGTGCAGACTCTCTCTATGCTGATATTTTGGCTCATAGTAAAAATATTGACAATGTCGATTTTGCAACGATAATCCTTGTTGACTATCAAGAGAAACATAAAGAATGGTCGAACTTAATGCAGACAATAGACAGCTATTTTGTCACTTATCATAATTCGCAATTTAGTGGTTTGAACGAAGTACAACAAAACCTGTTTTTTCACCAATTAAATGCATTGATTCAACTCAATGAGTATGATTTGGCAATCGAATATATTAGCAAGTACGATAGCCCAGATGATCGTAAAACATATTATCAGGGGCTTGCTCTTATTAAAAAAGGCGAATTAATAGAGGGGATTCAAACTTTAGAACAGCTGGTTAGTACAACTAATGATTCAGAAATTAAAAGTAATAGCTTTTTTCAGATTATAAATAGTAAATCAAGTGGTGATATTAACTCTACAATTGATGAGTTGAACAACTTTTTAATTAACAACCCTGATCAAAAATGGACTGGTGATATATATTATCAAATAGCGTTTAGTCTATATAAGCAGAAGAACTATAATGATGCAATAAGCTATCTGGATAAAGCTTTGAGCTTTGGTACTGGAAATATTGGCTCAGATATTCTAAAGAGAGAATTTGAAGAAAAAGTATATTTCATAAAAACAGAATGTTTGTTTTATTTGTCAAAGAAAAAAGAGTGTATTAATATCGCTTCTGACTTTTATAAAGCATATCCAAACTCTGTTTTTATCGATGAATTAATGTTTAAATTGTCTATATGCTTGTATCAAACCTCTCAAGTTGATAGCTCTTATTACTATTTTAAAAAGATAGTAACTGACTATCCAAACTCTGCAAAAGCAGGAATGAGCAATTATTACTTAGGCGAAATAGAGCTGTCTAAGAAGCACTATAATCTTGCAAAAGAGCATTTTCGAGTGTCGCTATCAGGCAAAATAGATCTTGGTGCTGCATATCTAAAGCTTAGCTATATAGAATATGCATTAAAAGATTATTCTAAGGCTAAAACATATTTATCAAGCGTCCCTGAAGATGAAGATTATTTATTTGATAAGTATCTCTTAATGGGAAATATCGTCTTTAGTGAAAGAAAGTATAGTGATGCCTTAAAACACTATAAGAAGGCTGAAAGTAAAGTGCCTGATCAACTATCATTGGAACTTATATGGGCAAGGCAAGCGTGGACTTTAAATCTCCTAAAGCGATATGATGAAGCTAAAAATATTTATAAACAGCTGTCAGAGCAGTTCAATGAACCAGGTAAGTATAAGCTTGCTGCTGCAAACGCTGCTTATAATGCAGAGAACTATTTGCAAGCAATTGAGCTATTTACTGAATATCTGCAAGAATACCCTGACAGCGAAGAGAACTATAAAGTTATTTCTGGTATTGCAAACTCTCAATTTAATCTTTCAAACTATGAAGATGCAATTAGTAAATGGGATAGTTTGGTTGATGAAAAGTACTCGCAAGAGATAATTGAAAATGCCATTTTGGGGATACAATGGAGTTATCAACAACTGAATAATAAAAAAGAATATAGTAAATGGATTAATGATCGAATTAAAAAAACGAATAATGAAAAGTTGAAAGTAACTCTTTATGAACGCAAAATAAAGTATGAGTATGACAATAAAGACTATCTCTCGTCAATATCAAGTATATTGCAATTATTTCAACAATATCCAGATAAAGAACAAGATGAGAAATTACAGGTTTTACTCGCAAATAATTATATTTGGCAAAAGCAATATGAAAAGGCAGACAGAATATATGTACAATTAGTTATTAATAATAAATCTCCACAAGTATATTATGAGTGGGGGCATATAAAATGGGCACAAAATGATATACCTGCCGCAATGAAAAGATATAAAATGGCAATCGAAGACTCTCAACAACCAGATTATTGGCTTACCTTATTAGAGAAATTAGAGATTATTAAAGACGAAGAATTCCAAAAATACTATGATAATTTTAATAGCTTTGCAGATGATTATTACAAAGAGCTTGCAAAGCTTATAATGATAGAAAAACACATTAATGCTAAAGATTATAGCAGTGCTATGACTGTAATCGATAGTTTGGACACCAGTGACAATCCATTAGTTAGAGCAAAAGCTGTTTTTTATAGAGCTCAAGCATCCTACTTTAAAAAAGATCTTGATTTGTCGCTAAAAGATTTTCTACGTTTGAGATACATTTATACAGAATACTCTGAATTGAGATGGAATGCTGAATACTATGTTTGTAAAATTTACATCGAAAAAAAGGACTTTGAAAAAGCAAATGAGCAATTCAAAAAAGTAAAAGATAATTTAACAGCAGCCCAGTCTAATGAGTTAAAAAGCTTATTGGAAGGAGCAGGACAATGAAAAATATTTTATTAGCTATAATGATTCTTTCTACTCTTTTTCTATACGCTGCTGATTTTAAATTACCTGATGAAACAATAGTCGGTGCTGTACATTCATATTCAGATAGCTTGGTTGTTCATAAAAGCCTTAAAGATATGTATTTGTTCAAAAACGATGATCTAATTAAATACCAAGTATATTTACCACAAAACAGAGTAACAAAACATAATAGCTCAAGTTTGAAAAATGGAGTTGTTACAGTTTTTACTGGTAATCATACCAAGAATGATTTTAATCTGATATATTTAGATAAAGAGAAACCGTATTTAAATATCAATACAGAGGCACATTATTATAAACTGTCAGATAATTGGAGTTCATTTGACAGTAAGATTAATTGGAAATCACCAAGTTTTACAATTATGAAAATCAAGCCAGAGATATCATGGCAGCATAATGTTTTTAATTCACCAAATAGTCATTCAAAAGCTGATTACATATCCGTTGAAAGTGGTTTTAAAACTGATGAGTGGCTTAAGTATATCACTGATCCATATGTCTTTATGGCTTTGAATAACATAAGTCAAGTAAAAAGGGACTCAAGCAATGCAGAAAGTAATTGTACTAATTTCGATGTATTGCTTGGCTTTGATTTTTACACAGATTATTTACCATCGTATCATAATTTTAAGATAGGTGCACTCAAAAATCATGCTCTATATGAGTCAAACTCAAGCCTTGACTATGACATACCATACATTGACAAATATTCTCTATATATGAGCTTCAATAGAAATTTTATAATGTCTCTGTATTTGGAAAAACAAATACCTATTAATGACAACTATACTGTAATGATTAAAAATGAACCTTATACAACTAATTATAGTTCTTTTCAACAATATGAAACAAATTATCTTTCAGATGTACGTGATTTAAAATATGAAATCCAAGTACCAATTAATACAAGCGTGGCAATGAGCTCATATTATTATTTACCTTATACAATCTCATATCAATATGAATGGCGTAAAAACCAACCAATATACGTTTATAGTGATTCCCTTTTATATGATATAAATTATCAAAATAGCTCTATGAATAGGCTTAATGCAAGTACCTTCTATAAAATCAATAATTTTAAAATTAATTATGATTTAACATTAATGAGAAGCACAGTTATTAATCATGCAGCAAAACAAATACCATACTTACCACATCTCACAAACGGTCTCTCTGTCTCTTATAAATATTTGAACTTACAGAATAAGACAGAATTGATAATTGAAGCATTGAGAAAAGACAGTATAAACAAAGAAATGAAGAATAATTACTTAATAAACAATTATTTTGAATATAATTGGAAGTATGATTTAAACTTTTATTTAAATATTAATAATATATTAAACCAACAAAACAAAAAATACAGCTATTACCCAAAACAAGGTATAGCTGCTCAGTTTGGCGTATACTACGCATTTTGACGCATTATTATTTGTAAAAATACAATTTTAAAATGGAAAACAATATAAAAAATGAGAAAAATTATTACAATATTAAAAAAAAGCTTTGACAAATATATTATATATTATTATCATGTTTTTATTGATAATATTGAGGTTTGTGATTAAATGGAGGCTTTATGGCGGAATTAAAATTTTTAATAGTTGACGATTCACCCACTATGCGCAGGATCGTCTTTAACACCCTCAAACGTCTTGGGTATGGGGAAATCGAAGAAGCTGAGCAAGGGCAAGAGGCGCTTGATAAATTGAAGACAATACCAGGGATAAATTTTGTGGTTACAGATTGGAATATGCCAGTGATGGACGGTTTGCAATTAGTACAAGAAATAAGAGCAAACAGCCAATTTTCTAAGATACCAATTTTAATGGTAACAACACGCTCAGTCAAGGACGACATTATAGAAGCTATGAAGGCAGGCGTTAATAATTATATCGTAAAGCCTTTTACTCCTGAAGTATTAAAAGCTAAAATCGATGCAATATTAAGCAAATAGGAGGGGTAATGTCTACGAGTAAAGAGGGCGTTATTACAATGATCGAAAGTATTGTAGAAGAATTAGCTATTCTTATTGAAGAAATTAAGCCAATAATTCAACAAACAAAACCAGTAGATTATGCACAAGTACAAAATCATTTAGATAATTTAATATCTAAAATGAGCGGGCTAACAGAAAAAACAAACCTTACATATGAACTAATACAAGTTGTAATAAATTCGATTCATTCAAGTAGAAGTGAATTGAAAAAAAGCGTAGATGGATTGCTTAAAAAAACTGGTGTTCAGTTAAAGAAAATTACAACAACTACCGAAGAAGCAACAAATAAGATACTCGATGTCGCGGAAGGCCTCGATGCTGAGCAACTTATTATTATAGAAAAACTTGAATCACTTAAAAACAAAGATACCGATCAAGACGCAACAATAGATGAAATAAAAAACATGATTTACAAAAATCAAGATGCAGCGTTTACAATAATTGACTATTTGCAATTCCAAGATATTACTGCCCAACAAATTTCAGGCGCATATGCTTTGTTATCAGATACTGAAAGGACTTTATTATATGTGTCTAATTTGTTAAAAGAATTTGATTATGGAGATGAAGGTACTGAAATAATCTTGCCCCCTATAGATCCAAAATCTTTCAATGCTGATGCAATCTTTACAGATAAAGGTAATATACAAAATCTTATAGATGATTTATTTGAGACTGGTAATACACAAATAGATATACCTAATGCTAGTGAAGAAATGGAATTACGTGAGCTTGCTGCAACATCGCCAACTAGCTCAGATGACGATGATTTTGACATAGATGCTTTATTTGACAACAATAACTCAAATAAAGCTTCACAAGATGATATCGATAAACTGTTTTCATAGTATGGAGAAAATTAAAAAATGGCTAAAAATATACTTGTTGTAGATGATGAAGACAATATCAGGGAAGTAATAAGCGAGTTTCTACAAACACTCGGCTATAACGTTGTCGAAGCAACTAATGGTGAAGAAGCATTGATGGCTTGCACAAGAACAAAATTTGATTTAGTGATTTCTGATATTCGAATGCCAAAAATGAATGGAATTAAATTATTAAAATCACTAAAGACATATATGCCTGGTTTACCAGTTATCTTGATGACAGCTTATCAACCTTCGAAAATGCAGGAAGATAGCTTAAGTGTTAAAGCTGATGGTTATCTATTAAAACCATTCTCACTTAATTCACTAAGACAGATAATTTTAAAAATATTTAAGACATTATGAAAAAGATAATTACTGACTATATCATTGATGAAAAAGCGCCAAGCACTAATATAACTAAAGCGCCACCAATAATCAAACTACCTATCGTTGATGAGCAAAAGGTTAGTATTAATACCGAAAGTGATGTAAAAATGAGAAGCGATGAACCCGTATTAAAGCTAAATAGAAATCAAGAAGGTGTTGTGTTATCTATTGAAGTTCAATGCAAATGCGGAGAAAAGATTATTATAAAAATGGATTATTAAAATGAAGATAAGAATATTAGTTGTTGATGATGAATTATTGCTCAGAGATGTTTTGTATAATTATTTAAATAGGCAAGGTTATGATGTAATTGTTGCACCTGATGCTGAAAAAGGAATAGAGGTAGCACGCGACAATGAGCCAGATATCGCCCTTGTAGACATAAAGCTACCTAAAGCAAGTGGAATTGAGCTAACATTACAATTAAAGACCCTATATCCAGATCTTCCTATCATTATTATGACGGGCTATCCAAGCCTTGATACTGCCGTAAATGCTATGGACAATGGCGCAAATGAATACATAGTAAAACCATTTAGATTAGACGAACTAACAAAAATAATACATAAATATTTACCTGACAAGAACCCTATGTAGTAAGCTATGGATTTTCAAAATGTTGACAAATTAACATCTGCTTTTCATGATTTTACTCAAGTCATTGATAAATTTGAAAAAACCTATAATTTACTGCAAGATAGAATTGATTCCTTAAATAAACAACTTGAAAATAAAAACATAGAGCTAGAAAAAAAAGTTGAAGAAAGTGAAAACATAAAAAACTTTTTAAACAACATTCTTGATAATGTCCATACTGGAGTACTTTCTATAGATATGAGTGGAAATATTAATCTATTTAATAAAGCTGCAGAAATGATTACTGGCTTTGATAAAGAGGAAGTAATAAATAAGGCTTATAGAAAAGTCTTTTACCAAGAATCTCGACAAGACTCAAAGTCCGCTATCTATACTCTCAGTACTGGGAAAGAGTCTTTTAAAAGACAAAAACAAATATTAACTCATAACTCAGAAAAGAAAAACGTTGAGTTTAGTACAAGTATTGTACATAATTATAAAGGTGAGCCTGATGGAGTGGTTGAAACATTCATGGATATATCAGAGATTAAGAACTTGCAAGATAGAATATCTCACATTGAAACCCTTGCTGCTTTAGGAGAAATGTCTGCTAATGTTGCTCATGAAATAAGGAATCCCCTTGCAGCAATAAGTGGTTTCTCTGGCTTACTGGATAGACAAATACCATTTGAAGATCCAAAAAAGAAGCTTATTAAACCAATAATAGAAGGCGTAAATCGACTAAATAATATAGTGTCAAACCTGCTTACTTTAACAAGACCCCAAACACTAAACATTAGTAAATGCGATATAAACAAAACAATAAATGAGCTTATTGATTTTTTCAAAATGGGGATTGCAGATAGCAATAAGCAAATAGAATTTGTGACAAACTTGGATAAGAATAATGTCATGTTAAATTGTGATGGACAACTCATCCAACAAGTGTTAAGTAACATAATTAGAAATGCGTGGGAAGCAATTGAAAGTAATGGTACTATTACAATTAGTACAAAAGTAAATATACTTGAACCAATGAGTGATGTGTTAGACGAGGATGAAATAAAAGAGCTAATTAGACTGTTTAGCTTTTTAGAAATTCAAATAGAAGACACTGGTTCAGGTATCGAAGAAGATAGATTACGTAAAATATTTAACCCATTTTTTTCAACTAAAAATGAAGGTAATGGGCTTGGTTTAGCAATTTGTAAAAAGTTTATTCAATTACATAAAGGCGATATCCATGTTTCAAACAAGATTGATCAAGGTACTCGCTTTACAATAAGCTTACCACTATTTGAGAATTTTAATGAATGAGAGAATTATGCAAAAACAAATATTAATTGCCGATGATGAATCTTTAATAAGAGATTTTATAGCCAGTTTTTTTGATTCAATTCCAGACTATAATGAGTGCAAGCTTGATATGGCTGTGAATGGTGAAGATGCTATTGCAAAGATTAAAAACAAGAAGTATGACCTTATTTTCACCGACTTAAAGATGCCAATTAAAACAGGATTAGATGTATTAAAGTTTGTAGCTGAAAATTCACCAGACACAGATACTGTACTACTAACTGCTTATGGAGGTCCTGAATCTGCGGCACAAGCTATGGCTTATGGCGCATACGAATACATAACTAAACCAATATCTTTAGAAGAACTTGAAATGATAGTAAAGCATATCTTTGAAAGACAAGAATTGATAACTGAAAACCAAAAACTACAGAAGACTATCAAAGAAGCACAGCATTATTCAAAGATTATCGGCAAAAGTAAAAGCCTATCCGATATAATGGACCTAGTAAAAATGGTGTCTCCTACAAATTCAACAGTCCTTATAACTGGCGAAAGTGGTACAGGAAAAGAATTAATCGCCGAAGCTATTCATGCATTAAGCCCAAGACATAAAGGAAACTTTATCAAAATTAATTGTGCAGCAATACCTGAATCATTAATTGAAAGCGAGCTGTTTGGTTTTGAAAAAGGATCTTTTACAGGGGCAATTAAAAATACAAGAGGTAAATTTGAGCTTGCAGATAAGGGCTCTATTCTGTTGGATGAGATTAGCGAGATGAACCTCGATTTACAAGCTAAACTATTGAGGGTTATTCAAGAGAGAGAGATTGTACGCATTGGCACAGAAATGCCTATTAAGATTGATACACGTATCATTGCAACTTCAAATAGAGACTTAGTTGAAGAAGTGAAAAAGGGCAATTTTAGAGAAGACCTATTTTTCCGCCTAAATATAGTTCCCATTCATATACCATCATTGCGATATAGAAAAGAAGATATACCCTCTTTGGTAGAGAGCTTTATTAAAAAGGTTTGCTTTGAATTGGGTATTAATAAAAAGACTATCTCTCAAGATGCTCTTAATCTTTTAGTTGAATACGACTGGCCTGGTAACATTAGAGAGCTGCAAAACGCTATTGAACGTGCTTGTATTACTACACCAGAAGCAATTTTAAAAAGAGAGTCCTTTCTTTTTTTAAGCCAACAAGCAGGCAGACTCATAAAAAACGATACTAATCAAGAGAGCATTGTTACAAGTAAAAACCCTGATGATGATTTGAATTATGTAAATATTGACAATAGAACAATTGAACGTATTGAAAAAGAGATAATTCTAAAAACACTAAAAAAGACAGGTAATAGTAAACAAGATACAGCTCGTATTTTGGGGATTACAACAAGAACATTAAGAAACAAATTAGATATTTATAATGATGAAGATGGAGCGAATTATTAGTAAATTTACATATAAGTATTGCGACATTAATGATAGCTTTTATGCAAACGTAAACCCCAATACAGTGTGGAGTTCGGTTGATTTACTTTCAGTGTTCAAAGCAACTTATAATTGCGAAGCAAAAATACTTTTCATTCTTAAGAATAATGAACTTTTAGCCAGTATGCCAATATTATATAAGAGGTATTTAGGTCTGCAGTACATCATCTCTCCTTTGCAGTATTATTACTATTTTATTTCATATTATTATGTTAAAAAAGGTAAAATGCAAAGGAATCGGCAACTTGAGGTTGATATCACCTCTGAAATTGCCAAAGTATTGAAAAGAGATTACTTTAGATATGAAATGAAGCTCTCTACTGAGTCCTATGACGTTAGATCTTTTCAAGTTAACAAAAACTTAGTTAAGCCATTATATACCTTTATTATCAATACATCTGTGAGAGACTATTCAAACAATCAAATTACACACATTAGAAAAGCTGATACCCTCGATCTAAAGGTAACAAATGAGCTTATTATTGAAGATTGCCTTACGCTTTTAGAAGATAGGTTTGAGCAAAAAGGTATTTGGAATAAAGAAAGATCAGATATTTATTTTAAACTTTTAAAGAACATTTATAACCACGATTATATAAAGAATTATTCTGTTTATTACGATGAAAAACTTATTTCTTATCGCACAGTTTTGATAGATAAAAACAAATCATATGCATATGACTGGTTTGCAGCTTCTAATCCGTTTGCAATGAGTAACGGTGTCAATAGCTTCTTACTTGACCATATCATAAGCGATTTAAATAATTCTAACATTCAATACTATGACCTTTGTGGGGCTAATGTTCCATCTGTAGCAAAATATAAAAACGATTTCGGCGGTGAGCTTAAGGTTTACTTTTATATAAAAAGAAATATGCTTTAATAGTTTAGATTATCAAAAAGCTGGAGGGATATTTGATTTTTGTTTATGTAGATAAAAACTTGGAAAGATTTAAAGGAAGAATTGTATATGCATTTGAGTATGTATTTACAGTCCTTGGCTATAGTTGGACTATAGTTGATGATGTCTTTTCACTTCCCAAAGACTCATTGTTGATTTATTATTGTAAGGTGCTGCCAGAAAACGTAGAAGAGTTTGCTTATATAGTGCAATCATATTCAGTAATTCTTATTACAGCAGATGAAGATTTTTATGTAATAGGCTCTTATACAAAAGAAAAGCTAATGAAGTCTATTCGCAGAATCGAAATAGAAAATAGAGTATTTCCAATAATATCCCAAATGCCTTTTGATTTTCCTGTTCATGTGAAATCAATATCAGATGCAGAATTTGCAAAGTTTGAGTTTGATCTCATTGGTAATGTGTTCTTTCACCTTTCTGAAGAAGAGACATGCTGGCAAAAGCCTAACAAGAAAAAGAAAAAAGATGAAAGAAATCAATTTCAGTTTGATGAGTTTCAAAATTTTCCATATGTCAATAGGATCCTTTTACTATTAGATAAAACTATTCAAGGCATTGTTTCTCCACGACAAATACTTGTTAAAAAATGCTTGTGGCCTCAGAAAGAGCAAATTGCATTTGCACTTTCTTATAATGTTAATTCACTAAATAAGTGGAAAATAAATACTTTTTTCATTTCTATCTTTGAGTCTTTCTTTTTGCTATTAACACTTAAATTGGGCAGGTTTTTTAGGCTAACAGTTAGCCAATTGAAGTTCCTGATTTCTAATGATGAACCATACTGGAATTTTCAAAGTATTAATGACAATGAGAAGTCAATTAAAGCACGTAGTACCTGGTTTTTACATTCCAAAGCTCATAAATCAGATAAAATCGATTATAGTTTTGATGACCAATTATTAATTGAAGAATTAGAATCAATTGTTCATTATGGCTCTGAACTAGCTTTTATGCCAACCCACAAAGCTTCTGAAACAAACAATTTCTTAGATGAGTACTCACATTTCTCAAAAGAATTAAAAACGAAAAACGTAGGCATTCGGCATTTGTTCAGAAGTAATCTATCCGAAAATAGTCTTATTATTGAGAGAGAAAATGGCATCCTTTACGACTCGTCACTCACAAGTAATTTAAAGTATGGGTTCCCAATTGGTACATGTACACCGTATATCGTATGGTCTAATGTTTTAAAAGATAAAGCGAAGCCTATTTGGGAAATACCAATAAACTTTAATGAAAAGGCATTTTCACTTTCTAAGTATTCAGTTGAAGATTTTGAGATCGTCAAATCATATATAAAAGACTTATTTGCTTCAGCTAAGGAGCATAAAGGGCTCCTTCATTTTAACTTTAATATAAGCTCTTTTTCTGATATAAAATATATGTACAAGCTCTTCTCTTATATTCTTGGGCAAGCTGACTTGATACCTTCATATAAAGCGAGCTTAAAGCAGATTATTATGTGGTTAAAAAAGAGAAATAATGTCGAAATAGACGTTCAAGATAACTTAGTTTGCTTTAGCTTTCCTGAAGACATAGATGATTTCACTGTTGTTTTTTACGGTGATTATAGAGTTGTCTCATTTGAAGGTGGTAATTGCTCAATTAAGAACTCAACTATCAGGTTTTATAATATCAAAAAAGGTACTGTTGTAAGAGTTTTGTTTGAAAGGGAACAAAATATTTAACCCAACGATTAAATGTATGGCAAATATTTCAATCATTACAAACTCCCATCAACCTGATGACAGCCGTGTCTATCATAAAATTGCTCTATCTTTAACTAAGAGCCATTTTGTACAGATTATTTATTCACATAAGAATATAAAACAAAGTACTGAAAATGTAGTATATACAAATATTAATACAAGTTCTAAAGCGAGTTTCTTAAAGAAGTCTTTAAAGCATATTGTTGACTTTAATACAGATTTAATCATTTGCGTTGAACCGTTTACTTTAGTAATTGGAAATATCGCACAAAAACACTATAAAATTCCATTTATATATGATTGCCATGAATTCTTTGCTGAAGCATTTGAGGATCGTTTTAAATACGGTAAGCTCTTTTTAAAAGCACTGTATTCTTTTTTAGAGAGAAGCTTATATAAAAAGGCAAAGGGTGTGATTACAGTAAACAATATACTTGTTGAGCAGATGAAAAAGTATAACAAGAACACTATTTGTTGCGCTAATTACCCTTTATTAGATGAGATTGAATCAAACATCAGAGAAAAAGAGTATGATTTGATTTATATTGGAGGCATTTCAGAGAACAGAGGTTTGACACAAATGCTAAAAATAGTTAAAGAAGCAAAAGAAAAGAACCGCCCTCTTACACTAATAATTATAGGTACATTTCTAAAAGGAAATAGCAGAGAAGAAGTCGATAAAGTGATAGAAAAGTATAATATTAGCAATCAGATAACTATTATTAATCACATACCAAGTAATGAAATTCCTTCTTTTATACAAAAATCAAGAATTGGCTTATCTTTGCTCGATCCAAATACAAAAAGATACCAAAATGCATTGCCACTCAAGCTTCTTGAGTATATGAAAGAAGGAGTGCCTGTAATAGCTAATAACTTTCCAATTGTTAGAAATGTCGTTGATAGTTATAAGTCTGGTATTTGTATTGAGTATTCAGTAAATGAGGGCTTGGATGCAATAAATAAGCTTTTAAACAATTCTGAGCTATATAATACTTATGCTCAAAATGCAAAACAAGCAATAAAACATGATCTAAACTGGCAAGCAGAAGAAGCAAAGTTACTTGCTTTTATTGACAAGGCGATCAATGAATAAGAAGATTCTTTTTATAGCTTACTTTTACCCACCACTTGCAGGTTCAGGAGTTTATAGACCTTTAAAAATGGTTGAATACTTGAGAAATCATGGATATTACGTGGATGTCTTAACTATTGAAAACATTAACTATCATACTACAGATAAAGAATTGTTATTACAATCTAAAGCTAACCATATACATCGAGCAAAATCATATGACCCATTAGCAATACTATCAAAATTCAAGAAAAAGAGCCCAAGCAATACAAAGCCACTTGTATTAAATGAACAGAATAAGCGGTTAATTAACTCCTTTTTCCCAATTGACAATAAAATTGGGTGGTTATATCCTGCATATAAAAAGGCAAATGAGCTTTTTAAGAATAATTCATATGATCTTTGTTTTGCAACGATCGGACCATATACATCCGCCTTATTAGCCTCAAAAATAGCTCAAAAACACGCGATCCCATATATTGTTGACTACAGAGACCACTGGACGCTAAATAGCTATAAATTTGATTATAATCCCTTAAACAGGGTGCTGTCAAAATATTATGAAAAGAAGATTGCCAAAAAGGTTGCACTTATCTCTTGTATAGGAGATGTGATGAAGCATGAGCTCTGTAAGACTTTTATTCAAAATGAAGAAGATAAATGCTTTGTTTGCTATAATGGATATGATGAGAGGGAGTTTGAGCGTATTAATGAAGAGCCTGAAAGTAAGAAAAGAATCATCAGGTATTTAGGCACTTTTAATGGTAATAGAACAGTCAAATACTTCTCAAAAGCCTTGTTTGAGCTTATTGAGGAGGGTTATTGTTTTAATAATCTTTGTTTTGAGTTTTATGGTAATTTTGATTCTGAAACAGCTCAGTATTTAAGCATTTCAAAAGAAGATAGTCTCATCAAGATTTTACCACAGATACCACATCAAGAGAGTATTAACAAGATTTGCAGTGCTGAAGTCTTATTGCTTTTCATCTCATCAGAAGATGGACAAGGGGTATTGACAGGCAAAATATTCGAATATATTAGGTCAAAGAAAATGATATTGCCAATGATTCGTCAAGATGGCGAAGCAAATGCAATCCTTAAAAAGCTTGGTTATCAAAAATCATGCTCTATGGAAGACATTGATACAATAAAAAGCTATATCAAGCAAATCAATGAAAAGACTTTTAATAATTACCCAAGCAAAGACATAGACATATCTTTCTATTCACGAGAGAATCAATGCAATCAATTAATTAGAGAAATTGATAAGTTGTTTTTAAAATAAACTGTAAGAAATGAGATAATATGAGTTTTATACATATAATATTAACAAAAGTGGTAAAAGATGCTTTTATATTCATTAATTCTTAGTATATTTATTCTGATCCTATCTTTTATTCTAATTCCTTTAAACATCAAGTTCTCGCACAAAGTAGGGTTTGTGTCTATACCTAATAATCGCAGTGTTCATTCAAAAGTCATGCCTTCTTCTGGGGGTCTTTCTTTTGCTATACCAATTATTCTTGCAGAAATACTATTAATTCTAATAGTTCAAGATCCTTTTTTAAAAAAGAATTTAATTGGACTTGTGATTGGCAGTAGTTTAATTCTTTTTTTGGGTATAATTGACGACAAATATAATCTCAATGCTAAAGCTAAGCTCATTTGCCAATTGTCTATTGCTATCATAATGTTCTTTTTAGGTTTCAGAATAGAGCAGATAACAAACCCCTTTGGAGCTTCAATCTCAATTCAATATTTATCATTTCCTATTACACTTCTTTGGTACTTAATTATTATGAATGCGATGAATCTGATTGATGGGCTCGATGGTTTAGCTTCTGGGATTACGATAATATGCTGTTTTGTCTTAGCAATTGCTGGTTTCTATTATAATAATCAAACAGTATTACTAACAAGCCTTTTCTTAGCATCAGGTTGTGTATCGTTCTTATACTATAATTTTCCACCAGCCAAAATCTTTATGGGAGATTGTGGAAGCCTATTTATAGGTTTTCAGTTTGCTTCTATTTCAATATTGGGTACATATCAGCTTAAAGGACTAACAACAATAACTTTATTAATACCCGTAACGGTTTTATTTGTTCCTCTTTTAGACACTGTTACCTCAATATATCGTCGTTTAAGAAACAAGCAAAACATATTTCAAGCTGATAGAATGCATATCCACCACAGAATGTTAAATACTGGCTTATCAGTTAAAGCTGTGCTATATATCTCATGGTTTGTGACTGTTTTATTTGCTTTCCTTGCATTAGGTTATATACTTGTTAATAGGCAGATAATGCTTATAATACTGCTTTCTTTAAGTATTTTGAGCGGCATATTATTTTACTATTTAGTCAAAAAGGAGTTTTTCAAATGAAAAAATACTTAGTATGCATAATGCTTTTTGTGAATATAGCTTTTCTTTTTGGTATCAGAAATTGGCAAGCATATACTAATACTTCAGCAATTTATAAAATCAGAGTAGATAATAATAAGTTGCTTTTACCATCATGGGGGGGAGTAAGTACATTTTCAGTAGAAGATTTATTGTTTGAAAAAGATTTTATTCTAATAGACGGGCTGAGCGACTCTGATATTGTCGATGTATTAAAGAGCGAAAACACAACCTATTATGTAACACAAACGCAGGGTGTTGATATATTTAAAAAAGGTAAAAAGGCTATACCATGCAATCAAACTACTGGATTAGTCTCAAATAATGCTAAGAATATAGCGATATACACTAATACTCTGCCTGACAGCTCAGTTTCAAGGACTATGTTTGTAGGAACCGATGAAGGCATATCCATTTTTGAGATCAATGACGAATTTCCATACCCTCTCTTTATTCAAAATCTAAACGAGAGTAATCATCTTCAGTCAAATAAAATCAATTCGCTTGTTATAGATAATGAAGGCTATCTTTATATTGGAAGTAGATTTGGTTTATCTATTGTACATGCTGATTCATTACAATCAAGCTCAAAGTGGAAGTATTATGACACTTACAATACCAGCTTGATAAATAATGAGATCCTTGATATAGCTATCAAAGGTGATACTATTGCATTAGCAACCAAAAGCGGTTTGTATAAATCTACAAAACCAGCATTATTTCACAATAACCTTCTTATAAGTTATTTCCCATTTGATGCTTTTAATGCTGTGTTTATCGATCAAAACAATGATTTATGGGCTTCTTTTGGTTATATATCTGAAAGCACAGGTTTCTATGTTGTTGACCCTGAGTTTAAGCAGTTTGTTTATTTAAATGAAAATGAAAAATATGTTCACTATCATAGCAATCCTCAAGATCCTGTTTTTATCACAGACTTCGCATCGGTAAATAATATCATATGGGCTTCAACATGGGGGGAAGGCATTTACTCTGTTAGTTTTGATGGCATTAATGACTTTGACATTGTGAATTACAAACAAAAAAGTGTTTCAAGTAATGCAATCACAAAATTATGTATAGATAAGAATTCTACTTTGTGGGTAGCCGATGGTTATATGGGTGGACCTGCTTTAGCCAGAGGCACACGGGGTGTTTCAAGTTTTGATGGTTCAGATTGGCACCATTATACATATAAAAATTCATCGCTAATAAGCAATAATATCCTAAGAATTGCAGTAGATAATCAGAATAGAAAATGGTTTGGTTCCTGGGATAGGCACCAAAATCCATGGGGTAATGGTGTATCTGTTTTAAATGATGCTGACCCACAAAACCCTGTTTGGCATAATATAAATACTGGGCTAATATCAAATACTATTTCAGAAATAGCTTTTAATCCAAAAGACAATAATATGTGGATTGCATCCAGCCAGAGTGGAATAAATGTAATAAACCCAAGTTATCATATACAACAGCCCGTGTATTTAAGCCTTACTAACTCTCAAGACCCTGTCACTATCCTTTTTGATGAAGATAGAACATTTATCGGTACGCAAAGATATGGCTTAGTTTATTGGGATGACGCGAGCACACCTCTTTCTGGTGGCGCTTTTTGGAAAAGACCTGCACCAACTCCACTATTATCAGGTTATACTTACGGTATTACTTCGTATAAAAGCGAATATGAAAGGCAATACTGGTTCGCAATGCAGTCTGGTCTGTATATGTTTAACGGGTCGAATTGGTATGAATACACTGTCAGCAGGAAGAGAAAGATTTGGAATGCTGGTGACTTCTTTGATGAGACTTATTATTTTGCTGATGAAGAAAGGTTGTTTGCAGGGAATCCGAGCACGCCTTCTTGCATTTTAGCTGACCCTTTCGGAAGAGTTTGGATTGGGACATTAGGGCAAGGTATCAGTGTTTATGACACACAGGATGACAAATATATTAATATTAATATACACAATAGCCCTCTTCTCTCAAATTACATAAGCGATCTGAGCTATGACCCATTATCAGGCAATATGTATATTGCAACGAATAAGGGCTTGAATTCTGTAGAAATTGGAAAGCAGTACAAGACAAATAAAAAGCTTGGCTCTATTGTCGCTTATCCAAACCCATTCCGTCCTGGTTTAGATAGCTATATAACATTCAAAAACACCGAGGCAACAACCATGCCCATTGGCTCAAATTCATGTAAAATATTCGACCTTAATGGGCAAATTGTTCGTGAGCTAAAAGAAAATAGATTCTTTGAATTTGAATGGGATGGGAAAAGTGTATCAGGAAAAGATTGTGCTTCTGGTATTTATTTTTATTTGATTGAAACGAGCGAAGGCACGCGAAAAGGTAAGTTTGTAATTATTAGGTAAGACTGTTGCATAGTGATCAAAATATCTTATAAAAGAATAAAGCAGACTCATAAAAAAAAATCACCCTCTATATATATAGGGCTTACAAAATGGGGTTTTTCGAAAACTATTTTCACCTAATTCAGCAGATGCCTACTACAAGCGGGTTTAGCGGTGATTTTTTTTCTACCAATCACTATCATTAATTGGTTTAGTTCAATTAAACTCGATCTCTCAATCCTCAGCTTTTAGTGTCATTCAAGTCTATATAGATCTATTTTTGGCACACATTGCAGTATCTTGTGCTTCTACCAGCTTGTTTTATCTGTACCAATTCAGACTGACATTTTGGGCACTTATCTTTGCCATATACCTGTAAGAAGTTCTGAAACTCACCAGTTTTATCATCAACACGACGATAATCAGAGATCGTTGTACCATTGCATTCAATTGCTTTGAGCAGTATTTCTCTTGTTATTTTGATAATTTTTGCCCATTCTTTTTTGTTTATTGATTGTACGCTCCTTGTTGGTGAAATCTTACTATGATACAGAATCTCTTGTGCATAAATATTTCCTATACCGACAATTATATTTTGATCCATCAAGAATGGTTTGATTTCAATTCTTCTATTTTTTGATTTTTCCAGTAAGTAATCTGTATTACAATTTGAGCTTAATGGTTCCACGCCGAGCTTGGCAAGTAAGCTTGCTGTTTGTTCTGAATTATTTATATATATTTTCCCAAAACATCTCACATCATCATAGATCATTTCTTCATGGTTATCGAGCATGATCTTTGCACGAACGTATTTGCCTTTATAATTATCAGGAATAGGGAAGATAAGCTTGCCTGTCATGCGCAAATGGACGACGATTTGTTGATCTTTAGATAGCTTTATTAATATATATTTAGCGACTCTTTTAACTTCTATTATCGTTTGCCCTTTGACCAATTCAGAATTAAAGACTATTATATTATTCCGAAAAGATTCTATACCTATCAGTTCACGTCCGATAAGAACTTCATTTAACTCATTGCAAATTGTTTGAACTTCTGGTAGTTCTGGCATAATAAATCCTTTTATTTATTTTAAAAAGCACCATATTCTATATAGATTAATATTGTCAATCTAAAAAAAATCATAAAAGCCATTGTATTCGCATGATCGTGCTATCTTTATGCAGAGGTAAAGGGTAATTAATAGATGCTAAAAGCTGAATATAGTGTGCATTATTAAAGATACTTAAAAAATGTCTTGCATAATTTTGGCTATTTTAAAAAATGAGTATTAGGAGATAAAATGAAAAGTAAGCATAATAATATTATTGCTAAAAAAAGCCTTGGACAACACTTTCTCAATAATGAAATTATCTTGTCTTATATCGCCAATAGTGCAAGCATTTTACCAGATGATATTGTTTGGGAGATAGGTCCTGGAACAGGTAATCTGACAGATCATATATTGCAAAAGAATGTAAAGCCATATTGTTTTGAGGTAGATAAAGATCTTTGGCATTTGTTAAAAAATAAGTATCAGGATAATATATTTCTAATTGAAAAAGACATATTAAAAGTGAATTGGAATGAGTATATCACTGAACAAAAAATAAAAGTAGTGGCAAATCTACCATACCAGATTACAAGCCCATTTTTATTTAAAGTTATTGACTATCATGAGCACTTTGAACTATTAGTCCTGATGATTCAAAAAGAGGTAGCATTGCGTATTGCGAGCAAGCCCAATAAAAAGGACTATGGTGTCTTAAGCCTTAAAATCCAGTATTATTTTAATACTGAGATTCTATTTGATGTTTCACCTGAGAATTTTACACCGCCACCAAAAGTCTTTTCTTCAGTCATCAGGTTATCACCAAGAGCTGATAAGCCAGTAATTGACGATTTAAAACTATTTTGGCGTATAATCGAAACATCATTTTTAAATAGGCGTAAAATGCTAAGAAATAACCTAAAAGCCTTTAAATATACTATCGATTATGATCAATTATGTAAAAATGCACCAATTGATTTTGCAAGACGTGGGGAGACGCTCAGTGAGAGTGATTATATTAGTTTGTATAATTATCTTCAGCAATTTATTGTATGCTGAAGTCTTTTTACATTCCTCATTTCTAAACTTTAATCATTATAGCACGCTTGAGACAAATATCAATTATAATAATAGTTTTCAAAATAACTATTATTTGGACTATAATGCAACTTTTGAAAACACATCAAACAGTTATTTTGATCGAAGTAATAAGAACTCAAAGGTTAGTTGGTCTTTAAAAAGAGAAGGTTTATACTTTCCTATCAGGCTTGATTATGTCTATCAATACTCATTAAATGAAGGCTTGCCAGAGGACACAATCTCTGTTATAGATAGACAAACGCAGATTGTTAATCTTTCAGCCAATAAGAGTTTTTATGATATTTTTAATATTCGACAGGACTTTGCATATACGACCATAAATGCTCAAAATAATGACTATCATGGCCATTTTTCAGAGAGTGCATTAGAGACTAATTATCAGTCTGATTATTGGCAACTAAATAATTCAACAAAATACAATATAAATTATGTTTTTCTTGATAAAAAGGAAAACTATTTAAGTGATTTTACATTTGCTTTTAATGATGGGCATAGAGTCATTGAATCAAATATTAATTTAAGCCAACAAATTCAAGACCTGTATATATACAATACCAAAAGTGACGTTGCTAAAAGAGTCGATTATAATGACTGGGTTCACATCAATATGCCTTTTATGCAAGAAATAATATGGAACTTTGAACATAATGGTAATCTAAAAAAGAATACCTTTGAAACCAATCACGAGAGAGAAAACTCCTCGTACGAACAATTTATCGACACTTCTCTTGAAAATGATAATCAATACTTCTTTTTGGTAATAGGATCTCAAAACGGATACACAAAAAGGCATTTAAATAGCAACAATCAGGATCGAAAATCAATAGATAAGGCATTATATTCCAATATAAAAGTATATCAAAATGTTGTGGACTCATTATCAATAAAGCTTTCTGTGCTTTTGACGCAAAATTACCATTCTCAAGATTTTAAAATGCTTGATAATGATAGGCAAATACAGATCGGTTCAATCTATTTAAAAGAGCAATTAAACCCAATAATCTTATTAAAGTCATTGTTTTCAATACAAAGAAATCACGAAGTATATATTGATAAAAGCTTATCGAGTAATAATTATAGGAAAACAACATATATCTTTCAACCAGAAATTGTAAGTAATTTAACAGAAAAACTACAATTGTTTAACAACTATAATCTAAAATCTAATTACGAGAATTATATTTGGAATGAGCATTTAAATGACAGATTTTATAGGCGGCTAAGTGCTGAATTTGGCTTTAAAGCGAATCGATTAAATAAAAACCCTGAATCCTCACTGCAAGTAAGTGGTATTTATGAAACCAATGAAACAGCAGAAAAGCAGGGTGCAAATTGGTATAGAAACAATCAAAACATTATTAGAACAATTGCTGTTCAATTAAATATGTTCAATGATAATTTTGAATATAAAGTTGCGCCACAAGTGAAGTATCACTATCAGAAGCATGAGTTTGATATTCTATTTAATATGAACTGGTACTTTGCTAAAGACTCAGCAATAAGGTTTAATATTAACCCTATTGGTAATACATTTAATAAGTTTATTTGGAAGGCTTTTATAAATATAGATTTTGTCTATTAGTATGCTTATTTGTAGCCAAAGATATCCAAGAGTCCGCCTTTTTTACGCCAATCAGGCTTTATCTTTATCCACAAATTGAGCTTAGTTGGTTTCCCACTTAACTGTGCAATGCCCTTTTCTGCTTCTTTACGAATTTTCCCAATCATTGCCCCGTTTTTACCGAGGAGTATCCTCTTCTGGCTTTCGCGTTCAAGGTAAATAGTAGCTCTGATGAAGTCATGGTTTTCATGTTCTTCGTAAGCATCAACTAAAACTGTACTTGAGTAGGGGACCTCTTTTTCTAAGTTTACAAAAATCTTTTCTCTTATTATTTCTTGGGCAAAAAACCTCATCGGTAGGTCTGATAGCTCGTCTTGCGAGTATAGAGGTGGATTGTAAGGTAAATCGCTAATTATCTCTTTTAAAATTCCATTTATATCTTTGGCATACAATGCTGAATACGGGAAGACCTTATTAAAGCTTTCACTTGCTAATTTGATCTTTTCCGAAACGAAAGGTTCATTGAGTAGATCAACTTTGTTAAGAATGGCTAAAGAAGGCTTTTTAATCTTTTTTATTAGGTTTATAACTTGCTTATCATATTCAGTAGGAAAATCGCAAATATCAGTGATAAATATGATTAAATCGGAGTCTTCAAGAGAGTTTTCTATATTTGTTATCATTCTTTTTTGCAATTCATATCGAGGTTCAACAAAGCCTGGTGTATCAAGAAAGATGATTTGTGTATCGTCTGTATTATAAATACCCTTAATACTAATCCTGGTTGTTTGTGGCTTTGGCGTAACAATTGAGAGCTTTTCTCCTAAAATTCTATTGAGAAAGGTCGATTTGCCAACATTTGCTTTTCCAACAATTGATACAAAGCCTGCTTTAAAGTTTTCATTCATAAAAGCCATCCTAATTATCTTTATTCTTAATTATTTTATAAATCATTGTTTCAATTAATACATAATCGCTTGCCATACTAAGCTTTATTTGTCTATCTGTTTGTAATAATATTTCAATTGCATTTTTAATATTCTTTAGCGAGTAATTTTTCAAGAAGTTAATGTATTTATCCCTAAAAGTAGGGTGTATTTCAGGCATATAACGCATCTTTAACTCATTAGGAGATATGTTTTTTTGCATAGCAGCTGATAGATTCCATAAAGTAAAGAAAAAATTGGTAATCATAGTAATAATCATTATTTGGTTTACATCGTTTTCAAGCAAGTTATCAGCGATAAGAATGGCTTTTTGTGCATTTTTATAACCTATTTCATCGAGAAGTTCAAATATTGAATAAGTCTTAGAAAAGGCTGTACAATTTAAGACATCTTCATTGGTAACGTGTTTTCGGTTTCCAATATATAATTCAAGCTTTGATAGCTCATTTGATGCCACATAATAATCAAGCTCTATACTATTCAAAAATGTATTTCTGGCAAAGTTATCAAATATCAATCCTCTTGCCCTAATTTCCTCATCGAGCCATCTTGCAAGTACATTTTGATAGCGTATTTCTTTGCATTCAATAACCATACATGAGTTAAAGATCGCTTTTGTTGAAGATTTGCGAGCATCAAGTTTATCTACCGAGAAAATGAATAAATTGTCTGGTGAGGGATTCACAAGATATTTAGTAATCTGGTCTTGATTATCGCTATTTAGGTTTTCATAGTTTTTTAAGACAACTGTTTTCTTTTCTTGGATAAACGATAGCATATTGAGTTGCTCAATAATAGAATTAATTGAGTTTTCTTTGGTAGAATAATTATCACCATATGCTAAAAAAGAATCGAAGCCATCAAATTCTGCAACATTGTGTGTTTTAAGTATGATCTTCAAAGCTTCATTCTTTTGAAAATCTTCAGTTCCCAAGATACAGAAATTATTTATTGTTTTAATCTTGCTAATATTTCTGTTTAATTCATTGAAATCAAGTTTAATAGCTGCCATTATATTGTTTTTTAAAGACCGTGAATAATAAGGATTACGGTGATAAGCGATACTAACCAACAATAATAAGCAAAGTATTTTAACTGGGCATTTTTAATCATTTTTAATAATAAGCCAATTACGAGCAAGCCAGAGACGAATGCGCCAATAAAGCCTACACAGTAGTTTAATAATACAGAGGAATCTAATGCTAATAGATCTTTAATCTTTAGTAAATTAGCACCTAAAATTACAGGAATGGAAAGAATAAATGAAAACTTTGCTGCCTCATCACGTTTTAGCCCAGTAAAAAGAGAAAAAACAATAGTAGTCCCAGATCTTGAGATACCTGGTGCAATGGCTATTGCTTGCCCGAGCCCTATGAAGATGGCTTTGAAAAACCCTAATTCTTCTATTTTAAGCTTACCTGCTTTCAATTTATCAGAAATAAAGAGAATAATACCTGTGACAATCAATAAGAATGCTACTACTAATGCTTTAGAGAATAATGCCTCGATAAAGTCTTCAAATAAAATGCCAATAATGCCAGTAATAAAGGTAGCAGCGATGATGAAATAAACCTGTTTGTGTAGTGACTTTGTCTTTTCTGATTTATCCCACTTAAAACAGGATATGCAAAGTTCGAGTATATCTTTATAAAAATATATTAATACGGCAATTAATGAGCCAAAATGAAGAAATATCTCAAGACTTAAATCAGGACTAATCGCCCCCTTATTTAAAAAGTGTTGGGCTAAGACAAGATGCCCTGAGCTGCTGACAGGTAAAAACTCTGTTAATCCTTGTATGATTCCAAGAATAAGTGTTTTGATCATGTAATCTCCTTAAAATAAAATATTGTCAAGTGATGATATTTTTATAAGTTCATAACCCTGCTTGTTTATTAGATCGCAGAGACCGTAAAACAATTGATAACTTCCAAGTTTATAATATGGTATAGTCACAACAATGAGTTGCTGGTTTACTCCCAGGTTAATAATCTCATTTAGTTTTGTATTGATATTAATCGTACTTGAACTTAAATCAAGGCTTAAGCTTTTTTTATATGAGCTCATAACGTTCTTTTGTGCAGTATTAAATGCGATAGATGAAATTGGAGTCATATTATCGACAAAGTAAAGATTGTGTTTCTTTAGAGTTTGCATGGTGTAATGCATTATTTGTTCGTCTGTTGTAGCCAATGAACCTAAATAATTAATTGTTCCTTTGGCTTCAGGTAGCTCTTTAATCTGTTCTTTTAAGGCATTGATGATGTCTTTTTCTGTAAATTTTACTTCAATCCCGTATTTACCATGGTCTATTTTTGGGTAATTAATATCTTCCATAGGTACATTAATCAGGACTTCTGAATTGCTACTCAAGACTTGTTGATAAATTCTATTAGTGTTTTTTCTAAAAGGAATAATTGCATAATTGAGGTGAAATGGTATTTGCAAATATTGACTAAGGTCTTTAAAATCCTCATCTCCAAGCTCAGTAATAATAATCGCTATCTTTGGTTTTTCTATAGGGTAAGACTTTGATTTATCATAGTAAATATTAATAATATATGTATCTGTTTGATTTGGAGGTTTAAAAGAGAGCTTCTGTGTTGATCCCGAAACATTTTCTTCACCTGAAATTAATAGCCAACCTTGAGAGGTTAACTCTTTTGTAAAAAAGTAGTTTGCGAAATAAAGATCAAGTTTTGCTGGATTGATAGGGATTTGAATATTTACTGTATTATCCTTTTTCTTTATTCTATATAATTTCTCTGGTACTTCCAGCTTTTTCGCACATTCAAGTATATCGTTTTCTGGTGTTTTTTCTAATTCAATAGGCGGTTCCTCTGGTTCATCAACTTTGACGACTTCTTGGTTCTTTGCAACTTTATCTGTTTTTTTCAAAAAGCCTTTTGAGTTCGCAAGCCAATGTATAAAAAAGAATAACACAATGAATACAAATAGAAGGAATATAAAACTCCTACTTTCACTTCTAATATTTGTTTTCTTTCTTTTATTAGCGGGCTTTTTTCGTTTATTCATTTATTATTCACCTTTATACAATCAGTATTTATAAAAAGAATAAATTGTCAAGTGTTTTCTTATAGGGTTTTACTGGTATATGCTTTGTAGAAATGGTTCTCACTTTGCTACTGGTGAGATTTTTTCATTCAGTAAAAATAACTTAAAAAAACTTGCTAAAAATGTAATTCTGATTATATTATAATAATACTTATAAATGTCTATTTGATACCTATTTGATGCCCTTTATACTTCCTTTCATTCTCCAAGA
>Ga0116182_1001016_pt1 | contig 29558 bp, 29 predicted proteins | sample AD_UKC077_MetaG_FD_89805 | JGI IMG/M metagenome (GOLD analysis project Ga0116182, IMG submission 89805) | Active sludge microbial communities of municipal wastewater-treating anaerobic digesters from USA - AD_UKC077_MetaG | ecosystem: Engineered > Bioreactor > Anaerobic > Digestate | place: USA...
AGGAAAACTTAGCTATCTCAGAAATTCGACGAACTTTTTTTACTAAATCTAGCTTGTTTTTTTCTACCAAAGTCTTATCCAATTCAAACGAATAATCAAAATGATCTTCAATAGCTCGCTTGCCCCGGCCAGTGACAAAAATAATTTCCTCAATCCCGGCTGCTACAGCATCTTCAACTAAATACTGAATCGCCGGCTTATCAACTACCGGTAACATTTCTTTAGGTTGAGCTTTGGTGGCAGGTAAAAATCTAGTACCAAAACCAGCTACCGGTAAAATAGCTTTAGTAATTTTACGCATAATTTTTAACGCTTACGAGGCACATGAGAGCTGGCCAACGGACCCCATTTTAATAAATATTTAAACCACGATATGGTGTGTTGACGACCAATCCAACTGCTTAACACCTGATACCAAGGCTTTTCGGCACTAGTTCGTAAATGATTGTGTAAAATCTCGGTTAAAGGATAGTACATAACTTGCCAACCGCGATACCACATTTGCCGACAAAAATCAGTATCTTCAAAATAAAGTCGGTAACGCTGATCAAAATAATCAATTTGTCTTAAGGCAGCCGCTCGAACCAAAAAACAAGAACCCAGAAGCCAATCAACAATCTGAGGCTGATCAAACTCAATATCAGCTAGTAAAAAACGATCCAGTTCCCGACGCACCCAACCGTAACGGCCCAGACTACCGATTCGTCGACAAAACGGTGTAATCAGGCGATGCCACCGATAACAAGACTCTTGATGGCTGCCATCTAGATTGCGCTGAGCCGGGCCAATCACCCCAACCTGATGATGGGTCTCCATAAAATTATAGAGCTGCCAAATCGTATCTGGCGCCAAAACAGTATCCGGATTGAGAATTAAACAATATTTTCCAGCTGCTTTTTTTAAAGCTAAATTATTACCAGCCCCATAACCAGTGTTACTATTAGCAATATAATTAACTTCTGGCCACTTTTTAGCTATCCGATGGGCTAAATCATCTTCACTGGCATTATCAACAACAAAAATCTCGAATTGCAATTTATGCCACTCGGTAGCCCGAAGCGATTCTAAACAACGGAAAATAACCTCTTGGCTATGATAATTAACAATTGAAACACTAATATCCATATATTTACCAAAAGATTATTGATTTAACAATTTGCCAATATAGATTCAAGCACCAGTTACCACTAGCAATCAATCTAGTTTCAAAACCAACCTCTTGAAAACTAATCTTTCCAACAAAGGTCTTAACAATTTGCCGGTCCGAACGGGACCGCAGGCGCTGCGCTTGGGCACGTAATTTTAATAATCGCCACCAATTTAAAGGATTAAGGAAAAACCACCAAGCTTGTAATTTTTGCTTCAAACGACCATCACGCCAAGCCAGATAGGCCAAAACCAAATCACTAGCCACTAATACCGGCAATAACAAAATGATCGTTAGCCAATGGTAGTTTTTCCAAGCCGCCAAAATCCGATTACGATCAAGCCAATAATACTTAGTAATACTGCGACCAAACTCATATTTATGACTAACCTCTGAGGCTGAAGCTAGTCGGCATTCCCAACCAGCCAGCCACAAACGCCAACCCAAATCCTGATCTTCATTATACATCCAAAAGGTTTCATCAAACAAACCAACTTGTCGTAAAGCACTTAATTTAAAAAGCACTGAAGCTCCTGAAGGATAGGCAATTATTTGACCATTAAGAAAATCTAAATCCAGTTCACTAATTTTTTGCCGATAACCCAGACAATAGCCATAACCCAAAAAATGAGTGGCATTACCTAAGCTATTAACCAAATCTCGTTCCGGCCATAAGTTAAGCAATGACTGAACAGCGCCAGCTTTAGGATAATCATTAGCCACCTTAATTAATTCTAAAAGACTATTTTCCGCAACAATCGTATCCATATTAAGCACCCAGGCAAAATCAAAACCCTCTGCCAAAGCTATTGCCAGCGCATCATTATTGCCTTTAGCAAAACCGTCATTGCCCTGATTGGCCAATAATCTAGCTTCAGGTGCTTTTTCTTTCAAATAGTTCCAGCTATCAGAGCTAGAGTCGTTATCAACAATAAAAATCTGTTTTTCCACTGAAAAATCAGTAGTCACTAACTGTAACTGCTGTAAGCTAGCCCAACAATCACCAAGATACTTTTTGGCGTAATCATGGTAATTGATCAAGATAATCGCAACTCGATATGTCATAAATTAAGTTCTAGCTTGCGGTTTTTTAATCTTATCACCTAGCGTGGCTAAAACTAAACCAATTGGCCAAGCTAAGCGTAATAGCCAGACTTGCCAGACAGGCTCCCATTTGGCAAAATACTTAATCATGCTTTGGCGGAAATAAAGCTGCTTGCGGCTACGGCCAACTTGCTGAAAACTTTGACCAACATAATCAAGACATTCAGCAACTGGTGTGTACCAAACCTGACCGCCGTCAAGCTTAACTTGACGACAATAATCGACTTCTTCAAACCAAATAAAATAACGCTCATCAAGCATCGACACCTTCCCGCGGCTATCAGCTCTTAGCCAAAAAAAACCGCCGCGCACCGAATCAACTGACGCTGCCACTTGGTAATCAAAATCTGTTCTCAAATATCGATCTAAGATATGAGGAAAAAAATGCGGTAGTTTTAAAACAATAGCTAACTGATCAATTAATGTTGGAAATCGACGAACATGTAATAAAGTTTCCCCATTAACTTGCTTCAAATGGCAACCAGCTATCGTTGCCTGCTGATTATTATCCATCCAATTAGCCATTTGCTCCAAAGTTCTTGGCTCAACCAACATATCTGGATTAAGCAACAAAATATAACGCGCTTCAATTTGCCGCAAAGCCTGATTATTAGCCTTGGCAAAACCAAGATTAACTTGATTGGCAATTAAATTAACTTCGGGAAAATCAGTCTGCAACATTTCTACTGTACCGTCTCGAGAATCATTATCCACCACCCAAATTCCTAATTGACCGGAAAATTGACTAGCTAAAAGCTGCTGCAAATTGGCTCGCAGCTTATCTTTAACTTTCCAAGCAACAATAACAATAGCTAAATCCAACATATTAACGTCGCCACCCTTCTAAAGCTAGCGGATTAATTTTAATAACTAAAGCTTGCTGGCGTTCCTCAATCGCTCGACGCTGGAGCCAAACCCGCCATAAATAAGGCCAAGCAAAAGGCTCTAACACTATAACAGTTATCAATCTTTGAAAAATATAAACGATTTCTCGGATACGAGTTAATGGTCTCTTGGCTAATCGATGATATTTAAAGAAAATTATCAACTGATGAGCTATTGACCAGCCCCGCACCAAACGGCTAACCTGACGCCTTTGCCACAATTGACTAAAGATTGTCCGCCCCAGACGGATAGCTGTGCGATCATGATAAACAATTGCCGTCGGCACTAAGTCAATTAACCAACCAGCCAACTGTAAACGGTAAGATAAATCACAATCTTCTTTATACATAAACATCAATTCATCAAAATATTCCTGATTATGACCATTATCAAAAGCGACTTCCTTAAGAGCGCTCAACCGCAATAAAACTGCTGCTCCAGAAAAACCAAAAATTGGCTGGATTTCTTTTATCTGACTATCTAAACAGCCTTGCTGATCATCAAAGAACGCCCCATTTTTAGCTAAAGCCACTCCTAAGCTATCAACATAATCAGTTACAGTTTGATGAGCAAAATCCCAACGTAAGATTTTGGGCATGGCAGCTGCTGCCTGAGGATGACGATCCAAATGATTAACCAATTCTGCTATCGCCTCTGGCTGTAAAATTGTATCTGGATTGATAACTAAAAAATATTCTGCTCCAGCTTGCCAAGCTAACTCAATTAATTGATTATAGGCTTTAGCAAAACCAAGATTCTTCCCACTACTCAGACACTGAACTTGTGGAAAAGACTGGAGCGCTAGTTGATTAACTTGGTCTTGATCAGCTGGCGTATTGTCATAATTCACAATTACCATACTTTGATCAATTTGCTTGGTTAGACTAGCTAAAAAATCAGGCAGATATTTAGCAGTCGATCGGCCATAGCTCAAAAAACCAATATAAACTCGCGCTCCTTTAATCATAAGCTTTATCTGGAATAGAAGGCAGAAATAGCAGTGTTAAAATAATTATCACTATTAAGATAACCCTCGGTGCGACGGATAATCTTTTGCATTGTTTCCACAGCTTTAATCGGATATAAACCAACTGCAGTTTCATCAGATAACATCAAGGCGTCAGCCCCATCAACAACAGCATTAGCAATATCGCTAACCTCAGCTCTAGTTGGCCGAGGATGCTCCATCATTGATGTCATCATCTGGGTGGCCACAATAGCTGGCTTACCATGCCAATGAGCATGACGAATTAAGTTTTTCTGAATAATTGGTAAATCTTCCATAGGTAATTCAATACCTAAGTCACCACGAGCCACCATAATACCGTCTGATTCTTTAATGATTTCATCAATAACTTCCAAAGCAATCGCCCGTTCAATTTTAGCAATCAAACCAACAGCTGGATTATCAATAATCTCGCGTAAACGGCGCAAATCTTCACCATTCTGTACAAAAGACAAGGCTACAAAATCAACCACGCCATAAGGCATAGCTGCCTTAACATCATCGATATCTTTTTGAGTCAGACCGCCACGAGTCAAATTAGTGTTAGGAATATTGATACCCTTATGAGATAATAGGATACCACCGCGTTCAACTTGGGCGTAAATCTTTTCTTCTTTAATATCGACAATTTTGAGCTCCAATTCACCGTTAGCCAAATAAAATGGATCACCCACTTTTAAATCACGATACAAATCTGGATCATCCAAAGGAATTTCCTGATTAGCTAGACTGGCTTGACCACCAGTAAAGACATAAGTTTCACCGTCAACCAATTCAATTTCTTGATCTAATTTGCCGATACGGATACGTGGTCCCTGTAAATCCTGCATGATTAAGGCACGACGACCGGTTTCCTGTTCAATTCTTGCTAAATTGATTTTAAGCTCAGCTAATTGTTCAATCTTGGCATGAGAAAAATTAAGACGGATAATATCAACACCCTTTTCAATCAAGTCTTTCAGCATTGGATACTCCAAAGTCCGCGGACCGACTGTTGCAATAATTCTAGCATTCATAGTTCAAACTATATAATTAAATAATTAACTTATCTTGTAAGCGTTCTTTAGCCAAATTCTGCGCCTCGAGCAAGCTATCAAAAGTTCCAGCATCAATCCAGGCACCATTAACCATGGCCACTTCCAATTCATTACGCTCTAGATACCAGTTGTGTAAATCAACAATTTCCAATTCGCCACGAGCACTAGGCTGAACACCTTTAGCTGCTTCAACCACTCGATTATCATAAATATACAGACCAGTTAAAGCTAAGTTACTCTTGGGTTTAAGCGGTTTTTCTTCAATTGACACGGCACGCATTCCACTGTCCACTTCGACCACGCCAAATCGTTCAGGATCTTTGACTTCTTTGGCAAAAACCTTGCCACCCTGCTTAAAATTAATAATGTCTTGGCTAAAATCATCTTCAAAAATATTGTCACCCAAAATCATGGTCACGTTATCATCGCCAATAAAATCCTCGCCAATAATAAAAGCCTCGGCTAAGCCACGCGGCTTGTCTTGAACTTCATAAGTAAAATTAACCCCGAATTGGCGACCGCTGCCTAAGAGATTCAGATAATCACCAGCCCTTTCCGGAGCAACGATAATCATTATATCTTTGATGCCGGCCTTAATTAAGGTGTTAAGCGGATAATAAATCATCGGCCGATTGTAAATCGGCAACAGTTGTTTTGAAGTCACTTTAGTACAAGGACGTAAACGGGTGGCGCTACCGCCTGATAAAATAATTCCTCGCATAAACTTTTTATTAATTGCCTTTAGTATCTTGTAAATATTCTTGCAAAGCCTCTCTATAATCCCGCAAAGCTGGTAGCTTAGTCATAAGCAAGGCCGAATGCTCCGGTCGTTTAGCTGGCCGCGGTAACGACAAGCCATCAATAGGCCGAATCGGATTAACCAAGCCGGCAGCGGCCTTGAGCTCAGATAAAGCCTCAAACCAGGTGGCTGGCTGGCTGTTAACTATATGATAAACACCTTTTTCTGGCTTTTGTTTCAAAATCTGCCAAGTTGTTTGAGCTAAATCAGGAGTATAGGTGAAACAACTCTTTTCAGAATCAACACCCTTCAGTTCATCGCCAGACTCAGCCAACCTTAACATAATATCAAAAAAACTAGCCTTAGCTGACGCGCTTAGACCCCGTGGTCCAAACAGCTTTGATGTTCTGATAACATAATATTCCAAAGAATCATTCCGAGATACTATTGCCTGCTCGCCAGCTGCTTTGCTAAGACCATAGTGATTTAAAGGATCCGGCTGATCGCTTTCCTTATAGCCTTTAATCTGATTACCAGAAAAAACATAATCGGTCGAATATTGGACCAAAATAATGCCATGACTTTGGCAATAGGCGGCTAAATTATCAACCAAATCACGGTTCAAAGCATAAGCTAAAGATTGGCCCGGCTCGGTTTCAGCAGTATCAACAGCATTATAAGCAACAGTATTAATCATAACCTCAATCTCAATTTGATCCAGCTTAGTTTTCGTGGTTAGCCAATCGGTTAAATCTACATCATCATGATCCCAACCAATCAGATCGTGCCCCCAAGCTTTTCCGCTAAGCATTAATTGGTTACCTAAATTGCCTTGACTACCCAAGATTAAAACTTTCATAACAAAATTGTCAACTTTAAATAAAACTATTGACCTAATTTATCTTTTAATGGCCGCCACCATTCTGGATGTTTCAAGTACCACTCTACTGTAGCTGACAAACCCTGGCTAAAAGTCATCTTTGGCTCCCAACCAAGCTCCTGTTTGGCTTTGGTAAAATCAATCGCATAACGCCAATCATGACCTAGGCGATCAGCCACTGGCTCGATATAACTTTCATCTTTACCAAGCAAGTTAAGCAATAGTTTGGTCAACTCCAAATTACTAACCTCACTGTTACCACCTAGACAATAGGTTTCACCAATCTTACCTCGCAGCAGAATTGCTTCAACGCCAGCATTATGATCGTCAACATGAATCCAGTCGCGGATATTGCCACCGCTACCATAAAGCGGAACCTTCTGATTGTCTAATAAATTAGTTACAAACAAAGGAATCAGCTTTTCCGGAAACTGATAGGGACCATAATTATTGGAACAATTGGAAATAGTGACTGGCAGATTATACGTACGGTAATAAGCCCGAACCAAGTGATCCGAGGCAGCTTTAGAAGCACTATAAGGACTGCTGGGACGATAAGGAGTCTTTTCTGTGAAACGAGGCTCAGTGGCTGTTAAGTCACCATAAACTTCGTCAGTAGAAATATGATGGAAGCGGATTCCACCATGGCGCCGTGCAGCCTCCAGCAGGTTAGCTGTTCCTTCGATATTAGTCTTGACAAAAGCCAATCCATTGCCAATCGAACGGTCAACATGAGTTTCGGCAGCAAAATTAACAATCGCATCAACCTGGCCAACCAATTCGTCAACAATCTGATAATCACAGATATCACCTTGGACAAAACGATAATTAGCTTGATCGGCCAAATCCTTTAGGTTAGCCAAATTACCAGCATAAGTCAGCAAGTCTAGATTGATCAGCTGATCATCCGGATGATGCTTGAGCCAATAACGAATAAAATTAGAGCCAATAAAACCGGCGCCGCCAGTTACTAAAAGTCGCATATAACTTGATGTATTTAAAGATTTAACTAATCCGATAAGGCGATTCTGGGTCTTTTTCCCAACGGATCTCGTCAACTTCCTCAGCTTTATTAACGCCACGATAAAGCTTGTCGGGCAGATTAAGAGAATAAGCCGGAACTTCGCCAATCGCCTTATAGCCATGAACTACTCCCGGAGGGACAATAACCATTGAGGGGTTACTTTGGCCAACGATTTCTTTTAAATACTGGCCATTAGTCGAGCTATTCTCACGGCGATCCCAGAGATGGAGTTCGAAATCGCCAGGACCGACAAAGACAAAACAATCTGATTGATAATGGTGTTCATGAGGACCGCGAATGACGCCCGGGTTAGTAACACTGATATAGCCCATGGTTGGTTGATACTGATCTTCATCTTGGCGGTAGATTTCAGCTAACCAGCCGCGCTCATCATGGTTGAGTGCCAACTTTTTAACAACTATGCCATCAATCATATTTTTAACTATTTTTATTACTTAAAACCACTTTAAGGGTAGCACTGATTGTCCAAAAAAGCAACCAAAAAGCTAGGTTCAGATAAGCCCGAACTGAGCCTGGCCATAAACTTTCCAAAACAATAAAAACAATCGTGGCCACAGTAATCCAAGTATAAAAATAATCATTATACCAACCAATCTGACAACGGATCTGTTTTAACATAGCCTTTATTTTAACCAATCTCTTAAACGACGCGGCCAACTGCCGATAAACTGCCAAATTGTAGAGCCAGCCAATTTTATTTCAATCCGATCAAGAACAATCGGATTGTCAGCGGTCAATTGGCTATCCGCAGCGGCTAGCATAATCTTGTAGCCATCGCCGCGCTGCCAATCAGCACCTGCTAGTGATAGCTTAACTGTTGCTTGGCATTTACCTTCGAAGCAATCTGGCGTTTGATATTTAGCAGCAATAAAATCTAATTGCGCCAATTTTTCCGATAAAAATTTATCCACTTTAAACGGTTGAGTGCGGAAAATATCAGGTCTTAAAGAAAAATAACCGTTACCCGACAGCTGGACGTCACCAATCTTAAACTGCAAGCTGCTATTACCCGCTGAGGTTTTGACTTTGAATTGCTGATAGGTTTGATCAATGTCTACAATTTGCTTATCAATCGTTATCACCTGCCGACTAGTCGGTTGAATAGTCTGCATTACTACCTCAGGAACATCAGTCCAGATCTGCCAAGCTTTTTCCAGTTGGCCAACCGGCCAAATTTGTCCCTGCCAAGCAAAAACAGTCTGTTTAGTGGCTAGCTTAAACAAGATTCGCGGACTAGCTTTTATCTCTAGACGGTAAGCTCCAGCTTCCCATGGGCCAACCAAAATATCAGAAGCTAATTGTTGTTCGGAAATTTGCCGTTTATTAGTCCAACGACGCTGTCCCTGATAATCCCAAACATTGATTTCAATCATTTTTTCACTCGCTGATAACTGACCCCAGGAATCGCTAGAAATATTTAAACGCCAAGCCAACCGCTCTTCAGCTCCTAAATAAAGGACTAATTGCTGAGGACCGCGCCATTGGCCTGGCAACTCTTGCCATTCACTAGACGGTTTGTAGTCAAGCATATCGACTCTGGTTGTTGTTGGTGCCCAATAATAAACTGCCATTTTTTTATTATCTGGCTGATCACTCAAAAAATGCGCCCAACTATTATACTTTTCCTGACGCTGCCATAATTGATAGTCACCAGATTTAACTGATGGCCAAGTCAATTGGTCTAAAGCTGCATTACTAAGCGGGGCCATTTGATACTGCCAATTGGCCTTGTCCATTAAGACTCCAGCTTCCAAATAAATCGGTTCCTGGCGCTGTTGCCAGGTTAATTTAATTTCAGCTTCTTTAAAAAGACGTGATGGTCGTAAAAAAAAGTAAGCTGGCTGGCCAGTTAAAATAAGCTGGTCGCTACTAGTAGACCAACGCTCTGGCGGCGTCAGCTTGTGGATAAAATAATTGCCGTAACGATTATCTAAAAAATAAGTAGCCCAACCATTGGGACGAACAGCCAAGACTAATAAAACAAAAACAAAGACTGACCAGGCCAACCATAAAAATCTAATTCCTATTGGAATAGTTTTGAAATATCGGGTTGTTTTTCTTATTAAGCTAAACATATTATAATTATAACATTTATGCTACCATTAATCACGAATATGTCCAAGAAAATACCAACTTGGCTAGCCTGGATAATCTTTTGGCTATTCGCTGCTTTTATCGCTGGCTGGCTCAATTATCAAAATCGTCACCTAACTATCAATAACTATCAAATCAACAGCTCAACCTGGCCAAAAGCTCTTGATGGTTGGCGTTTAGTGCAAATTTCCGATTTGCACAACCAAGCCGTCTATGGGCCAGGCAATAATCAGATCATAGCCGCTATCCAAGAATTAAAGCCGCATGCCATAATGCTGACTGGCGATACTTTCGATGGCCGCGCCACCAATATACCAGCCAATCTGAGCTTGATTTCTCGTCTCAAGGAAATTGCCCCCGTCTACTATATTACCGGCAACCATGAATTCAGCAATGATGATTACTTTGCACTAACCTTAGCGGTTCAAGAAGCTGGTGCGACTGTTTTACGCGATCAGATATTAGCCATAGAAGAATCTGGCGCCATTATCAACCTGATTGGTCTTGATGATCCATCGGTTTTAGGCGGACCAATACCACTCTCTGCAGTACAAAAAATTATTGAGCAAAAATTACATATTTTACAATCACTCCCTGAATATTCACCAACTAGCCCCACTATTTTACTGGCTCATCGACCAGAATTTTGGCCCAGCTATCTGACAATCAATCCTTTAGTCACTTTATCCGGACACACTCATGGCGGACAGCTACGCCTGCCTTTGATTGGCTCAATCTATGTACCCAACCAAAAGCTTTTCACTAAATACGATCGCGGTTTTTTTAAGACAGAAGCTAGTAATTTAATTATTAGTCAAGGGATTGGCAATAGTTCGATCGAACAGCGCTTATTAGCCTATCCAGAAATTATTAGCCTTGATTTTTCCCACCAATAATATGAGCTGGATCTTGTTAATATCTATAATCTTACTATTAGGCTTTACTACTGGAGCTTGGTCAGCTGCTCCTTGGGTGCCAACTCGTCAAAAAGATTGGCCAGCTATTGAAGACCTAGCTTCACTGCAGCCTGGTGAAAAGTTTTACGAAATCGGCTGTGGCCATGGACGATTGCTAGCTTATTTGGCTCAAAAAAATCCTCATTGCCAATTTGTCGGCCTAGAAATTTCACCGCTGCTCGCCCTTAATGCTGCTTGGCATTGCCGAAAATTAGCCAACGTCAAAATCCGCTGGGCTAATCTTTGGCACTATAATTTAACTGAAGCTGATGTAGTTTATTTATTCTTAATGCCCAAAATCTATCCTCGTTTGACTAAACTCTTTGAGCAGCAATTAAAAACCACTAGCCGAATAGTGGTTGGTGATTGGCCTTTTAAAAAACCAGCCTACCGACAAAAACGGTTGGCTGGCAGCGTGCCTTATTATCTTTATCGCCTCATTGACCTGCAGGATTAACGAATCTTTTCCATTAGTTCCGCCAACTCTTCATCATCATTAAACATAATTACTACCTGTCCACCACGAGCCTGGCGGACAATTTTAACTTTAGCTTGAAAAAATTCCCTGAGCAAAAATTCCTTACCTTTATCATTAGCTTGACTACTGGCACCAACTGGTCGATTGTTTATTTTTTTAACTACTAGATCAGCTTGGGCTACTGTTGTCTTGGCTGTTGTCATTGCTTCTAAAGCCTGGGCTTGGCTATCGGCATCAACACCAGCCAGAATCTTGGCTTGCCCAAGATTAATCTTACCTTCAGCTAAAGCTTGTTGGGCTGATTCCGGCAAATTAAGCATGCGCAAAAAATTAGCAATCGTCGAACGGCCCTTACCCAAACGATGCGCTAAATCATCTTGAGTTATCTTAAATTCATCAATTAAACGCTTATAAGCGCGAGCTTCTTCGAGCGGATTTAAATTTTCACGCTGGATATTCTCTAATAAAGCTAATGCTAGCTGAGCTTGTTCATCGGCACTGCGAACAATTACTGGCACAGTTTTAAGGCCAGCCATCTTCGAGGCCCGTAATCGCCTTTCACCAGCAATCAACTCATAACCGACTGCTGTTTTAACCACAATCAATGGCTGCAAAACTCCAAATTCCTTAATCGAATCAGCTAGTTCCTGCAGGCTATCTTGATTGAAATAACTACGCGGCTGCTGGCGATTGGCTTCAATTAACTCTGGTGATAAGTTAATAATTCTTTCACTATCGACTGGTGGGATTTGTTGAGCTGAACTAAGTAGCGAGCCCAAACCTTTACCTAAACCTCCTGGCATATCGTTGTAATAATTATTTTTCTAAAGCGATAATTTCTTTGGTCAAAGCCTGATAAGCCTGGCTACCCAAAGAACCACGGTCATACTCGACAATTGATTGGCCATAACTCGGTGCTTCCGCTAAACGAACATTGCGCGGAATAATACTCTTAAAAACTCGATTGGGGAAAAATTGCTCCAATTCTTGCAAAACCGCTCGCGCTAAACGATTACGCTGGTCATACATAGTGACAACTGCTCCCAAAATACCCAGATTAGGTTTTAAATGGGTTTGGATTAAGCCAATCGTATCCAAAAGCTGTTTCAAACCTTCTAAAGCATAATACTCAGCTTGAACCGGAATTAGAACATGTGTTGCTGCCACTAAACTATTAATAGTTAAAAGCCCCAACGATGGCGGACCATCAACAATAATATAATCAAAGTTATCTTTCACTGTTTCCAGCGCTTGAGCTAAACGAAACTCACGTTCTGGTAGATTAACCAATTCGACACCAGCCCCAGCTAAATTAATCGTAGCTGGCGCCACCAGATAGCCAGCCGGCGAAGGCTGAGCAATTTCAGTAATTGTTTTTTGGCCAATGAGCGCTTCATACAAACCGAGGGCATCTGGCTTCAAAGACAAACCAGAACCAGAAGTGGCATTGGCTTGCGGATCAATATCAATCAAAAGCACTCGCCGCTTAGCTTGTGATAAATAAGCGGCTAAATTAACAGCGGTTGTTGTTTTACCAACACCGCCCTTTTGATTAACAATAGCGATAATTTTAGGCATGAGGGCTAGCTAGGTTTACTTGATTATTATAGCGGATAGCTGATTTTTTGACAATTTTTCTTAGCTAGCCTATAATGGTTTCGTTGCCTCGGTGGCGGAACTGGTAGACGCGCACGACTCAAAATCGTGTGGGAGCAATCTCATGAGAGTTCGAGCCTCTCCCGAGGTACTGAAAAATAGCTGTCAATTTATTTGACGGCTTTTTTTATTGATTGACAAAACAAGCAAAAGCGCTAGGATGGCTATAGGTTATTTCGCATCTTAAAAACAAAATAAAAAAACAGGAGGGTATCATGAAAAAGGCAATAATTCTATTGGTTCTAATGGTAATGCTATCAACTGTTCTGATGGCATGGCAACAACACTTGCAAAACGATAATAAAAGCCTAAGAAAGTTACGCCGCTGCGGCAATATTGTTTATGGCGCCTACGACAAAGGCTACTTCAAGTCTAATGCCGCTGGCACTAGTTTTAATTATTATCCGGCTACCGATAACGATTCCATCACCTTCTACTCAGCCTGGATGTTTGATGAAAATAACATCATTTTAGGCGGACAGATTGAATGGGAATATTATCATGGTCATGGGGTGTTTTTCAAAACTACCAATGGTGGCCAAACCTGGACTAGAAAAGATATTTTACAGAGTATCAGTATTCCACCCTATGGGCGGCGAATGGTCAAAGATTTAGAGTTTCGCAATAGCAATATTGGCTTCGCTCTTACCGGTAGCAATCTTCATGGACCGGAGGTAGTTCCCGACCAAATACACTTCACCAGTAATGGTGGAGAAACTTGGAACGGTGTGAGCTTCCCTACCGAGACTGTTACTGATGTTAGTTTTAGCGGACCATTTGCTGCTTACGCTATCAGGCGTGCCAATGGAACCTGTTATCTGAAATATAGCAGTTCCCCTAGCGGTAATGGCTGGATAAATAACAATTTTAATTGGGAATCAACAATTGATTTCCTAAATTATGACAATGAAACTGATCGCTGGGTTATTAATGTTAAATCCAGTGATTCTCAAAGCTTTTATCTAGCCTACACCAATCAAGCTAGTGGAATTGCTAATCAGCTTGGCGATTGGACTGCTCCTCTAGTGGGCGCTCTGCCCATAAATTCAGTTTTCAATTTTCCAATTATCGAACAACACGGTAATGACTTGTACGCCACCCTAACAATTCACAGCCCACAAAACAGCCGTTTAGCCATTGCTAAATCAGAAAATTTCGGCGACTGGCACGTTTTTATTGACTGGCTGCCATTACCTTATAATCAAGCTAATCAAGACAGTTCAATCACTGGTCTAATTTACGCTAATGGTCAAATTTATATTTGCAATAACGAAAAACTATTATCTTATCAAGTCGAAGTAGCTACTGATGATCAAACCGAATCGCCAGAATTAATCAGCAATCTTGGCTGCTATCCTAATCCTTTTAGAGAAAACACCAAAATTAAATTCAAAAACACTCGTGACGCTAAGGTCGAAATTAATATTTTCAATATTAAGGGCCAGTTAATTAAAAAAATTCTCGACAAAACAGTTGACTCCGGCGAACATCAGTTTGTCTGGAATGGCAAAAAAGATAATAACCAACCGGCGGCTGCTGGTATTTATTTTTACAACATAAAATCAGGCCGGTATAGCAAAACCGGCAAAATACTTCTTTTAAAATAAACCTTAAGCCGAGCAACTAGCTCGGCTTTTATCTTGACAAAAAATTGATTATGTGCTTAAATATTAGCACCCTGGAAAATCGTCCTTTAACAAAAAAATGAAAAGGAGGTAGAAATGTTTGGCAAAATGCCACTTGAAATGGTGCTTGATTTTTCACGAAAATGGCAGCGAGATTATGTTGCTATTTTTGAAAATCAAGCTGAAATCCAGTTGACTCCAAGAACTTTTCTTCAAGAGTTGCTTCCACGGATCATTAACTGGTATGATCACCGAAAATTGTTTGAGCGGCTGGAAGCCAAAGACAATAAGACACATTCAATCAGACAAATGTGTTTTATTTTAGCTTCTAGTCGCCATCTTGACGGAGATGAGCTTTGTTCTAGCTTATTGGCTACCTGGGCCAATGATCTTGGTAAAGGACTTCTGGAAAGCTATCAGCAAGAGCTGCACCCAGAAATGTCAGCCTTTATCCTTGATTCTTGTCTTCAGGACCTAGGCTTGAGTGGTCAAATCTTTAGCGAGGCCATTTACGCCACTATGGCGCATAACGGCTATCAAGCAAGAACTATCGTTGGCGAAATTGATCATTTAATTAATCCTTATCCAGATGAAATTGATGGTCAATTACATCGGCCAACTGTCATGGCTCGCAAAGCCGCTCAGTCTGAATTGATGGGACCTTACGGCTTCGTTCGGGTTATGCTAGACAACTATCATTATCCGGAAAGATTCGCCCTGGGTCGACCAATAAGTAGTAGCGTCCTAAGTCAAATTCAAGATCAACTGCAAAGCCAAATTAATATCACAATCTATAATGAACGTGATTTTGGCATAGTCAAAGACTTAAACGACAAATACTGGTCATGGACAAAGGACTTGGTCAACCGAGTTCAGTCAATCCATGACCTAAAAATGGCTAAAGAGGACGCTGTCAGCTCCAATCTGACAGCCTGGCTTCACCGAGGGATTGGCGCCGACTGTAGCGTCGACAATTTCATCAACATGCTTAACAACTTAGATGAAATTGATCGCACCGCTTGGCTGGCTGGCCTCAATCTAGCTATGGAGCTAGCGGAAGTCCAGGCCGATCTTTTAACAGAAAAGATTGGTCCAAAATTAAGAATAATCCCCGACAGCTTACCAGTTTTCGGGTCATTATTCTTCAACTTTTTGACCCTTTAAACACAAAGGCAACCACTAACGGTTGCCTTTTTTCTTTTTCATTTGTTGTTCTCGCCACTTAGCAATTTCTCTATGATTGCCGGAAAGCAAAACTTCCGGTACTGCTTGCTTTCGACCATTAATTTCAACTACTTCTGGCTTGGTATACTGAGGATATTCTAACTGGCCAACCCGGCTATGCGACTCCTGGAGCAGGCTATCAGCATTACCTAAAACCCCCGGCAGTAACCGCGCTACGGAATCGACAATTGTCATTGCCCCGAGTTCACCGCCAGTTAAAACATAATTGCCAATTGAGACTTCTTCATCAATCAGCTCTTTAATCCGCTCATCAACCCCTTCATAGCGGCCACAAATAATAATCACTTCGTCTAATCGGCTGTACTGGCGAGCCTTGGCTTGAGTCCAAGTCTTGCCTTTGGCTGACATCAAAATCACCTTACGTTTTTGATTTTTAGTTTTAATCGCTGCCAAAGCTTTAGCAATCGGTTCAACTTGCATCACCATACCTGGACCGCCACCATAAGGCGTATCATCAACTCGGCGTTGCTTGTTGAGCGACCAATCGCGCAAATCATGCACTTTAATAGAAAAATGGCCCTGTTTTTGGCCGCGACCAATGATTGACTCTTTAAAATAATCAAAGGCTTCGGGCAGGACAGAAATTATTTGGAATAACATAAAATAATTATAGCACAAAAAACAAAAAGACCAGCGAGCTGGTCTTTTTGCTATTGATGAGAGTGCTTTTAGATTGACAAATCTTCGACTGAAGACAAATCAACGCTGTCAGTAGCAACCTGTTCTGGACGATCTTCACGATGTGGTCGTTGACCGCCATTTGGATCGTAGATTTTTAGATTGACGCGAGCGCTATTTTTAGCACCGACAATTTTTAATAAAGTGCGGATAGCCTGCGCAGTCTGGCCACGGCGACCAATGACATAGCCCATGTCGGCCGGATTGATTTTCAGGGTCAACAGGACGCCCATTTCGTCAACACTGCGATCAACGGAAACATCTTCCGGATTGCTGACGATGGCCTTGACAACATACTCTAAGAACTCTTTGTCATGAAGCTCCATACTTTTTCTTTAACATTAAACTTAGGCTAAAGTACCTAATATTATTCTAAATAATAGCATATTGAGCTAAACAGTGTCAAACCAATCAAGCTAAACGCCAATTAATTCAGGCCAAAAACTTGCAGATGCAATTTCTTGGCTGATTGATCATCAAGCTCTTTATAAATAGCGCGAACAGTATAGCGATAATGTCCATTAGGTAAAGCAAATTCATCAGTCACCGCCAGACTCCACAGGCTTTCTCGGCCAACCTTAGCTTTAATTTCGGCCAATTCAGCCACTAAGGCTTGACGATCAACTAATTCTAAATTGGCATCAAGGCTAACTAATTTTTGAGTTAATTCAACAGTCGGAGCATAATGTTCAGTCGTAGTTAAAAATTCAACCAGCTGATCGGCATCAATTTCAGCCGCCGCCATTGTCTGGCCATTATATTTATCCACCAGCTGCAAAAGGACTCCAATTGGCCGACCAGCTAAATTAAACTGCCAAGCCGCATAAGGATTACCGACTTCTGGAACCTTTTCTAACCTAGTCCAAGTAATTTCAGTGGCCCCATTGTAAGCCAAAAAACCAGCTACTGCTTGGCGAAGCTCTTCAACCACTGATTTCTCACCAGCCATCAGCCAACCTAAATGTTCGGCTTCTAAATATTCGCCATCTTTTTGACCAAAAATCTTACCGATTTCAAAGATTCGCAAATCAGCTACTTGTTTTTTATTATATTCACGCGACTGTTTAACTAGGCTAGCTAAAATTGTCTGGCGCAAATCCGTATAATCTTCATTAATAGCATTGATAGCTCGAGCAATCTCCCAATCTAAATAATTGGTCTCCAAATTATTATCGTTGGTTACCATAGTCCAAGACAATACCTCATCCCAACCGCCAGCCGTTAAATAATCGCGCCATTTTTCTTTAAGCTTAGTTAGCGGCTTGGTAATATCAGTTGTCACTGTCAAGGCCGGTAAAGCCGCCGGAATACGATCATAACGATAGAGACGGACAACTTCTTCCACCAAATCTTCCGGCATCTCCAAGTCAGTCCGCCAACTAGGCACTGTCACCGACCACGGCAGAGCTTGAGTATCAACCTCAAAACCTAACTGAGTCAATAATTGCTGGCTTTCAGCTGGACTAATATCAACCCCGGCCAATTGAGATGCTAATTGTGGATCAAAAGCAATACTTGCAACCGCTGCAGTCTCTGGATAATACTCAAAAACGCTGCTCACCACTTGGACACCAGCTTGTTCAATCAATAAGTTAACCAATAAATCAAAAGCATAGGCTAATTCACTAGCACTCAAATATTTTTCCAATTTATTACTAGCTTCAGTAACAATATGCAGCTGACGAGAATTCTTACGGACAATGCTGGGATTATAGGCGGCCATTTCTAAAATAAAATTAGTAGTTGCAGGATTGATAGCCGCATAGTTAGTGCCAACAATTCCGGCCAAAGCAATGACTTCTCGGCGATCGCTAATTAATAGCTCCCCGCTAGTCAACTTAACTTGACTGCCATCCAAAGTTGTAATCTCTAGTGGACGATCATTAACCGACCAGACAATATCACCATCAACGGCTGTTAAATCAATCAGGTGAGAGGCATAACCCGTCAAAATCATGACATAATTAGAAAGATCAACCAACAGGTTAATGCTTTTCAAATCATAGATAGCTAAATAATCAACTAACCATTGCGGAGATTGCCAAGAACCAGGATTGCTAAGCTTAACCGCTTTTAATCGACGGACTTCGGTGGTTTCAACTCGAATTGGCAGAACTAAGTCAGTGGCTGACCAAGTTTTAGTTGTTGGCAATTTGAGTTCTAAATTAAAATAAGCCGCCACTTCTCGAGCAATTCCAATAATTGAAAAACAGTCAGCTCGATTTTGTCGAACTTCTAAGCCAAATAAAGTATCTGGCTGACCATTATAACTAATCGAAGCAAGGCTTTCCTGCATGATACCAGTCATGGTTAAAGCTTCGCCAACTTCAGCTGGCGTAGCAATCAAGCCTGGCACTAATTGTTTAATCTGACTATAAAGTATTTTCATGGTCGTGTGGTTTATAACCTAAATTACCGCCTAGTAACGTGCGGATATCTGTAATATTATGGCGAGCCATGGCCCAGCGATCAAGCCCGAGACCAAAAGCAAAGCCTTGCCATTTGCTAGTATCCAAGCCAGCCATGGCCATAACTTTAGGATGGATTATGCCGGCACCACCCATTTCAATCCAGCCAACCCCTTTACAAACCGGACAACCAGTACCACCGCAATTAAAACATTGCATATCCGGACCAACGCCAGGCTCAACTTCAGGATAATATTTATTGCGGAAACGAATCTTAACCTCGGGACCATAAACCTCTTGAAACAAAGCCGTAAAAGTACCGAACAAATCAGCCAAACTAACTTTTTCCATAACCACTACGCCTTGATAGTGATGAAAAATGAAGTGATTACTCTTGTTAACTGTTTCATTGCGATAAACTCGACCAGGGCAGACCGCTTTAAACGGCGGCTTAGCAGTAGCCAGCAATCGAGACTCAATCGATGAAGTCTGAGTTCTTAATAAAATATTAGGTTCCTGTAGATAAAAAGTGTCCTGCATGTCACGAGCCGGATGATCGGCTGGCACATTAAGACGCTGAAAACAAAACTCATCGGTTTCAATTTCCCGATCCTCCATAACACTGTAGCCCATCTTAACAAATAACTGATTAAGTTGTCGGATAGTTTCAGTGATCGGATGAAGATGGCCGAGCTTGACTGGGGTTAATCCGATAGTTTGGGCTTCAGCTTGCCAAGTAGCTTCTTGACCAGAAGCGGCGATTTCTTTAGACCTGCTATCGTATTTTTCTTGCGCCGAAGCTTGAGCGGCTTGCCAGATTGGACCTTTTTCTCTTTTTTCCTCAATTGACAATTGAGCTAAGGCTTTCACTTGCTCTTTAATCAAGCCTTGCTTGCCGAAATATTTTTGCCAAACAATAGCGAGCCCAGCTTCATCTTGAGCTGTTGCTAATTCTTGGCTAAGTTGATCTAATAATTGATTAGGTGACATATAATTACATTGCTTCAGGAGCATTAATACCTAAAAGATTTAAACCGTTAACTAAAACTTGACGAACTGCCTTGACTAAGCGCAAACGGCTAGCACTTTGGTCTGATCCAATGATCCTTATTTTTTGATAATAATCATTAAAAGCCTGAGCTAATTCAAATAAATATTTAGCCAGGATTGAAGGGTCGGTTTGATTGGCAGTCAATTCCACTGTCTGGCTAAATCTTGCTAAGCGCAGTAACAGATTCTTTTCCAACGGTTCGTCTAAAATTAATTCAGCAGTTAGTTCGACATCCTTAGCCTGACGGGTAATTGCTGCCAAACGGACAGCAGCATACTGGATATAGGCAGCAGTAAAACCTTCAAAACTCAAAGCCTGATTAATGTCAAAAGTAATCGGCTTATCAGCTCCAACCTTTATCATTTCAAATTTTAACGCGCCAGCCACAACTTGCCAAGCAGTCTGCTTTTTTTGTTCATCAGTCCAATCTTTATGACGGCGATAAATTTCCTCAGTTTCTCTAGCTAAAAGCTGCTCTTTTAAATCCTCATAAGTAACAACAGTACCTTCACGAGAAGACATCATACCACTTGGTAATTTAACAAAACTATAGGACAGATGACGAATTGGCTTATCAACTCCCAGACGGTGCAAAACTGCCGCTAATTGCTCAATATAAAGGCTTTGGCGCTCATCAATCACATACCAGGATTGATCAAGCTGATAGTTGTCAAACTTAGCTTGAGCTAATGGCAAATCGGCTACTGGATAAAGCGAAGTGCCATCGCTACGAAGGATTGGTAAAACACCTAGATTTTCGCTCTCCAAATTGGCAATAACCGCTCCCTGGCTCTTTTCCAAGCGGCCATCAGCTAACATAGCTTTAACTATTTCTTGACCTGCTTCTAGATAATCGCTTTCAAAAAAAGTCTGCTCAAATTTAATATCAAGTTCCTGATAAATATTATTAAATTGGTCAATACTCCACTGCCTAGTTTCCTTCCAACGGCTATACTCTGGTTCCAGCTTAGCTTCCAAGCGCTGCATGATTGCACTAATCTCAGTTTGATATTCAGGCTTGTCTTTTAACTCTTGACTGGCTTGGACATAGATTTGACCAAGAAAAAAACCACGATTAGCTGGTAGCGTCTGATTAGCTGGTAATTGATTGAGCTTCCAGATAACCTTGGCAATATGGATACCAAAATCGTTAAGATAAGAAACTGGAACCACCTGATAACCACAAAATTTTAAAATCCGCTGGACACTATCGCCAAAAAATAAATTGCGCAAATGGCCGACATGATATTCTTTATGAGTATTGGCATTAGAATATTCAATCATGATGCGCTGGCCTTGACCGACAGTTGAACGGCCATAATCAATGCCCTGATTATCAATTTCACCAATAATTGCCTGAGCTAACTGAGTTTTAGACAAATGACAATTAAGATAAGGGCCAACCGCTTGCCAGCTTTCAATCTCTGGCAAAGCTAACACAGTCAATTTACCGGCCAAATCTTTGGCTAATTCAGCTGGCGACAAGCTAAATTGCTTAGCAACCGCAAAGCAAGGCCAACTGAGATCACCTAATTCAGCTTGAGGCGGAACCAATAAATCACTAGCTCCAACGACTGGCTGAGGCAAAGACTGATTGATTGCCGCAACAATTTTAACAACAACTTCATTATACCAAGCCATACTAGCTAGCTAATTTTAAATACCAGAATTGCTTCTTGCCCTTTTGCAATAAAACCGGTTCAGCCCCAAGACTAATGACAGTCTGACTATCATTAATAGTCTGCTCTGCTAATTTAAGACCGCCCTGCTCAACCAAGCGACGAGCTTCACCACGGCTACTAACGGCTTTCAATTCTACCAATAAATCAAGCACTGGCCACTCAGCTTGGCTAAGCTCAATAGTTGCAATATCATCAGGCAAAGCTTTCTGTTGGACAACTTTAATGAAATAATCTTCAGCTTGCTGAGCTGATTCAACGCCATGATACATAGTCACTATTTCTTTAGCTAAAGCCATCTTGGCATCGCGCGGATTAGCGCCGGCTTTGATTTCAGACTCATAACGAGCCACCTCCTCAAGCGACACCCTAGTCATCAAGGTAAAATATTTAACAATTAGCTCATCACCAATTCCCATAACTTTGGCATACATGGTGTTTGGTTCATCCAAAAAGTTAATCGTGTTACCCCAGCTTGAGCTCATTTTACGGCCATCTGTCCCTTCAGCTAAAACTGTCATTAAAATATTTTGCGGTTCCTGGCCAAAATGTTCCTGGAGTTTACGGCCAGCCAGCAGATTGAAACGCTGATCAGTACCCCCTAGTTCAACATCAGCCTTTATCATAACCGAATCATAGCCCTGCATGATCGGATAGAGCATTTCTCTCAAAGAAACCCTGGTGCCAGCCTCTAAGCGGCGGCGGATATTATCACGAGCAATAAATTCGGCAACAGAAAATTGGTCAGCTTGTTCACCGATTTTGTCATAAGTTAAACCACTTAACCATTCGCTATTATAGTGAAATTCGCAATTATCTAAATCGATCAATTTACCAGCCTGCTCAAAATATTTAGCTAAGTTGATCTTAACTTGCTCTTTGGTCAGCATCGGCCGTTCGCTTTCCTTGTCAGAAGTATCGCCGATCACGCCAGTAAAATCACCAACAATAAAGACCACCTGATGACCCAGGCGTTGCAGGTCGCGTAATTTTAGGATTGGAATTGACCGTCCTAAATGCAGATTGGGGCTGGTTGGATCAGTGCCAAACTTAATTCTAAGCTGCTTGCCACTGAGTAATTTTTTGCGCAAATCCTCTTTAACAATAACTTCATCAACCCCCCGCGACAAAAGTTCGTCAATAATTTGCGGATCAGTATTTATCATATGTTTAACGGCCGATTAGCGGACAAGACCGCTCAGCCAATTCATTTATTATATTTTGTAAGAGGTCATGACGAGCAGCCATCTCCTCGGAAGCACTATCAATTTTAATAATTGCTCTAAATTTAAGACCGGCTGAAGTTAATTCTTCAAAATAAAACTGCGGTTCAGTAGTATTTTTTTGATACTTACCGGCTGTCAATTTGGCTGCGGCCATAACCCCAGTTTCAATATCAGCCAACTTACTCCCAGGAGCAGCTATTGCTGACAAACTCAAACGCCAGCCTTTTTCACCTTGCCCATAGCTAACCACCTTTTGATTAGCAAATAAACGATTAGGCATAATAATCTTTTCACCAGCTGGAGTTCTTAAACGAGTTGAGCGCCAAGAAATATCTTCAACCTTAGCCACCGTGCCGTCATCCATCCGAAGATAAGCACCAACGCGAATTGTTTTATCAATAATAACAAAGACGGCGGCAAATAGATTGGACAAAGTTTCTTGGAGCCCCAAAGCAATGGCCACGCCAGCCACGCCAAGCCCAGCCCAAAGCGGACCGATGTCGATATGCCAAATCTGGCCAATAGTCAACAGGGCCACAACATAAATCAAGGCTTGGATAGAACGCTGCAAAATCAAACGCATGGTCGGATTGATATGTTCAGAGCCTTGGCGGCGCTCAGCCCAACGGCGACTAAAACCAGTGCACCAACGAGACAGCGACCAAGCAGCTGATAAAACAACAATAGAAACTATGGTATTAATTAACCACATATTATTTAAATTATTTTTGCTGTAAAGCTTTAAGTTCAGCTTGCCAATTGGCTAATTTTTGGCGTTCCATCTCAACAACCTTAGTTGGAGCCTTAAGCGTAAACTCTGGATTAGCTAAACGCTGTTCTAAATTACTAATAGCAATTGCTAATTCACCGATCTTTTTTTCATTTTTTTCTTGAGCATCGCTAGCCTCAATTTCTCCCATTAAATAAAAACTAATCGATCCGCAAACTCCGGCTAAAGATTTTTCCGGAGCAGCTGCTTCAGCGACTATCTCGACATTATCTAGGCCAGTTTTAAGACGCTTGATGAGTTCAATCTGCTCAGCTAGCAAATCAGCTTTAGCGCCAGCCACAATCAAGGCCGACAACTTTTGACTTGGAGCAATCTGCTGACTGCTGCGTAAATTACGAATCTCAACAATCAAATCCTGAACCAAGGCAAAATCAACCCCAACCTGGAAATCATCAGTGAGCGGCTGCGGCCACTGAGCAATGATTAACGGTTCGTTAATCTCTAACTGCTGCCACAAGACCTCAGTCACGAATGGGATAAAAGGTTGCCACAAGATTAGCAAATTCTTAAAAATATAACCCAAAACATTAGCTTTCTGGCTGGAAGCCTCAATCTTACTAACCTCCAGATACCAATCAGCCAAATCATTCCAAGTAAAATCACGCAAAGCTTCACCAGCTAAAGAAAATTCATAATTATCGATCCGCTGGCCAACCGTTTTAATCAGCTCATTAAATCGCCCCAAAATCCATTTATCTGCTAAAGTTGTCTGAGATAAGTCTAGATTGTTGTGGACATAAACAGTCTTATCAGGCAGTAATGATAAAATATACCGACCAATATTCCAAAGCTTATTAACAAAATTACGATAGCTAGCAATCTTATCTGCTCCGAGTCGACAATCATTACCCGGCGTAATACCGATCAAAAGCGACAAACGGACAGCATCAGTTCCATAAAGCTCAATCATATCCAATGGATCAAGACCATTGCCCTTGGATTTACTCATTTTTTTACCATGCTCATCAAGTACTAGGCCATGCAGATAAACATCACGGAAAGGCACTTCACCAACGCCGTAAAGCGACATCATGATCATGCGCGAAACCCACAGCGGCAAAATATCATAACCAGTTTCAATCACTTGATGCGGATGGAATTTGGCTAAATCACCAGTTTTTTGACCGCTAATAAAATTATCCGGCCAGCCCAAAGTGGAAAAAGTCCACATACCAGATGAAAACCAAGTGTCCAGGGTGTCAGGATCTTGCTGCCAATCATTTCCTTCAGGCGCTGTTTCACCAACAAAAACTTCTGCACCACGATACCAAACTGGAATCTGATGGCCAAACCAAATTTGCCGAGAAATACACCAGTCATGCAGCCCCTTCATCCAATCTAAATAGCTACGCTCAAAACGCTCGGAAACAAAATGGATCTCGCCTTTTTCAACTACTTCCAAAGCTGCTTGCTTCAAGGACTTACCACCAAGACGAGCTAGTGGCTGATCAACGCTAACAAACCACTGCTCTGATGGTAATGGCTCAATAGCAGTGCCACAGCGATAACAAACCGATAGATTATGAGTAATAGTTTCTCGACTAATCATCAAGCCGCGCTTTTCCAATTCTTCAACCACTAATTGCCTAGCCTCACTGACTGGCAAACCGCTAAAACGGCCAAGATTGTCAGCCATCAAGCCGTCAGGAGTGATAACTTTAATTATTTCTAAATCATGTTTTTCTTTAAATTGCCAATCAGTCATGGAGTGGGCTGGCGTTACCCCAACCGCTCCAGTACCAAAACTAGCATCAACAGTCCAGTCAGCAATAATTTTAATAGTCAGCGGCTGGCCGCAAAAATCAAGCCGATAGGTTTGGCCAATATATTTTTGGTAACGCTCATCTTGTGGATTAACCGCCACAGCCGTATCACCAAGCTTAGTTTCTGGGCGAGTGGTAGCGATAGCAATTGGAAAATCAGCCGAATATTTAAAAGTATAGAGTTCAGTCGGCTGCTCTTTGTATTCGACTTCATCATCAGCCAAAGTACTCTGACAACGCGGACACCAATTAACAATCCGTTCACCGCGATAAATAGCGCCATCTTCATACATCTGCTTAAACATGGTGCGAACTGCCTTTTGCCGCTCATCATCCATAGTAAAAGCTAACCTCGACCAATCAAGCGAAGCCCCCATTTTCTTAATCTGATGCAGAATAGTCGCTTGAGTTGAACCGACAAATTGCCAGACGCGGCGCAAAAATTCTTCGCGACCATAATCATGACGAGTTTTGCCCTCAGTTTGATAAAGTTTCTTTTCAACTACGTTTTGAGTAGCAATCGCCGCATGATCAGTGCCAGGCAACCATAAAGTCCGCTCTCCCTGAGCACGATGGTAACGAATCAACAAATCCTCAATCGCTAGCATGGCCGCATGCCCTAAATGAAGCTTATCAGTAATATTGGGTGGCGGTAAAACAATCGTATAGCTCGGCGCTTCAGCTGGAAAAGGCAAATTGTCCGGATTAAAAAAACCGCTATCCAGCCATTGCTGATAGATGGCTTCTTCGTAATTCTTGGGCTCGTAAGCCTTGGCAAGTTCAGTCATAAAAATCAATAAAAACTGCTGTCAGCATAACAAAAAGACCTTGAAAAAGCAAGGTTTTACTGCCTTTTAGATAAGAAAAAGGCACACCAGAGTGGTATGCCTATAAAAAAGTTCAATCCTCGGCCATTAGGCCTGGATTATAAAACTTTAAAGTCCAGCCAAAAGTTACTCGACTCAAAACAATAACCATAGCCATTGCAGCTATTCTTAAAGCTTGGTCAGCCTTCATGATTCCCTCCTTGTTGATTTATTTTTTATATTTTCAATAAACCACATTAATCTAATTTAGTCAAAATTTTCTTAATTAAAACTACTGTTAGGCTATAATAAATAATAACGATCATTAGCCGCCAATTGCTTGGCCAATCGCTTAAATAGCTAGCACCAGGCAGACTAGCTAAAAGGTCAATTATTTTTAAAATAAAACTTAGAAGCCAACCAGCCGGCGCAAAAATAAATACTCCAGCCGCTGGATAAAATAAAGCAAAAAAACTAGCTAGCAGTAGCGAGATAGTCAGCCACGGCAAAGACCAGACTACTAGCAAATTAGCCAGTGGCGCAATAAGTGATAATTGGCCAAACTGCCAAAAAATAAGTGGCCAAGTCCAGACTTGGGCAGCCAAGGTTGAAGCCAGGTTTTCCTTGATAATCTTGAGTCTAAATAGCGGGTAGCGTCCTAAGATTTTTTGCCAAAAACTAGTCCAATAAATCAAACCTAAAACTGCTAAAAAAGATAGGCCAAACCCTAAATCACCCCAAAGATAAAAGGGATTAACCACTAGCATTAAACTAGCACTAATTAGCAGCAAGTGAATATCCAGGCTGGGCCGACCAGACTCTTTACCCCAAAGTACCAAAAGGCCAAAAAGTCCGGCTCGAACCGCTGAAGCTGGCGCACCGATGACTAAAACATAACTAGTAATCACTAAGCTAGTCAGCACTATAGCTGAACGGCGCGGAAAACTGATCAAGAGTAAACTGTTGGCAATCAATAGCACTAGCAAACTGATATTAAAACCAGAAACCGCGGTAATGTGGCTAAGGCCTGTTGCGGCTAATTTTTGTTGCCACTCGCCTGTTAGCTCTCCATCACCACCCCAAACCAAAGGACCGGCCAAACTTGCTGCTGGCTCAGGCAAAGATCTAGCTAATCCTTGGGCTAATTTTTGCTGCTGAGCTTGCAAATACGACCAAAGACTTGGTTTTAGCTGGGCTATCAACTGCTTATCTTTAGCCTTAATAATCAGCCCGATTCTTTGACGAAACAGATAATAGCGGTAACTAAAAACCAAACCATCCGGCAACGGCTCAACTCGGCCAATAATCTGCCAAACCTGACCTGATTGAGCACCTATCGGCCAAGCTGCTGAAGAATTAACTAAAACCTTTAAATCAAAGGGTCTTACGCCATAACCACAATCATAACTAACTCTTTTTAGAGTAGCGGAATGGCCGCCAAAAGACTTAGCTCGTGGCCGACTAATTAATTCTCCACGAATTATTATCGATTTCCCCCAGCAAATATCAGGCAAGCTGCTTTTTTTAAAATTATCCTGAGCAAAGATAAAACGACCTAGACCTAATAAAAAACAAACCAACAACCAGCCCATGGGTCGAGTTTTAGCTAAAAGCAAAAAACCGCTGGCAAGTCCGACCAGCAAACTAAAAATAAGCGCTTGCGGCCAAACAGCTGGCCAAAACGCCATTAGCCCAACTCCTAAAATAAAAGCTAGCCAAGGGTAGCTAGCTAAAGATATCTGTCCCCCTCCCGACATAATCTTAATCTTATTTTAAAACAAATTTATTGTCGCCGCTGAAAGTCCCAAAGCCAGTAAGCTTTTAAAAAAATATCTAAATCACCGTCTAAAACTCCAGCAACATTACTGGTTGCAACATCGGTACGATGATCTTTAACAATCTGGCTGCCATACATGAAATATGACCTGATTTGCAAACCCCAGTCAGCCTTAACTTGCTCGCCTTTCAAAGTTTGCTTAGTTTTGTCCAATTCTTCGATTTGCTTTTGTGCCAGCTTAGCTTGTAAAACTGCCAAAGCTAAGGCCTTATTTTGATGCTGGGAGCGCTCAGTCTGGCAAGTAACAACAATTCCGGTTGGCAAATGAGTCAGACGAACTGCTGAATCAGTAGTGTTTACCCCTTGTCCGCCAGGACCTGACGAACGAAAAACATCAATCTGCAAATCACTATCAGCCACTACCGGTGCTTCAGCAGCTGGAAGTTCCGGCAAAACCTCAACCATAGCAAAAGAAGTTTGACGCAAATGCTGAGCATTAAAGGGTGAATTACGTAGCAAGCGATGCGTGCCGCCTTCACCGCGTAATTTACCATAAGCTAGATGGCCAGAAAGACGAATAACCACGCTCTTGAACCCCGCTTCATTACCAGCTTGCTCTTCAATAATTTGACTAGACCAGCCTTGACGATCAGCCAAGCGTAAATACATCCGCTCTAGCATAGCTGTCCAATCCTGAGCATCAACACCGCCGGTGCCAGCATGAATCGATAAAATTACCGGTAAATCATCATGCGACTGATCAAAAAAACGATTACCTTCTAAAGTGTCAATCTTTTTTTCTAAATCAACCAATTCTTCTTGAATTAAACTATCGGTTTCATTACCGTCAGCTAATTTGGCTAAGCCGTCCAAATCAGCTAACCGCTTAATCAGCTGCTGATAATCATCAATTTCCGTCTGAACTGTCTCAATTTTTTTTAAAAGCTGGCCAGCTTCTTGCGGCCTTGACCATAAATCTTCAGCTTGGGCTTGCTGCTCTAGCTCTTTTAATTCTTTTTCCTTGGCAGCCAAGTCAAAGCCACCTCCCAATTTCTAGGAGGCGCTCACGCAAAACCTCAAAAGTCTGACTAAACAATAACTCAGACATAAACAATTATGAACGAAGGGATGAAAAATTATCAATCAAATCCTTAATCATTGGTGGCAGATAAATTGCACCAGCAATTAATGGTACCAAAATAATTAATAATCTAAACCAATTCCAAAATTTTTGCCAACGAATATAGCGATAAATCGACTGAGTTTTTTCTTTAATCTCATCAATCGCCTCTGCTTGCTTAGCTAAAATACGGCGCAATTCTTCATCCATAAGGCTTAAATAAAAAATTATATTTTTATTATAACAAAAAAATAGCTCGCTACCAATTAGCGAGCTTCAACCGAAGTAATAACTTCTTGAGCTACCGTAACTAACCGTGCCATTTCCTGGTCAGTATAAGTTCGTCCGGCTTTCAAAAGCGGG